>Ga0070740_10005116_pt1 | contig 12383 bp, 9 predicted proteins | sample Coa_R2_FD_67286 | JGI IMG/M metagenome (GOLD analysis project Ga0070740, IMG submission 67286) | Surface soil microbial communities from Centralia Pennsylvania, which are recovering from an underground coalmine fire - Coalmine... | ecosystem: Environmental > Terrestrial > Soil > Unclassified ...
ATCCATCCGTCGCCTCAAGGAGCTTGGCTATTCGGTTGCCGAGGCGGACGGCGGCCCCGCCGCCCTGGCGGCGCTCGATTCCGGGCAGCCGGTCGATGTCCTCTTCACGGATATCGTGATGCCTGGAGGGCTCACCGGGATCGATCTTGCACGCGAGGCGCGCCGACGGCGCCCGGAACTGAAGGTCCTGTTCACGTCAGGTTATGCGGAGCCGACGGCCCTCCATGGCGAGTTGACAAGCGACAAAGCGGGCTGGCTCGGCAAGCCGCATAGTGTTGCGGAGCTGGACGCCGAATTGCGCAGGCTTCTTGCGCGCTGAGCAACCACCTCGCGGTTCAGCCAGCCTTCACGGGAACCGCGAAGACATAGCCCCCGCCCCGGACCGTCTTGATCAAGGTGGGGCTGCTGGCATCCGGCTCCAGTTTCCTGCGCAGCCGCATCACCTGGGTGTCGATCGCCCGGTCGTACGCAGACCATTCCCTCCCCTTGACGAGGTCCATCAGCTGATCCCGGCTGAGCACCCGGTTGGGATGGCGCACGAAAGCATTGAGGAGGTCGAATTCCCCCGCGGTCAGGGAGACGACCTCGCCCGTGGCGCGCTGCAGTTCGCGCCGGCGAAGGTCGAGGCGCCAGCCGTCGAACGAGAAGACCTCGCTGGCAGAGGCCGCCGTTGCTGTTGTCGCCGCACGCGGTCCGGCCCGGCGCAGGACCGTTCGGATGCGGGCCAAGACCTCCCGCAGCTCGAAAGGCTTGGTGATGTAATCGTCGGCACCCGCCTCGAGACCGACCACCCGGTCGATCAGGTCACCCTTGCCCGTCAGGATGATGATGGGGACGTCTAAGCGCTGCCGGATCTGACGCGCCAGAGACAGGCCGTCTTCGCCCGGCATGGCGAGGTCAAGGAGCACGAGGTGCACCACGTCGCGGTCCAGGACCGCACGCATAGCCTGTCCATCGGCCGCGTCGCTGACTTTGAAGCCTTCCTCGACGAGATAGCGCCGCAGCATGGTGCGGACACGCGGCTCGTCATCCACGACCAGGACATGCACCGGCTCGGTCATCCGAGCTTCGTCCGAATGCCCAACCCGGCGCCAATCCATCGTTCCGGACTGTCACAAATCGTCACAGTTCGCCTCTGTCGGAGACCAATCGCTTCGCTTCCCGGCATCAATTCGTGACGTCCGGCGCCTAACCTCCGTCCTTGCCCGGGCCACCCGGGATCGGCCAGTCAGGAGGAAGGATCGAGCCATGCATCTCCAAGTCGTTCCCAGCGCCGCCAGACCTGCAGTGCCAGCCGGTGTCCTCGGATTCGCTCCGGAGCAGGGAGCCGCGCGCCACCTTGCGGCCATCGGGTCGCTCAGGACAGTTCCCGCGGGGCATACGCTGTTCTCCGAAGGGGAGGAGGCCAGGGGCATCTACGAAGTAACGCATGGAACGGTACGGCTGTGCAAACTTCTTCCCGATGGGAGGCGCCAGATCGTCGGCTTCCTGTCGGCGGGCCAGATCCTCGGCCTCGCCCCCGAAGGGCTTTATGTCTTCACCGCCGAAGCGATCACCCCGGTGAAAACTCGTCACTATCCGCGAGCCACGCTCGAGCGACTGATCGACGACGTCCCCGGATTCGCACGCCGGCTTCTGGCGGTCGCCTCCCACGAGCTGCAGACAGCCCAGGAGCAGATGCTCCTCCTCGGCCGCAAGTCTGCGGCGGAGCGGGTCGCGAGCTTCCTCCTGCAGATCGCGGACCGGAGCGACGATGGCTCGGAGGAGGTGGAAATCCCGATGACCCGGATCGATATCGCGGATTATCTCGGCCTGACAATCGAGACGGTGTCGCGCACGCTGAGCAAGCTGCGCCAGGACCGGTTGATCGCCCTGACCAGGTCCAATCGCGTCAAGATCCGCGATCGGGACGAACTCGAGCAACTCGCGGCCGGAGCAGCGAAAACAGAGCTCTGAAGAATCAGCGAGGGCGAGCAATGCAAGACCTCGGTTCACGCCGGCCACAGGAGCCGGCGCTGACGCAGCGGCGATCGGCCGTGCCGGGAACCGGAACCGCACGAGAGCCAACGGAGAATACGCTCATGCGGCGGCCCCGACATGCTCTCCTGGTTGACGCGGACGCAGCCACCAACCGCATCTGTCGCGAGGTTTTGGAGGAGACGGGATTTGCGGTCCATGTCGTCCATTCCGGCATCGCGGCAGTCGTAGCCGCCAGGGATCGGCCCTTCGACCTGATCGTAATCGACACCCAGCTTCGCGATGTTCCCGGCCGCGAGGCCATGGAGTGGCTGCGGTCCAATCCGGCTCTCCGGTCGACACCGCTGATCGCGCTGGCGTCGTCGGCGGAGGGTAGATCCAATCTCTTTGTGGCGCGCCCCGGCACATTGTTGCGCAAGCCGATATCGGTGGCGATGATTCGACGGGCGATCCACGACCTTCTCAACCAGGAAGCATAGCGGGGGCGAGGAACACGTCTTCGCCGATTTCGGGGGCGGATGATATTTGGAGAAAGATGCAGATGCCGAAGCTCTCTTTCCTCGGGCGTGTCGACGGGGAAAACCGCCTTGTCGCCGCGCGAGCGGGACGTGCTTCGCCAGTTGCGGCGCGGTCATCCCAACAAGCTCATAGCTCGGGAGCTGAATATCAGCGAGAGCACCGTAAAGATTCATGTCATGAATATCATGAGAAAAGTCGATGCACGCAACAGAACAGAGGCGGTTTTGCGGACCGACCGTTTTCTGGCCGAAGGATAGGAGGACGCCGCGGATTGCGGGCGAGGCTCGCTCGGCTGGGGACAGACGCTTCCCTGATCCGTGGCTCGGCCTGACCGTGCTACATGGCCTGATCAGGGATATCGAGGCTCCGTCCTTGCAAGTCGTTCGGCTGATTTCGACAGGTCCTCATACTGCGCCGCAAGCCTCTCCATCTCATCCTGGAGTTTTGCCGAGGCGGCTTCCCGGCCGGCGGCACGGCACCGTTCGGCCCGCGAGAGAAGCCGTTCCCGCAGAGCCCAAAATCGGAGCATGTTGCGGCATCGCACCAACCCCCACCTCCTCATGCCCCCCGGTCTGATTGCAATGACCGGGACCAGGCAAGCTCCGTCTGGCCCTCTTTGGACGCTTCGCGCCAGCGCTGGCAGGCCTGGCAAGCTGCACATGGCCTGCCCGCTGGGGGTGTCATTTTACGGCAATTGCGATCTTCCTGGTCTTCCTTTGCGCTTCCTCGGTCTTGGGGATCGTGACGGTCAGCACGCCCTTCTGGAAGCTTGCCTCGATCTTGCTCTGCTCAACGTCTGACGGAAGCTGGAACGAGCGCTCGAACGCGCCGAACCGGCGTTCGGACCTGTAGTAATCCTTCTTCTTCTCCTCCTTCTCGTCCTTCTTTTCACCCTTGATCGTCAGGACATTGTCCGCGACCGTGACCTCGACATTCTTCTCGTCCAGGCCCGGGAGCTCCGCCGTGATCTCGTATCTATTGTCTTTCTCGACGACATCGGCGGCCGGCAGCAGCTCGACGCTGGCTTTCCAGAAGGGTCTCAAGCCCGGGCGACTGCGCCCAAAGGGGAAATAGGGAAAGCCGCGTCCGAAGTCATCGAACAGCCGATCGATTTCCTCTTGGAGAGCATCGAGCGGATGCCAAGGCGCGGTCGCCGCGGCCTCGGGCACCGCTTTCTCTGTCCTGACGGGGACCTTACTGCCGGTATCGCGCATAGTCCTCTCCTCTCGGTTGTCAAACGAGCTGTGTTTCACCGCGCGCCGACGACGGTAGGTCGCGCTGACCCGTGGGGCCTTGACCCAGATCAAGTGCAGGCGAACGCGATCGAGCTGTGCGCGTCCGAGCCGCTATACGACGCTCGCGGCTGTGACCCTGCGGAAGCGCAGCAGCGCAAGGCCGAAGAACAATCCCCCGATCATGGCCACGGCAAGGAACTGGCGCCAGACAACGTCGATGCTGGCCCCGCGATAAAGAATGGCCTGGGCGAAGTTGACGAAATGGGTCGAGGGAGACGCCTGCATCACTAGTTGCAGGATCCCCGGCATGCTCTCGAGGGGTGTGCTGCTGCCCGACAGCAAGTTCATGGGCATGGCAATGAGCATGAAAAGAAGGCCGAGTTGCGGCATCGAGCGCGCCACGGTGCCGAGAAAGATTCCAATGGCGGTTGCAAAGAAAAGGTAGAGGGTCGCGCCGACCAGAAACAGCGGGATGGAGCCGATAATCGGCACACCCAGAAAAGCCCTCACCACAAGCCAGAGGGACGCGCCGACGGCGATCAGGATCACGAGCCCGTTCGCCCAGACCTTGGCCACGGCGATTTCGAACGCGGTCACGGGCATTGCCAGCAGATGGTCCATGGTTCCATGCTCACGTTCCCGGATGATCGCGGCGCCGGCGAGGATGATGGCCAGCATGGTGATGTTGTTGATGATGCCCATCACGCTGGTGAACCAGGCGGTGGTGATGTTGGGGTTGTAGGCGACCCGAACCGCGAGATTCACGGATGTGGATTCTCCCGGATCGGCTCGGCCGAGGAAGCGGCCAATCTCCTGGCCGAGGATCTGCTCGATGTATCCGGCGCCGATCCCCGCCTGCATCGCGGCCGTTGCGTCCACATTGACCTGGATGGCGGGACGTCGTCCCGCCAGAAGATCGTGCTCAAAGCGCGGCGGTATGTCGACGATGAAGGTGTACTGCGCCGTGTCCATGAGATGGTCCACGTCATCGCCAGAGACCTGGGCCGGCGGCTTGAAGAAGGGCGGCAGGAAGACATGTTCCAAGTCTTGCGACAGCCGCGAGCGATCCTCGTCGACGATCGCGATCGAGGCATTGTGGAGCTCTTGGGACGTGCTCTGGGCCTGGCTGTAGACCGCGACGGTGAAAGTGTAGACGACCAGGCCCAGCAAGACGTAGTCGTGCAAGAAGCTGCGGAGCTCCTTGAGGCCAAGCCAATACGCGTTCGCCAAGGCGCGCATGGCCGTCACCGCGCCTGCTTGCGGAGCAACAGAAGGCTGATCAGGGTGAGCGCCGGGATGAACAGGGCCAAGGACGCGAGGCTCCCGGCCAGCTCCGGGAAGCCAAGGGATTTGGTGAAAGTGCCGATGCTGATCGGCAGGAAGTAGGTCATCGGGAAGAGGCGCCCCATCACGGCAGGCACTCCCGACAGCGACGACAAGGGGGTCAGCATTCCGGAGAACTGAGTGGCGGGCAGAACAGTCAGGATCGCCGTCCCGAACAGCGCGGCGATCTGTGTGCTGGCAAAGGCGGAGATCAATAGGCCATAGCCGGTGGTCGCCGTCACATAGATAAGGGCGCCGGTGGCGAGCGCCGCGGGACTTCCCTTGAGCGGCACGCCGAAAACGAACAACGCCAGTGCTACGAGACCGGCGAAATTGGTCAGAGCAATCGCAATATAGGGAAGCTGCTTGCCGAGAATGAACTCCAGTCGCGTCACTGGCGTGACGTAGAGGTTCGTGATGGAGCCGAGCTCCTTCTCGCGCACGACGGCCAGCGCCATCAGAATGGCCGGTATCAGGGCCAACAGCAACGCCATCGTCGATGGGACCATGGCGTTGATGCTCTTGAAGTCCTGATTGTAGCGGAACCGGGTTTCTATCACGGCTCCGGTGGTCCGGCTTGCAGCCTGCCCGCTTCCTTGGGCAAGGTGGGCCAGAAAGCGCTCATGAACGCCAAGCAGATAGCCTCGCGCGGTCTCGGCGCGAAAGGGCATGGCGCCATCGACCCAGGCCCCCACCTCGACGGGGCGTCCGCGACGCAGATCACGTCCGAAACCCGCGGGAATTTCGACAGCGAGCTTGAGCTCACCGCCGGCGAGCCGATGCTCGAGGTCGGCATAGCTGACGAGCGGCGGCCGCTCGTCGAAATAGATGGAGCCCGTCAGCTCCTGAACATAGGCACGGCTCTCCGGCGTTTGATCGCGATCGAGCGCCGCGAACGGCAGATGATCGACATCCGTGTTGATGCCGAAGCCGAACACGAGCATCAGGAAAGCGGTGCCGAAGAACGCGAAGCCAAGCCGAACAGGGTCGCGCCAGAGCTCCAACGCCTCGCGGATCGTGTAGGCCATGAGACGGCCAAAGCTGAAGCTGCGCGCACGCATCGCCTGTGCTGCGGGCGCAGGCACGCTGAGCTCGCGCCCCGCCTCGCCATCGGAATCACCGGAGCCGCCCTCGCCTCCCGCCGCCTCCAGATAGCGAATGAAGGCATCTTCGAGAGTTTCCGCTCGCTGCGCTGATACGAGATCCGCGGGGGCGCCGGTGGCCAGAGCGCGGCCGCGGTGCATCAATGAGATGCGGTCGCACCGCGCCGCTTCGTTCATGAAATGCGTCGAGACGAAGATCGTCACGCCCTGGCTTCGCGCGAGGTCGATGAGCAGCTCCCAAAACTGATCGCGCGCGAGCGGATCGACCCCCGATGTCGGCTCGTCCAGAACCAGAAGTCGCGGCTCGTGCACCACGGCGACGGCGAGCGAGAGGCGCTGGCGGATGCCGACCGGCAGGCGAGAGGCCTCGGTATCGATGTAGTCTGCCAGCCCGAAGCGGAGGATGAGGGCAGCGATGCGCTGCTTTGCGCGATCGCGGGGCAAACGAAAGAGTCGGGCGTGCAGATCGAGGTTCTGTCGAATGGTCAGCTCGGAATAGAGGGAGAAGGATTGCGACATGTAGCCGACCCTGCTTCGCAGCCCGATATTCAGCGCGTCTATGGGCTGGCCGAAGAGCAGAACCGTGCCCTCGGTGGCGGGAAGCAGCCCGGTGAGCACCTTCATGGTCGTGGTCTTGCCAGACCCGTTCGAGCCCAGGAATCCGAAGATCTCGCCGCGTGCGATGCTGAAGCTCACCCGATCCACGGCGATGAAGGTGCCGAAGCGGCACGTCAGATCGCGCGCCACGATTGCCTGTTCGGGGCTCCTCGCCTGTCGCGGCGGGGTCACCGGCCCCTTGCGGGCAGCCCGCAGCGGTTCGGGCAGTAAGGCGATGAAACTGTCTTCCAGGGTGGCCATTCCGCCGCTCTGCGCCTTGACTTGGGTCGGCGATCCAGTGGCCAGCACGCGGCCGGCATTCATTGCCAGGAGCCAGTCGAAGCGCTCGGCCTCCTCCATATACGCGGTGGCGACCAGCACGCTCATCCCGGAACGGCGCCGCCGTATCCGGTCGATGAGGTTCCAGAACTGACGTCGCGAGAGGGGATCGACCCCGGTGGTCGGCTCGTCGAGGACCAGGAGATCGGGGTCGTGAATGAGGGCGCAGCAGAGGCCGAGCTTCTGCCGCATGCCGCCGGAGAGCTTCCTCGCGGGACGATCAGAGAACGGTTCAAGCCCGGTGCTCTCGAGCAGCTCATGGATCCGGCGTTCCCGCTCTTCGGCGCCCTGGCCGAACAGCCGGCCAAAGAACACTATGTTCTCCCGGATGCTGAGGTCGGGATAAAGGTTCCTCCCCAGGCCCTGCGGCATATAGGCTATGCGCGGGCAGAGCTCGGCGCGACGGCGACTGCTGCGGATGTCGCCGTCGAGCACCGTGACGGTCCCGGCCTGGATCTGCTTGGCGCCCGCGATGATGGCCAACAGCGTGGACTTGCCCGCTCCGTCCGGGCCTATGAAGCCAACCAAGCGGCCAGCGGGAATCTCGAGAAAGATGTTGTCCAGGGCAAGCGTGGAGCCGTAACGATGCGCCAGCGCAGACAGGGTGGCAACTGCGGGGATGCGCCCGGTCATCCGCCGGCCTTCGCAAGAGTGGAAGGCCAAGGCTGTGTCGGATCGAGGCGCACATAGCCGACGCCGGGAAGGCCGACCCGCGTCAGTCCCGGATGCGCGTTCAGAAACGGAGGATCGATCTTCATCCGCACGCGGAACATGAGCCTGTCGCGTTCCGACTGTGTTTCGACGGCTTTCGGGGTGAACTGCGCCTGATCGGCGATAAATATGACCTTGGCCGGCAGCGGCTGGCTCGGCAGCGCGTCGAGCACGATCCGAGCATCGTCACCGATGGCGACGCGGCCGGCCTGGAGCGTGGGGAGGAATATGTCCATGTAGACGTAGGAGGTGTCCAACATGGTGAAGACCTTCCCGCCCGCTGGGAGCACTTCCCCGATATTTGCGAGCCGGTATTGGATGCGGCCGCCTTTGGGCGCCGTCAGGGTATTGTCGGCGATATTGACCAAGAGCAGGGCGACGGCCTGCGTGGCGGCGTCGAGCGCGTGCGCCGCCTGACCCATCCTGGCGTCTGCCGCATTGAGCGCGGCACTGGCAGCATTCATCTGCTGCTGTCGCATATCGAGCAGCTCCTGGGTCGCGTATCCTTTTGGTGCTAGGAAAAGCACCCGGTCGAGCTCTTGCTTCGCGAGCTTTGCCTGTGTCTGCCGCTCCGCCAGGTTTGCTCTGGTCTCATCCAGCACCCGCTGTGCCTGCCGGACCTCGGCCTCGGCTCTGCTGAGTGAGGCTTCGAGGTCTCGGGTATCCATTCGTGCCACGACTTGGGCCGCCTGCACCGTATCGCCTTCATCGGCGAGAATCTCGGCGACGCGCCCGGCAAATTTCGTGCCGATGTCGATCTCGTCCGCCTCGGTGCGGCCATTGCCGAATGCGATTCCAGCCGGCAATTGCGTCTGCGAGTGTCGCCACCAAGTGAAGCCGGCTACCCCGCCTGCCACAAGAAGAATGAGAGCAACTACCATCCTCGTCCGCGGCCACGGTCGAGGCGTGGGGGACGGGGCCAGGCGCAGCGCCGGCAGGTTCTGTCGCGGATCCGTCCACAAAGTTGACGGCTCCACGGATGGCGGCGTCTCGGGCTCAGTGCTCTTGGTGTCCGTCACTCGACGCGATTCCCGTGGGCGCCGCAGACCATTGCCCGTTGAAACAAGGTTGGCGACGGCTCGGACGATAGGAGGAATGGCCTCGACAACATTGATGTGAATCAACTTTGGGCAGGCCAGAGCCCTCTTCGAGGATCATCGAAGAGGGGGCTTTTTTTGATTTGCATCAAGGCTGGAGGAGAGCCGCGATGCATCCTGTCATGCCCTCCCGGCAGCGGAACCGATCTCGTGGGTCGACCCCCGCTGCGGGCGGCGGGTCCGGCGGAGCGAATAGGATGAGTGACAAGGAAACCGGAGTCGGCGGCGACATTCTGTGGTTCAAACAGATACGCCTTGAAGATGTAGGGAGGGTCGGCGGCAAGAACGCGTCGCTGGGCGAGCTTTGCTCGATGGTCGGGACCACCGGTGTGTCCGTGCCCAACGGCTTCGCCGTGACGGCTGATGCCTATCGGAAGGGCCTCCTCGACGGCAACGCCGAGTCGAAGCTGCGTGGACTCCTCGACGAAATCGATATCAGCGATATCGCCGAGCTGGGGCGCAGGGCGGAGACAGCGCGCGACCTCGTCTTTCAGGCCATGGGTCAGGAATCGCTTCGTGGGCAGGTCGCACAGGCGTATCGGGCGCTCGAGGCCGAATATGGGACCGGGGTCGCGGTCGCCGTGCGGAGCTCTGCGACAGCGGAGGACCTCCCGACCGCCAGCTTCGCCGGACAGCACGAAAGCTTTCTCAACATACGGGGCGAGGCCGAGGTATTCGAGGCCTGCCGGCGCTGCTTTGCGTCGATATTCACGGACAGAGCCATCGTCTACCGCAAGAACAACGGCTTCGACCATTTCAAGGTCGCCCTCTCCGTTGGGGTGATGAAGATGGTCCGCGCCGACATCGGAGCAAGCGGCGTGATATTCACACTCGACACGGAGTCCGGCTTTCGGGATGTCGCCTTCGTCACGGCATCCTACGGGCTCGGCGAGAATGTCGTTCAGGGACGCGTGGATCCCGATGAGTTCTACGTTCACAAGCCCACGTTGCGCGCCGGGCATCGCGCCGTATTGCGCCGCTCACTGGGACGAAAGCAGATGCGCCTTGTCTACGCGCCGGGCCAACTCGGAGCTGCGACCAGGAATCTGCCGACCGATCCGCAGGATGCCGAGCGGTTCTGCATCAGCGACGAGGAGGTATTGCAACTGGCGGATCGGGCCATCCGAATCGAGGACCATTATTCCGAGCGGGCGGGCCGCTGGATGCCCATGGATATCGAGTGGGCCAAGGATGGCGAGGACGGGCGCATTTACATTGTCCAGGCGCGGCCGGAAACGGTCGTATCGCAGCGCAAGGCCGAAGCTTTCAAGCTCTGCCGCCTCAAGTCGCAGGGATCGGTTGTGGTCACTGGACGGGCCGTGGGTGAGAGAATAGCCGCGGGCCTGACCCATGTGGTCAAGGACGCGGGCGATCTCGCCGCCTTTCCACCCGGCGGGGTGCTCGTCGCCGACGCGACGAGTCCGGACTGGGAACCGGTGATGAAGACCGCCGCGGCCATCGTCACCAACCGCGGCGGGCGTACCTGCCATGCGGCCATCGTGGCCCGGGAGCTCGGCGTCCCGGCGGTGGTGGGCACGGAGAGCGCGACGTCGCGCCTGCACACGGGCGATGCCGTGACGGTCTCATGCGGTGAAGGCGAGGTCGGCCGGGTCTACGATGGTCTCCTCCCCGTGGAAGAGACCGTTATCCCGACGCAGGAGATTCCCCGGCCGCGCACCTCGGTCATGGTGAACCTCGGCAATCCGGATCTGGCGTTCCGAACGGCCATGCTGCCGAACGACGGCGTGGGCCTGGCTCGCATGGAGTTCATCGTCGGCGAATACATCGGCGTCCATCCGATGGCACTCGCCCATCCGGAACGGGTGCGGTCTGCCGCCGATCGAAACAAGATCGATCGCCTTGTTCGTCACCATGATCGTCCGACGGACTTTTTTGTTCAGCGTCTGTCGGAGGGTGTCGGCACGATTGCGGCGGCCTTTTATCCGCGGCCGGTCATTGTGCGGCTTTCGGATTTCAAGACCAACGAATACGCGGCGTTGATCGGTGGCGGCGACTTCGAGCCACGGGAAGCCAACCCGATGCTCGGGTTCCGCGGCGCCGCGCGCTATGCCCATCCCGCCTATGCCGATGGATTCGCGCTGGAGTGCGCCGCGCTGAGGCGGGTCCGGGAGGTCATGGGACTTACAAACCTGCGGGTCATGGTGCCGTTCTGCCGCCGCGTCGAGGAAGGACGCAGGGTTATCGAAGCCATGGCGAAGCACGGTCTGCGCCGGGGCGAGGATGGGCTCGAAATCTACGTGATGTGCGAAATTCCGAACAATGTGATCCAGGTCGACGCGTTCGCGGCCTTGTTCGACGGCTTTTCCATAGGGTCAAATGACCTCACCCAGCTCACCCTCGGCGTGGACCGGGACTCTGAGATCGTCGCTTTCGATTTCGACGAACGGGACCCCGGGATGCTGGAGATGTTGCGGCTGGCGGTAACGGGGGGACGGCGGAACCACCGTCACGTCGGCATATGCGGCGAGGCGCCCGCCAACCACCCCGAAATTGCGCGGCTGCTCGTCCAGCTGGGGATCTCCTCGATCAGCGTGAATCCGTCGAGCCTGCTGCGGATCTTTCAAACTGTGAATGCCGCCGAGCACGAGCTCGGCGGGCTGCAGGAGACGCCGTCGAGGCGTTGAGCGACCGCACCGCGGCCCGCCGCCCCGCTCGCCGTCATCGTGCCGCGTCGATCCTCGAAGAGAGGGGCCAGAGCGTGCGGACTTCGCGAGGCAAGGAGCGCACGATCTTTTCGACCTCGCCTGCCGTGATATGCATGCCAATCACGCCGAACACGACGCAGGCGACGCGCGCAGGATCGCTCAGCTCTTGATGGTCGCGCAATTCCCGACGAATGTCGTCGAGGAAGCCGTCCCTTTCGCGCCGACCGGGGAGTGGCGGGTTCCATCCCTCGTAATAAATTCCCCGCACCAGCATAGGCAGCTGGGCTCCCAGAAGAGCGACCTGATCCGTGGTCAGTAGATCCCGCAGCGCGTGAAGAGTTGCGCGCAAGGCCGCGTAAGCGGCACGGTCGCTGTCGAACCCGAGCTCTTCTTTGATGTCTCTCAGCCACTCATGGGTCTTTTGAACCGTGGTGTCCAGCACGTCAAGTCTTGCCATGGAGATCTCCGAAAAACGCAAATTGGAGCGACGGTCGATCCTGGCCGCCAAGCGATCCGACCCTCTCACGATTGCGGCGAAACGGCTTTGACACAGATCAAGACGGCGGGGCGCGGCCGTGACAGGCTCTCTCGGGCTTTGCAGATCGGCGGAGGCCCGAGGGCCAGCCTGTGGAGCGGCGGATGAGCTATAGGACGATCTTTGCCGCTGTCAGCGGCGGTACGGCGACCGGCGGGGTGCTTGAGCTCGCCTGTCGATTGGCGCGGCGGTTTGAAGCCCATCTGGAAGGCTTCCATGTCAAAGTGGACCCGGGGGAGATGCTGATAATGGTGGCCAACGGCCTGAGTGGTCCGCTGGCG
>Ga0070740_10005117_pt1 | contig 12382 bp, 9 predicted proteins | sample Coa_R2_FD_67286 | JGI IMG/M metagenome (GOLD analysis project Ga0070740, IMG submission 67286) | Surface soil microbial communities from Centralia Pennsylvania, which are recovering from an underground coalmine fire - Coalmine... | ecosystem: Environmental > Terrestrial > Soil > Unclassified ...
ACCTTCATGGATGCGGCGACGCGAGTACGATGATGAGTTCGATGGAGGCCGTCATTACAACTATGAAGATGAGGACCAGCGGCCAGCGCGGGAACGAAGAACAGCCGTTTCGACACGCAGCGCGGTCAGGAAGAGCGGCGGCGAATCGCTGGACAACATCGCGCAGTTTTTCAGCGGGCGCGGAGGCGCTTCTCCCCGGCCGAAAATTCAGATCGAGGAACCGAAAGGCGCGGTTGGTTTTAAGAGTGGACAGCGTGTTCGGCATCCGAAATACGGCGAAGGCGTGGTCTTCCGGCGTGAGGGAGACGGTGAAGACGCAAAGATCACGGTACAATTTACAAGGTTCGGCGTGAAGAAGCTGGTGGAGAAGTTTGCCCAGCTGGAAAGGCTGTAACATCGCCGAAGGAATTTAAGCAGCGCAATACGCTGGCTAAAATAAAAGCAGGTCCTTCGACTCCGCTCCACTTCGTTGCGCTCCGCTCAGGATGACAACTCGTGGATCAGGTAATTCGACGGGTCCATTGAAGGAGAAGAATGGCAAACACCAAAAGTGTTGAAAGCACTGAACGCAAAAAACTGAAGCGCGCAGCGCGCAAAAAGGCCGCTCCGAAGGCCAGGCGGACCACCCCGCGCGGTTCAAATAAGAAGAAGGTAAGGAAGCTGGTGCGCGGGCAGAGCAAGCGCTAAAGCTTGTTTTGCGGCCTGTCCTGCGGAATTTGCTTCGCGGGACAGGCCCTCAGCGGCTACACTCCCCTCATCAAGACTGCAGGAGCCAGGTTCTGCCGATACAGGTCTTCGCCCGCAAATCGATCGACAAACTCATCAGCGATTCAGAAGCGCCCGAACACAGCCTCAAGAAGACGCTGGGGCCATGGTCGCTCACCGCCCTGGGCATTGGCGCGGTGATTGGCTCAGGCATCTTTACAGTCATCGGAACAGCGATTGCCGGCGAGCAATTCGATACGTCGTCCATCCTGAATACGCCGGTTCTCGATTATCTGGTGCATCATACTGCGCTGGCTGGTCGCCCTGGAGCGGGTCCGGCGCTTGCATTGTCCTTGGTGCTGGTGGCAATCGTTTGTGCATTTACCGGCCTTTGTTATGCCGAGCTGGCTTCCATGATTCCGATTGCGGGGTCAGCCTATACCTATACCTATGCAACACTGGGTGAACTAATCGCCTGGATTATCGGCTGGGACCTGATCCTTGAATACGCCTTTTCAAATATGGCAGTGTGCGTCGGGTTTGCCGCGCATATTGTCGATTTGATGGACTGGGTCGGCATTCATCCATCTGCACGATGGATTTCGCCTGCTTACCTGCCGAGCGGTCTAGCGGATTTCCACGGTAATATACTCTACGCGCCGGGCTGGCATTTTGGATTCAACTGGCCGGCGTTCCTCATCGTCATGATTCTGACGGTGGTGCTGGTGCGCGGCATCCGCGAATCTGCCGAGACAAACAACATCATGGTACTGCTGAAGATCACGGCCATTTTGATCTTCATCGCCTTCGGCGCGCATTTTATACATCCATCGAACTGGCATCCGTTTTATCCAAATGGCTGGTCGGGACTGCTGACGGGTGGATCAATCATTTTCTTTACCTATATCGGGTTTGATTCTGTTTCGACCGCAGCCGAAGAGTGCCGCAATCCGCAGCGCGATGTCCCTATCGGGATTCTGGCTACGCTGGTGATTTGTACGGCTCTCTATATCGGAGTCGCGGTTGTGCTGACCGGATTGATTAAGTGGGATCAACTTGTGGGCGATGCGGCGCCTGTGGTCAATACGCTGCGAAAGCTCTATGCGGCAAATGGCAGCCAGTCGCTGCATTGGGTCCATCTGGTTATTCTGCTTGGCGCCCTGCTGGGAATGATCTCCTCGATTCTGGTCTTCCAGATCGGACAGGCGCGGGTCTGGTTTGCCATGTCGCGTGATCGCCTGCTGCCCTCTGTTTTCTCCAAGGTGCATCCTCGCTATCGGACGCCTGCTGTATCAACATGGGTTGCGGGATTTGTGGTCGGCCTTCCCGCTGGGCTGCTCGATATCGGCACTTTCTCTGATCTGTCGAATATCGGAACTTTGTTTGCTTTCGTACTGGTATCCGCAGGGGTACTGGTTTTGCGTTACAAAGACCCCCACCGGCACCGCAGCTTCCGCTGCCCCGGTGGGCCGATTCTTCCCGTGCTGAGCATCTTTTTTTGCGTGCTGTTGATGGCTGGATTGCCCATTATGACCTGGCTGCGCTTTTTTGGATGGCTCGCCATCGGACTCTGCATCTACTTCTTCTACAGTCGCCGTCGGAGCGAATTCTGCCCGCCACACCGGGCGCGGTGACGGACTGCTGGAAGTTTGTTAATCCAACTGCGCTACCCTGAATAGAAGGCTGATGTCATGATAGTTCAATTGGAACTGGATCCAGAAATGGAAGCCCGGATCGTGTCCGAGGCGAGAGCACGTGGAATTGCGTCGAACTTATACGCAGGAGCTTCTTATGAAAGCGCTGGAATTACACTCTAAGCCTGTCAAAAAACTAACGGCCGAGGATGTACGGGAAATGCTACGTGCGATTTGAGAAGGTTCCGAGAAGCTGCCGGATTTGCCAGCGAGCGGCATTTTCTCGTGAGAGCTTCTATGAAGGCCGCGAGTAATGTAAAGTACAGCGTTTCAGGTGTGCAAGTACACGATGCGAAGCTGGTCGCCGCGATATGTGCACATGGAATTCGCTATATCCTCACCTTCAATGTGAGGGATTTCAATCGATACGACGAAATAGTAGCAATCCATCCCGCCCAAACTCCGGTTGCCGTAAGACCAGGCTCCTATTCCAGATGGACAGGGGCTTCCTTTCTCCAAATAACCGTGAATAGACATTTCTTCTCGCGGTAGAGTGCATCCTAGTAGTCAGAGACGGGGTCTAGGCTCCGCTGCACGCGGGCTACTGCTTATTTCGATCGGTCGTAGCAAAATCCTCAAAATTGTTGTCCGTCATTGTGCAAGGCTTTCGGACAGCCTTAACACCGAGCCACGGATCGAGGAGATCATTCTATGTACCACCATGTGAAAAAGCTGATGTATGGCGTGAATGTCGGCGAACCCGACGTGCGCTTTGGGTCTATGCTGCTGGAGCAGTTCGGAGGAGCAAATGGCGAACTCGCGGCTGCGATGCAATACACCATTCAGGGCTGGTCGTGCGACGACCCCGAGCGTCGCGACCTGCTGATGGATATCGGGACAGAGGAGATCAGCCACCTCGAAGTCGTCGGCGCGCTGATCAGGATGCATCTGATGCCCATGAAAAAGAAGCTGGAAGACGCTGAAGCCGATCCCCTGGTTGCAGTTACCGGCGGGGGCGGGCTTAATCTCTTCAACTCCCGGGGAAACCCCTGGACCGCTGATTACCTGAAAATTACCGGCGAACTGGACGTGGATCTGCGAAACAACATCGCCGCAGAAGCCCGGGCCAAGATCACCTATGAGCGGCTGATGCATCTCACGGATGACGCAGGAACGAAGGACGCGCTGCAATTCCTGATGACCCGCGAGATCACGCATATGAAGGCGTTTAGCGCGGCGCTCGAAAGCATGGGCAAAAACCCATTCTCGATTGGGCAACTGCCGCCTACTCCCGGAATTGTGGATGAGTACTTCAACGATTCAACCGGAGAAGGAGAGCTGGGCAAGGACGGCGTTGGCTCGTGGATTGAGAAAAACGGCCTGCATGTAGTAAATCCGCCATTTGAATTTGAAAGCAAGGGAATTAGTTCTGCGCACAAAGTAAAAAAAGCCTCTTAACTCTGGTTGCAGCGGGATGCGGGCTGGCGCATCTCGCTGCAGAAGCTCCGTCATTCCATGCGAGGACTTTGCCCGGATGACAGCAGTTGCGTTACACATCAGGGGTGACTGCTGATTTACAGGATTTCATCCGCCGGCTCCCAAAAGCCGAAGTTCACCTGCATCTGGAAGGCACGATCTCACCCGAAACTCTGGTTGAGCTAAGCCACAGACACGATTCCGAGCCGCTAACTCTAGCGCAGGCACGGGCACTCTATCGGTACACGGATTTTCATGGTTTCCTTATGGCCTTCAAGACTGTGACTGAACGCCTCCGCACAGCCGAAGATTATGAGCTTATTGCCTACAGAATGCTTGAGGCGCTGGCCGCGCAGGGGATCGTGCATGCCGAAGTCTATGTCGCAGTAGGCGTTGTATATTTCTGGGGTCATTCGGAGTTCGAGCCATTATTTGCCGGGATGGAAAGAGCCCGCGAGCAGGCTGAAAAAAAGTTCGGTATCACTCTGTATTGGATATTCGACGCTGTTCGGCATTTCGGAGTGGAAGCCGCGTCGCGCGTCTTCCGCAAAGCTGCCGAAATGCGCCGCGAGCACCCAAGCATCATCGGCATCGGCATCGGAGGCGATGAGCGCAAAGGCCCTGCCGAGCTGTTTCGAGATGCCTATGCGGAAGCTCGGGATTCTGGACTGCGCCTGACTGTACATGCCGGCGAAGCGGTCGGACCGGAGAGCATCTGGGGCGCCTTGAATATCGGAGCCGAGCGTCTGGGGCATGCGTTGACTGCCGCTCACGATCCGGAACTGATTCATTTGCTGGCCGAACGACAAGTCCCGCTGGAGATTTGCATCACATCCAACCTCAGGACAGGATGTTGTGTGCGGCTGGAAGACCATCCAGTACGGCAATACTTCGATCAGGGACTGATGATTACGTTGAATTCAGATGATCCGGCCATGTTCGACAGTAATCTGGAGGGCGAATTTGCCCTGGCGCACAAGGAATTCGGCTTTACTGAAGAGCATCTGCGCGAGCTGGCATCCAATTCGATTGAGGCGAGCTTTCTTCCACCGGAACAAAAGGTTCGCTGGTTACATCAAATCGAAGGAACTGTCTAAAGTGATATGCCGAGTTACCGATGTGCACTATACATGCAAACAAAGTACGCTATCATGTCCGCATGGGACCGCTTCGAAAGCGTCGGCTTTTTCGGTCAGGAAAGAAGGCTGAAGTGATTGTTCTGCCAGGTATGAAGAGAGAAAAGGAGTCCGCTGTGGCGCTGAGAGCCATTGGCTGGAGTTCCGTGGCCGTAGGTGTTGTTGCTCTGGGTCTGTACGTGGGCCGCGAACTGCGCCAGCGATATAAATTCAACCGTCGCACGCCCTACGACTTGTATTCGCATGCAGGCGATCAGATGCAGGCCGCTGAGTACGGGATGGGGATATAGGCAACAGTTAAAACTGTTAGCTGGTAATCCGGTCAGCGTGAAAACATCTGACTTTAGTAGATTCTCCGCAACGAAGAAAAGCTCCAGAACAGTCTGGAGCTTTTCTTCGTTGCGGACCGGTTCTTAGCTGGTCGTTTCTTAGCCGGCTATTTCCCCGCTAATTGCCGCAGTACGTACTGCAGAATCCCGCCATTCTCGTAATAGAGGATTTCCTGCGGCGTATCGATGCGGACTTTCGTCTCGAATTCCACCACCTTGCCATCAGCCGAGATGGCTTTTACTTTCAACGCTTTTCCATTCGCAAACTTCGCGTCAAGAAGCGCCTTTAATCCGGGGAAGTCGAATACTTCCTCGCCTGTCAAACCGAGGCTTTCGACATTCTGCCCATCAGCAAACTGCAGCGGGAGAATGCCCATGCCGACCAGGTTCGACCGGTGGATACGCTCAAAGCTTTCGGCGATGACGACGCGCACTCCCAGCAGATTCGGGCCTTTGGCCGCCCAGTCGCGTGACGAGCCGGAGCCGTACTCCTTGCCGGCAAGAATCACAAGCGGCACCTTGCGCTCGGCATACTTCACGCTGGCGTCGAAGATGCTCATCTGTTCGCCTTCGGGCAGCAGGCGGGTGACTCCGCCTTCGGTTCCCGGCGCGAGCTTGTTGCGCAGGCGCACATTGGCAAAAGTCCCTCGAACCATCACTTCATGGTTGCCGCGGCGTGAGCCGTAGGAGTTGAAGTCCGCTGGCTTTACGCCGTGTTCCGTCAGATATTTGCCAGCCGGCGAGTTCAGCTTGATGGACCCAGCGGGGGAGATGTGGTCGGTGGTTACGCTATCGCCAAGAACGGCGAGCACGCGCGCCTCCTTGATGTCTTCCACGGGCGCGGGTTTTGCCGGCATGCTGTCGAAATACGGAGCCTTGCGGATGTAGGTCGAATCGGCTTCCCACTGGTAGACATCGCCGGTGGGGAACTTAAGGCCCTGCCAGTTGCTGTCGCCATCAGCCACGGTGGCGTATTCCTTGCGGAAGCCGTCGGAGTTGATGGAGGATGCTATGACCTCGGAAACTTCTTTCTGCGTCGGCCAGATGTCTTTGAGGTAGACGGGGTTGCCGTCTTTGCCTTTGCCGATGGGGTCGTTTTCGAGATCGTGATCGATGCGCCCGGCAAGCGCGTAGGCGACAACCAGCGGTGGTGACATGAGGTAGTTCGCGCGCACATCGGAATTAATGCGGCCTTCAAAATTACGATTGCCGCTGAGCACGGAGACGGCTACGAGGCCGTGGTCTTCAATAGATTTTGAAACATCGGTCGGCAGTGGCCCGGAGTTCCCGATACACGTTGTGCAACCGTAACCGACGACATTAAAGCGCAGCTTGTCGAGGTATGGAAGCAGTCCGGACTTCTCGTAATAATCGGTAACGACGCGGGAACCGGGCGCGAGCGAGGTTTTCACCCACGGCGGAACGCTCAGGCCCTTTTCAACCGCTTTTTTGGCCAGAATTCCGGCAGCGACCATCACCGATGGATTCGATGTATTCGTACAGCTGGTAATTGCGGCAATAACAACTGAGCCGTGGTCCAGATACTTATCGACATCCACACCGAAGCGATCTTTGATGGACGTGGTTGGCCCGGATTCGTGTACGCCCTGCGCTGCATCGACAGTATCGGATGGATGACCACCCTCTCCTTCCCAGCGGACCACCTGGCGCACGCCATTTCCATTGGCGTTAGGCCCGAGGAGGTTGGGCAGTTGCTTCTTGAAGTTGCTGCCGGCTTCGCGCAGCAGCACGCGGTCCTGCGGACGCTTCGGTCCGGCAACGCTCGGCTCAACCGTAGCCAGATCAAGGGAGATCGTCTGCGAGTACTCGGCTTCGGGTGAATCCGCCGTGTGGAAGATTCCCTGCTCTTTGTAATACGTTTCAACGAGCTTGATCTGCTCTTCGCTGCGGCCAGTGAGGCGCAGATAGCGCAGCGTTTCGGCGTCAACCGGGAAGATGCCGCATGTCGCGCCGTATTCCGGAGCCATGTTGCCAATGGTCGCGCGGTCAGCGAGCGGCAGCTCACTGATGCCTGAGCCGTAGAACTCAACAAATTTGCCAACGACGCCGAGCTTGCGCAGCATTTCTGTCACTGTCAGAACCAGATCCGTTGCGGTGGCGCCTTCGCGCAGCTTGCCCGTCAGCTTGAAACCGACGACCTGAGGCACCAGCATGGAAACCGGCTGGCCAAGCATCGCGGCCTCTGCCTCGATGCCGCCCACGCCCCACCCAAGAACGCCGAGGCCATTGATCATCGTGGTATGTGAGTCGGTGCCGACGAGCGTATCGGGATAAGCGCGCGGCTTGTCGCCCTCGGTCGTGAAGACGACGCGAGCGAGGTATTCCAGATTTACCTGATGGCAGATGCCCATGCCTGGAGGCACAGCCGAGAAATTCCGGAAGGCCGACTGACCCCACTTCAGGAACGCGTAGCGCTCGCGATTGCGCTGGAATTCAAGCATTGCGTTCAACGAATAGGCATTGCTGGTTCCGAATTCATCCACCTGTACTGAGTGATCGATGACCAGCTCCGCGGGTTGAAGCGGGTTGATTTTTTGCGGATCGCCGCCAAGCTGCTTCATCGCGTCGCGCATGGCCGCGAGATCGACAATGGCCGGAACTCCGGTAAAGTCCTGCATGAGGACGCGTGCCGGCATGTAGGCAATTTCGCGAGAGGGCTCGGCCTTCGGGTCCCATTTGGCGAGAAATTCAATATCATCGGCAGTCACGCTCTTGCCGTCTTCCTGCCGCAGCAGATTTTCAAGCAGAATGCGCAGGCTGTAGGGTAGGCGGGAGAGCTTGATGCCCTTTTTTTCTAATGTATCGAGGCGGAAAATTTCATACATGCAGCTGCCGCTTTTCAGTTGCGAGAGGCTGCCGAAGCTGTTTCCATTCTGGCTCATGAGGAATCCTTCCTTGTACTGGGGCCACGAGCGTGGCGCAAAATTTTCATCCACGCCGAGGCGGCACGCGTTTGCGGCGCTCTTGTCCGGCGGAATTTCTACACTGAAAGATTAGTCAGGCGGCAGCATTTCGTCCACGGTCCGGGTGGCCGCGACGAAAACGCTTGAGGCGTGGCGGGACGAGGCGTGTCATAGTCCTGCAAATATTTTAACGCGGTTATGCAAGCTTTTCTGCAACCATCATGGTGTCGCGGCGTCTTTAATGTAAGCATCTTTGCGGCAACGTACTGCAGAGAGTCATCCAGTACGCAAATCTCCCCTAAAGGAAACCTTGCCACGATATGCGCCGATTTTCTTTTTCTTCGCATCTGGCCTTGAGCATTTTGCTTCCCGCTCTAAGCACTCTTGCCGTGACCGGCGGCCCGAAGAAACCTGTTCTTGTCGGCTACTTTCCGCAATGGGGCATGTATAACGATCCACCGTATTACGTAAAGAATCTGGTCACCAGCGGGGGAGCGGCGCTGCTCGATCAACTCAATTACGCGCAGGCTTTTATCGTGAACGCACGCTGCGCCGTTGCCGACCCGAATGCCGACCTGAACCTGACCTATACGGCAGCGAACAGCGTTGACGGCAAGGCAGACCGCGCATCATCTCATTTCCGCGGCGGTTTTCATCAATTACAGAAGCTGAAAAAGCGCTATCCGCGCATGAAGATTCTGATCTCGCTTGAAGGCAAGGCAGCTTCCTTCGCTGAAGCTGCTTTGCCTGAGAACCGCGCGGCGTTTGTCTCTTCCTGCATTGATATGTTCGTGCGCGGACGCTTCGCTCCGGGAATCAAAGCTCCGGGAATTTTCGACGGATTTGATGTGGATTGGGAATATCCGAAGCCGGAAGATGTGCCCAACTATCTGGCCCTGCTTCAGGAATTCAGGAAGCAGCTTGATGCGACGCGGCCCGGACTGAAACTTACCATCGCAGCAGGCCCGAGCCCACGCATGTATCACGGCGTGGATTTTGCCGCCGTAGCCAATGTCGTCGATCTGATCGGCCTGATGAACTATGACTACAGCGGCCCCTGGCACAAGGAAACCGGCTTCCATGCTCCGCTCTACAGCGAACACGGAGGCAGCGGAGACCGGACGGTCCATGAATATGAAGAAGCGGGCGTGCCTGCTGAAAAGCTGCTGCTCGGCATCCCTTTTTATGGATATTCGTGGAACTCAGTTGGCGATGAAAACCACGGGCTCTTTCAACCCGGCGAGGCCGTGCATCAGGACCGTCCTTACCGCTATATCCAGACACTGATAGATTCGTCGGAAGTGTTTCGTGACCCAACGGCCCAGGCGCCGTGGCTGTATGACGGCGACACCTTCTGGACCTATGAAGACCCGACATCCGCACGCTTCAAAAGCAACTACGCGCGGCAGCAGGACCTCGGCGGCGTGATGGTGTGGGAGCTGGGCGAGGATTCGAGCGACGCGCAGTTATTGAAGGCCGTAAGCGCAGGCTTGCGCGAGCCTGCTGCGCAGCCAGAAATTGCGGGCAACTCCGCTGCCAATTCGAGCGGGAATGGCGGAGCAAAGGAGTAAAGCAGATCCTTCGCTCCGCGCTGGACTGCGATTGATTGATGAACAAAAAGGCCCGGGGTTTTTGACCGGGCCTTCTGTTTTTACCAGTGGAAGCCATGTTCATGGCAGGATGCGCCGTCCTGAATGCCCGTAAGAGCACTCTGCGCGGAGGTGATGGTGCGGCTGTAGCAGCGGCCCAGCATGTCTTTGAACACATAGGTCTGCTTACTCTGATTCGAACTCTGGCCGAGGCTGTAGCCGGTGGGCGAGGGAACGAAGACAGCCGAATCAGAGGGCGTGACTTCGTTCGATGTGCTGCTGTGGAAGATAGGAAATCCTTCGATCGTATCGGTCTCATCCTTCTGAAACTTCTGATCGATGGATGCCTGTACCGTGATGTCATTGTTGGATTGCAATTGCTGCGCGTAGTTTACAGTGATGGGATAGGAGAAATTTGTTTCTTTCGTAGTGAAGAATGGCCCGACCGACGTCGTGGTTTTGGCATGCGTTGTCGAGGTATTCACGTTGTTCTGAATGTAGGCCGTCGCGGAGTTCGTAATATCAGCAACGCTCTTAAAGATCGACTGCTGCTCCACTTTGGTTTCGACTCGGCCGTGCGAGGTGTTGACGTATCCGGCTATCGTGAAGTTCTCGGCATTCGTGACGGTTACAACGCCGGAGCCGAAACCATTTGAATCAAGAGTAACTGTGTTCGTTACAAATGGACTGGGCGTGGCTATCGTGTCTTCTGTGAGCGCTCCAGTGACCTGTCTGCGTCCGTGGTCCTGATAAACGAGCAACTGCGCGGTCACGGTGAAGTAGCTGTAGGCATTGAATACGCTGACGCCAACAGTGTGCGGCTGACCATCATTCAATGTGCCTGCAAACGGTGTAAGGTCCACACGGTAAGGAATGAAGTTGAGCGTCTGCACGCCGGGGATGGGGCGCCATAGGCCCGGATCAAGGCCGCCGGTATAAATCCACGGATAGACGGGAGCAACACCTGCCGGCTTGCCGTCGACACTGACATCCACTTCACGGTACGCGGTGTTGCCGCAGTCGAAGAGCGGCCCGGCAATGTCATTGGGAACACAGAAGAACCACTGCTCTTCAGCATTCTGGCTCTGCGCCACCACGTCGAGATAGGCCGCCTCAGTGTTTTGCGGCAGCGTAAAACTTTGCACTACCTGCGGATTGGACGAGGTGATCTGGAAGGAGCTGTTGCCGTTAGCCTGTACCGGCAATACTGCGTCGGCAGCACGCGGCGCGGGATGGGCGAAGTCAGCCTGATAGAACTCCAGATTGAATGTTCCGAAGATGGTTGAGTTCAGGCCGCAACAGTTGACGATGTTGCCGAGGCTGGCGTATCCGCTCTGCGCTGTCTTGAAGAGCGAACTGTAATCAGTGAGATCGCGCTCGACGTGCCAGGTGTCGGTCTGCGTCTTCAGCGGCTCGGCAGTCGTTCCGAAATAGATGTTCACGCCGCCGAAGAATAGCTGTCCGGTGCGATCAAACTGCACGCCGGGCTGAATGGAGAAGTCGCCGGTGAAGATGACCTTAGTCCACGGGCCGGGGCAGTCGGCTGGCGGCGTGTAACTGAAATCCTTGTTATTGAAATCATCGAATGCTTGATTGGTGAGCAGGTTTACGATGCAGCGCTTTGTGTGCGGACGCGGCAGCGGAGGGTCCGCTGTTGCCTCAAGCGATGAACCTAAGGTGAGATTAGTGGAAGGCGAGGTGGCCTGCGCGGAACAGAGGGTTGGGCCTGTAAGGCCGATGGCCAGCAGGACAGTGAATGCAATGGTTTGGGGCTGCGCCGGGAGGGGGTTGAAGCGCATCATAGGTAGCTCTCCTTGAAAGGAACAGCAAGTGGTGGAAAGCATACACCTGCGCCCAGGAACTTTTCTTATCCCTGCGATGAAAATGTTTGCCAGAGTAGAAAGAGATTCAACGAGATGATGATGGCGACCGTAAGCCAGCCGAGAATGCGGGTGGTTCTGTGATTGGCAAATGAGCCCATGACCTCCTGCCTGCCGGTAAGCAGCAGCAGCGGCACCAGAGCAAATGGCAGCGTAAAGCTGAGGCACACCTGTGAGAGGATGAGAATCTTCAGAGGATCGAGCCCGACGGCGATGACGATGATGGCAGGAATGAGTGTCAGCAGTCGGCGCAGGAAGATGCTGAATTTGACATCAAGAAAGCCTTCCAGGATCACCTGGCCGGCCATAGTCCCCACTGTCGAGGAAGAGAGTCCCGAGCACAAAAGCGCAATAGCGAAGATTACAGCCGAAGCATTGCCGAGCAGAGGCCCGAGCGTGCGATGCGCCTCTTCAATCGACATACCATTCTGCCATTGATGTCCTGCGAAAGCTGCAGCCGCAACAATAATCATGGCGGAGTTGACGAGCCATGCGCCGTTCATCGCGGCAAAGACATCGATTGTTTCAAAACGCAGATGACGCAAACGCACCAGATATTGGCGGCCGGGTGTTCCAGCAGTCTCGTTCTGGACGCGCGGCTGTACGAGCGCCGAATGTAAATAGATCACGTGCGGCATGACGGTTGCGCCCAGCATGCCCACTGCAATGTAAATACTTTTGCTGTCGATGGTGGGAATGAGAGTGTGGA
>Ga0070740_10005118_pt1 | contig 12380 bp, 7 predicted proteins | sample Coa_R2_FD_67286 | JGI IMG/M metagenome (GOLD analysis project Ga0070740, IMG submission 67286) | Surface soil microbial communities from Centralia Pennsylvania, which are recovering from an underground coalmine fire - Coalmine... | ecosystem: Environmental > Terrestrial > Soil > Unclassified ...
AACCGCCGCATTTCCAAGATCAAAAGCTTGCCGACGAAGTATTTTTCAAACTGACTACCATGGACAAGCAATTCCAAGAAACGCTTCGAATGTATGCTGGCGCTCGTGAAATGGCGACCTCTGCCAGCACCGGAACGAAGAAGGTGTACGAAGACAAAGCTGATGGATTCTTAAAAACACTGGTGGCTTGGTTGCGCACCAATATGTTGACCTCATTTGAAGTCGTCCATCAAGGTGTTCCAAAGAAATTGGTCGAGTGGCTAAAAGCACAACGCACTGGCAACGCCACTGTCCGTGACTTGTTAGAGTTGACCGGTTCCGTTTGTCTAGCAGCGTCATTCGAAGACCGTTACCCTGAGTATCCGACCTTCACGGTCAAGCTCACGACAAGCAATTTAACTCAACCCACTGAAGACGCAATCCGGTGGCTCGCCGGAGGCGTTAAGAACAACCTCGCGATAGCGGTTCTAGATGGACTTGAGCTCCTCGACGGCGAGAGGTTAAGGCCTCAGCATTCCAGATATGCTAAGGCTGTCTTGGAAAAAGTTGACAGCAAACCACCGGGACAGGTTGTTAACCGCAAAGAGCTGCTCAATTTCAAAAATGACGTCGAGCGAGAATATAAATACCAACTCGAACCAGAATTGTTGCTCATTGTCTTAGCTTCGTTGATCCAGAACGGCAATATTGCACTCAGTGTTGCTGGTAAAAAACTTGATGCAGCCAATCTAATCGATGCCACAAAAATGCCGCTTGAACAAATACTGGCGTTCAAGCATGTTGAAAAACCGAAGGGTTTACCGCTCGCCGAGCTGGTTGCGCTTTTTGAGTTGCTCGGGTTACAGGAAGGACTTATTCGCAATGAGAATACTCACGACGAAGCGGTCAAGCAATTGCGATCAAAAGCGAATGAACTGCTAGAGCGAGTCGTTACCGTTGCTCAGATGAATCAAACGGGAGTCTTGTGTTGGGGAACAGAATTGATCCTCGACGAAGATCGCGGCCGTCAACAGAAGCAACTAGATGCTCTGAAAGAGTTTCTTGAAAGTTTGCAAGCGATCAATACGCCAGGAAAGCTGAAGAACTTTAGTAACAGTGTTAGCGAGATTCAAGGACATGCCAGTGCAATTGACCTTGTAAAACAATTGGAAGACTTAAACAGGCTCGCTCAGGAGTTAATGCCACTCACAAGCTATTTAGCCACAGCGGCTGCACTTCTTCCACCGCAGGATCCATGGCGCGTACAAATGAATGAGATTAGAAGTGAGTGGCAAGCAAAGCTCTTAGATCGAAACATACGCAACAGCTCAGATTTTCGACAGAAGATCTTGCAAGCCCTGAAAAAGATTCGCGATGAATATAAGGCGACTTACTTTAACCTGCACAAGAATGCGCGTTTGGGAGTAAACGAAGATACAAAGAAAAAAGAACTTCTCAAAGATCCGCGTTTGGAGAGCCTAAACAAGCTTCTTGTGGTTTCCTTACTGCCGCACTCCAGCCTGACAGACCTCCAAACCCGGCTCGGAAAGCTGTTGCCATGCTACACGCTTGTCGTCGATGATTTAGATTCTTCTCCTACCTGCGCGCAATGCAATTATCGTCCGCTGGAAGAAAATGTTGGAACAACTGCAAAATCAGCACTCGAACAAATCGATCACCAACTGGACGATTTACTTGAGAATGGTACAAAGGCATTACTGGAAAACCTTGAAGATCCAACAGCACAAAAGAGCATCAACTTACTGCCAAGCGATCAAAAAGCTGCAGTCAGCAAATTTCTCAGCACAAAAAAACTTCCAGAGAAAGTCGGCAACGAGCTGGTTCAAGGAATGCAGACAGCGCTATCTGGGTTAATCGCTATTTCCGTCAGGCCCAACGAATTGCTAGATGCCCTCGGCGACAGCGGTGCTCCTTGCACAGTTGATCAACTTCAATCAAGGTTTTTGGATTTCTTACAGAAGGCGACTCGCGGCAAAGATCAAACAAAAGTTCGCCTGATTATTGACCGGGGATCGCAGTAAAGATCAGCAGGACTTGTAAATAACTGCACGCCGAATACTTCAACGCAGGATGATGTTATGACGAAGAAGGAAAAAAACCTACTCTTGGACAGCTTTACAGAAGACAACTCGGCGAATCCCGTAGAGTGCTTGGGAATTACTTTCCCCAGCGATGAAGCTCGGCGCCACTATTTCTTGGATAAGCTGCGAGAAAAGTTGAAAGACGAGGACTTTCGAAAAACTCCTGGATTTCCGATTGGACATGACGAGGACATCTTAGCTTTGTCAGATCCACCGTATTACACAGCTTGCCCAAATCCTTTTCTTACTGATGTGATTGCCGCACACCCGCGTTCGCTGAATTCTTACAAGCGAGATCCGTTTGCTTCTGACGTTAGCGCTGGAAAGTCCGACGCCGCATACAACGTTCATGCTTACCCGACGAAAGTTCCTCCCGACGCCATTTCTCCGCTTGTTGCTCACTATACGGATCCGAATTCTGTGATTTTGGATCCGTTTTCTGGAACGGGAATGACCGGCGTCGCAACACAACGATTGGGCCAGCATAGACTCATCGTTCTCAATGATCTTTCGCCTTTGGCTGCCCATATTTCTAATGCTATGACCTTAACGGCTCGACCATTCGATTTCATAACCGCTGCCGACAATATCATGGCTGCCGTTTATGCCGAATGTGATTGGATGTACCGCAGTCGTTTCGACCAACAAGAACGAGAGGTTCGTTATTTCGTGTGGTCTGATATTTATCTGTGCGATGGTTGCGGCACCCCCGTGCGGATCTTCGACATCGAAAGTGCAGAAAGCGTTGGCGGTCTCAAAGCCAAATCCCCATGCCCGAAGTGCAACGCATTGATATCAAAGGCGACAATGGAGCCATTACACGAAACATACATCGATCACGTTCTTGGACAACAAGTGACGAGAATTAAGTCAGAACCTGTTCTCAAAGTATCCGTAACCTCCAACCGCAGTACCAAAAGCCCGGTTACTAAAGACGATTTGGACATTTTGGCCAGAATAACGTCCAGAAGCATTCCGCATTCTGTTCCCACTGCGCAGATGTTGTTTCGAGATGGATGTTGGGGGGATCAGTGGAGATCAAGCTATCATCAGGGTGTTACACATTCCCATCAGTTTTACACCCATCGTAATCTGTGGATTCTTGCCGCAACCTGGGAACGCATTCAAGACACCTCGCCATTCGCTCTTCGTCGTGCATTGGAATTTTGGTTCACGGCCTCGCTTTCAAGGCTGACCCGACTGAACCGCTATATGGCACAACACAATCGCCACGTTGGACCGCTTTCAGGAACCTTATTCATCAATCCTATTCAGGCTGAGATTTCGCCTTTCTATTTTATGGGCGACAAGAAGGATGAAGTAGCATCTTTTCTGGAAAGTCTGCAAAGTCATCAGCAGCGCCATGTCTTCGTCGCTACCGGAAGTTCGGACGCCATCGGATTGCAAACCGATTCAGTCGATTACATTTTCACCGATCCACCATTCGGCGATAACTTGATGTACTCAGAACTCAATTTTCTCAGTGAGTCGTGGCTCAAGGTTTTTACTAATCAACAGCCAGAAGCAGTCGTTTCTAAGACGCAAAGAAAAGGCATAGACAACTTTCAGTCCGTTATAGAGAAAGTGTTCGTCGAATGCTATAGAGTTCTCAAGCCTGATAGATGGCTGACCCTAGAGTTTCACAACTCTAGGAATGCAGTCTGGACCGCAATTCAAGAAGCGCTTGGTAATGCTGGGTTTGTCATAGCTGATGTCAGAACCTTGGACAAGGAAAAAGGAACCACGAAGCAAATGACTCAGGCCGGTACTGTCAAACAGGACCTGATCATCAGCGCTTACAAACCGGATACAATCCTCGAAAGTCAATTTAGGATCAAAGCTGGAACTGAAGACGCAGCATGGGAGTTCGTCTCCGCGCACTTAGCGCATTTACCTATCTGTGTCATGAAAAATGAAAAGTTAGAAGTTGTTGGTGAACGACAGAACTATCTTCTTTTTGATCGCATGGTCGCATTCCATGTCCAAAGAGGAGTGACGGTGCCTATGTCAGCCTCTGAGTTTTACAGCGGACTTCGCATAAGATTCCCTGAGCGAGACGGAATGTACTTTTTACCCACTCAAGTTGGCGAGTATGAAAAACAGCGTCTCGAAACCAGCGAAATGGAACAGTTAGAGCTTTTTGTTAGCGATGAAAAAAGTGCTATTCGCTGGGTAAAGCAACAACTTATGAATCAACCTTCCTCTTATCAGGAATTGCAGCCACTGTACATGAAGGAGGCCCAAAGAGTTTGGGAAAAGCACGAACAGCCACTAGAACTGCAAACAATTTTGGAACAGAATTTTGTACAAGACAGCGATGGCAGTTGGCGAATCCCAGATCCCAACAAGGAAGTTGACCTTGAACAACTTCGTCATAGAGCCTTGATGCGTGTTTTTAACTCGTACATGGAAAGCAAGGGGAAATTGAAGGTAGTTCGGACTGAGGCATTGCGAGCTGGGTTCAAAGAATGCTGGCAGAAAAAAGAATATGCGACCATCGTGCAACTGTCGAAACGACTGCCGGAGTCTGTAATCCAGGAGGACCAGGCACTTCTCATGTACTACGACAACGCTTCTTTATTGAGCGGCGAATAGAATCATGACAAAAACGTCTCCGGTGGAATTTGCAATCGGGAGTTGGGCGTATAGCCCAACACATAAGGAAGCCGTGCGGATCTTGGACGTTCAAACCGTATGGAGTCATACCGTTTACCAGGTATGGATACCTCAATTATCGGTAGTGGAAAGGATCTCGGCCGATTTGCTTTTGCCCGCTCCAAAGCACAGAGACAGCGAAGGTCTAGACCACATCATATACAAGACGGCGGCCGCACGGATTGCAGACGCCTTGACCCAAGACGTTCTACTGGCACCTCTTGAGGCCGGTGTGATCCCGCTTCCGCACCAGCTGTACGCTCTCACACGAGCAGTAGCTGGCGACCGCATTAGATATCTATTGGCGGATGAAGTCGGACTTGGTAAGACCATTGAAGCTGGACTGATATTTCGTGAGTTGAAACTTCGTGGACTGGTGAAGCGCGTGCTTGTAGTAGCTCCAAAAGGTCTCCTGATGCAATGGGTTCAAGAAATGAAAACTCATTTTGATGAGGATTTTCGCTTACTCGTACCGAACGATTTTTCACTATGGCGCAACATTGCTGGCACAGAGAACGTATGGAAACAGTTCGATCAAGTTGTTTGTCCCCTAGATTCAATCAAACCGATTGAACGGAGACGAGGATGGTCTCGCGAGAGGTTGGAAGCTTACAACCAAGATCGCCTCGGCGATCTATTGGAAGCAGGATGGGACTTGATAATTTGTGACGAGGCTCACAGGCTTGGCGGCAGTACTGAGCAGGTTGCACGCTATCGACTGGGCAAAGCCTTGGCGGACGCCGCGCCTTATCTATTGCTTTTATCAGCGACCCCGCATCAAGGCAAAAGCGAGTCCTTTCAACGACTAATGGCACTGATAGACAGTGATGAATTCATTGCCACAGCTACTATGCGGAAAGAAAAAGTGGTCCCGTTTGTAATTCGTACAGAAAAACGCCAAGCAATAAACGAACGCGGAGAGCCTTTGTTTCTGCCCCGTTCAACCAAGCTGATCGGCGTACGCTGGGAGAACAAGCACGCTCTCCAAAAACAGCTCTACGAATCCGTAACGGAATACGTTCGCCTTGGCTACAACCAAGCAATGAGGCAAAACCGTCAATACTTGGGATTCTTGATGATCCTTATGCAACGGTTAGTAACCAGCAGCACCCTAGCAATATCCCTTGCGCTGGAACGCCGGTTGGAGGCACTTGAAACAGCTGATGTTGCCGAAATTGATGAAGAGCCACATGACGTAAATCTCGAAGAGCAAGATAGCCAAGAACAATTCGAAGAACTGCTCGCAACCCGGATGGCTGGTCTGAAAAACGAGGAAGCAGAAGTTAAGTCGCTACTAGACTTGGCTCGTCGGTGTCAAGCGCAGGGCCCTGATGCCCGCGCAGAGTCATTGCTAACAATTCTGTACGAAAAACAGCGAGAGGAAAACAATCCAGACTTAAAATTCCTGATTTTTACTGAGTTTGTACCCACACAAACCATGCTGCGCATCCTACTCGAGCAACACGGTTTCTCCGTCGTAACACTAAACGGCACCATGGACCTCGCTGAGCGGAGATCAGTTCAGCAGCAATTTGCCGAACATGCTCGAATTCTGATCTCAACTGACGCTGGAGGCGAAGGGCTTAATTTGCAGTTCGCGCATATCATCATCAATTATGACCTTCCATGGAATCCGATGCGGATTGAACAACGGATAGGGCGCGTAGACAGGATCGGCCAAAAACTTCCAGTTCAAGCATTCAACCTAATCTTTGAAGACAGCGTAGAAATGCGCGTGCAGGAAGTCTTGGAGCAAAAACTCGCTACGATACTCAACGAATTTGGAGTAGATAAATCGCAGGATGTTCTCGACTCTGCTGAGAGTGGTGCTTCCTTCGAAAAGCTGTATGCACAGGCGATCCTTAACCCTGCTGATCTCAATAAAAATGTCGACATGCTTATCGCAGGCATTCGCGAAAAAGCACAACAGGAAATCGCAGGACGATCATTGTATGGTCAAACAGTTCTGGACCCATCTTTAGCACAGCAACTAAGTAATCACCCACTTCCGTTTTGGCTAGAAAAAATGGTCACTGCGTTTCTTCGCCATAATGGAGGCCACGTTCATCGCGATCTGTTTAGTCAAAGTTTGCAATGGCCCGACGGAAGCCGAATGGAGCGCGTCTCGTTTCACAGTCGAGACGCCCAAGACCGGGGACTGCTGCATGCGAACCTGGAAGATCCGCGCATTCGAAATCTCATACAGGATTTACCTGTAGCAAATGACGGTCAGTGCATTCCTCGCGTACGTTTCGCGAACTTACCGTCAGAAATAGAAGGTTATTGGTCACTGTGGCGAATTGCACTGGGTATGAGCTCCTTCCGTGATGCGAAAATCATCCCGCTGTTCCGCCACGACAATGGAAAGACCTTGCTACCAACCGCTTGGAGAATCTGGGATAGCTTGCTGGAAGACCAACTAGAAGTAGAAGATGTTGGAACAATAACAGGCGACCCTGTGCGCCAAGTCTTTGAACTCTTGCGTTCGGAAGCAGAACGCTATGGTGAAGATGCATTCCGCGAACTTCACGCATCACATCAACGGCGTTTAAGAAGGGATCAGGAAAAAGGGCAATACGCATTTCATGCCAGACGCGAGGCTTTGAACCGAATCGGATTACCGGAAGTCCGACAACACCGGTTGAAGCGCCTTGCCGAAGAAGAGAAACTTTGGGCCGAGGAGTTATCAAAACGAGAAAGGATTTTGCCCCAGCTTCATCCCATAATCCTCCTGCGAGTGGAGGCTGGCAATGGCTAATTGGCGGGACTCCATACTGAAAGACTTTCAACCGAGAATATCTCGATTAACGGTGGTAGCCGATCCTGATGGACTGTTAACCGAAGAAGGAATGTTAGCTGCAATTCGCGAGCGTGGTTTCGATTTGATTCCCTTTGACGACTCGATTGCGTTTCGCTTTGCCTATGAATCGCAATATCGTAGTTTGTGGGACTCAGGAATTAATACTGATTTAGTAGTCGTACTTCGCGCTGCTGACCAACAACTAAATAAGCTTCCATTTGATCTACTACGCGCCGGACGACAACTAACGTTCGCTCTCCATCAGCTGTTTCCCAAACTAAACTACCCAGTGATTGCCGGTCTCGACCGCGCCTACTTGGACTCGATTTTCGATGCATATCAGAAGTATGATGGTGCGCAATTGACAGAAAGAGAGACGAAGGAATTCGTCTTAATGCACTGCTTTAGCATTGTTCCAAAACTTATCAACACTCCTGCAGAGCTGCTCAAAGTACTTCTATCTCTCCACTCTCGAAAGGTACTCCTGCCTGCGCCCCTAGCGGATTTCCTTCTTGCTACGCTCGCCGAGAATCCAGCCCTGAGCAACTGGCCACTGAACGATATTTTCAACAGTCGAGAAAAATTCTTTCGTTTCCTGCAAGAAGAATGGAGCATATTTCTTGCGTTTTTGTGCGGTACAGGCAAAGATAGCAGAGTTCCGTTTAGCCACGAAGATGTCCGAGTCTACATTGACACCATGTTCTTGGACGGTTCATTGGCACCGGTAGAGCAACACGACAGGTCTAACTTACCGGCATGGGCATTACTCGGTGTGATCCACGATCCAATATCGGACTCACTGCGTCGCTTTCGTGGACTCCGGAAAGCCTTTCAGGACCAGCTTCCTGCATCCGATGTGTCGCATCGCGAATGGCAACAGGTTAGCCACCGCTGGGCCGAACTCGTGGTGCTACGTTGGGAATTGGACGATGCATTGAATCCTGAAGACAAATCGGACTGGAGCGACCTACACATCCGGGTCGAAAAGGCATTCGCAAAATGGATGCTCGCTCGCTATGCAACACTGCACAATCTCCCTTACAACCAAGAACCAGTGATGGTTCATCAGATAATTCGTTTTTTGTCGGTGGAACGGACACGTAATAAACTGGCCAAAATAGCGCTCCTGGTGTTAGATGGTTTAGCCTTAGACCAATGGATCGTACTCCGTAGACTACTCGAAACTTCAGATAGTGCATGGCAATTTGAGGAATCATCCTCGTTCGCTTGGGTGCCCAGCATAACGTCCATTAGCCGGCAGTCCATTTTTGCGGGTGAACCACCCTTATACTTCGGAAGTTCTTTGGAAACGACGGCCAAGGAACAAGCCCACTGGCATCGCTTCTGGGAGGATCAAGGAGTTCCACGCGATAACGTCGACCTCGTTAAAGCTTTAGATGGCCCGGATGACGCCAAGTTGGAAACGGCTCTGTCAAATCCGCGACTCTCGATTCTTGGACTTGTCTGGAACAAGGTGGACGACATAATGCACGGCATGGAGATGCAAACCGCAGGCATGCATAATCAAGTTCGGCTTTGGGCATCCCAGGGCCATCTAAACCGGCTCCTTTTACGCCTGCACACTGAAGGTTTCGTCGTCTACATCACTGCCGACCATGGGAATGTGACAGCCAAGGGCATCGGCAACCCGCGGGAAGGCATTCTAGCTGAGACGCATGGAGAAAGAGTAAGAGTTTACGATCGCTCCGAATTTCGCGATGATATCGCAAACAAGTTTCCGCAATCGGTTAGGTGGCCGAGTCACGGACTACCACCTGAACGACACGTCTTGCTTTCCGGGGACCTAAATGCATTTACTCAATTGGACGACGAAATAGTTTGTCATGGTGGCATCGCACTGGAAGAGGTTATAGTTCCGTTTGTGTCTGTTTCTAGGAGACTGCATGAGTAAGGTCGTAGGGATTTCATTAAGGACCAAACGCGACTGGCTAGACGCCGCGTTGGATCAGCTCGTGCACATGAATGACGAAGTAAAAGTTCGTGTGTTTCTAGATGAATACATCAAGCAGGAGTTACCAGGAAAACAATATCGAGACAAAACAATCGGCATCGTCCAGCGAATTTGGATCTCCATTCCTTCTGAACGTGTCGACCTGCGGAATCGCGCAATTGCTCTTGCTCCAAGTATTTCCAAAGCCGACCGTATTTGGTTGCACTGGGGAATGACCGCGCTGGCCTATCCATTTTTCCGGGACGCGACCGAGGTCATTGGACGACTGTTTTCCCTTCAAGATGAAGTGACGGCCGCTCAAATCCATGATCGCATGCTGTCCACTTGGGGGGACAGGGTGACAATTAAAGACGCTATTCAACGGCTAATTAATACGCTAATTGATTGGGACGTTCTCACATCAGCCCCTACCAAAGGCCACGTCATACTCGCTCGAAAATTTTCTACTCATTGCATCGATCTTCAGTTGTGGTTACTGCATGCTCTCTTGGCGGCGCACCAAGCAACTGAAATCGAACTACAGCAACTTTTGCGCCTACCTGAAACATTCCCCTTCAACATCAGCCTCGGCCTAACATCGCTGCGTAACTATGATGGTTTCAATATTCATCGACAAGGTTTGGACATGGACATGATAGCCATTAACAAAAGTGGAGTTAAGTCGGTAACGAGCTACAACAGCCCCATGTACAGAGAAGCCACCCACGGCGGTTCACAAGAGGCGCGTGGCGGTAATAATTGCGAGCACCAGGAACGTCAATTGCCTGTCTTATTCTCACCAAGCGACTTTGATTAGCTACAATGCAAACGAATTAGCCTCCTAGGGTTTTCCCTATGGTGCGATTTTCGAAACCAGCGGTACGATAAATACATGGCGCTCGACGCGTCAATTTAACCCGAGGCAAGCTGAAGATACAGGCGCCTCGGGCTTTTTGTTTGACCAGAATTGACAAACATTTCTGGTTCTTCTGCAAATTCTTTTTGCTTCTTCAACTTTTGCGATCAGGCTTCGACATTTCCTGATCGAATTCCCGTGCACCTAATATGGTGCTCCATAAGGAGAACACAATGTCAAACGAAACAAACCTTGAGGTTGTTCAATCAACCACAATTCCTGCAATCCTATCGAGATTCCAATCAGATCTTCTCACCCACCGTGAGGCAGCAGCATACCTGGGAGTAACTCCTGAAACCTTGGCTGTATGGGCTTCGACGAGGCGGTACCCGCTCCGGTTTGTAAAAATCGGGCGGCTAGCGAAGTACAGAAAATCGGATCTCGACACCTTCATTAACAGCCGCACAATCAGTTGCGGATATCGTAATAGCGAAAACGAAATCGCTTAATTACTGGAGGACATCATGACAGATGCGAACAACCTTCAGCTCTTTACCGTGCGTGATGCAGCCAAACTGCTCGACATGTCGGAACATACAATACGCAGATTGATCAAGCAACGAAAACTGCCAGTGGTCCGAATCGAACAGCGCCTCATGCTCACCAGGAGCGGAATTGCAAACCTAATCAAAAAGAACACTTACGCACCACCACGCGAATGTTCAGACAGCGGAATCTGCTTCCGCTAACTCAAACACAAAACTTTTCCGAGGGAGAGAGCCGCGACTTTGGTTCTCTCTCTTTTGTCTTAAGGAGAACAACAATGGAAAAACTCAACTTGAAAAGTGCTGCTGCCTTCGGCAACGCCGCATTTACTCGACTCGACAGAGCGGAAGCACTATACGAAGAGCTTGTCGAAAGACTGTATGCAATCGGCGAAGACGTCGCTAATCACATTGAGTCACCGGAACAAGTCGCTGACGCCCTCATCAAAGCGGCGCAAGCGCACATCGGACGACGAAATGGTTTTCGCCTCGCGGAGAAGGCACTCACAACGGCTTATCGCATCATCGCGAAAATTGCCCCCGCCGACAATGCGCAACTGATCACTATCTACAAGCTTCTCGGTCACGTGTGTTGCAGACAAGGCAAACATCGCGAAGCAATGAAATACAACGCGCTTGCTCTTTTGCTCCAAGTCAATGCACAACCAATCTTTCTTCGGAGCGGGCTTTAAGCCCGCTCTTTCAGCTTTCAAAAGCGCAAGAATGAGGAACTAAATATGGCTAACATGGATTTTGAAACCTGTTATGCGGCTCTGGAGTTGCAGTTCGGCGCAGGTCTAAAAGAAATAAACGAACGCTGGCGAAAGTTGTCGCGAATTCATCACCCTGATCTTCACGCACGCAATCCGAAGAACTATCAAATAGCGCTAGAAAAACAAAAGCAGTTGAACAATGCGCGCGACATCCTGAAGAAATGGTTCGAAATGAACCCGCAGGCAACACCACCCCGCAATCCAAGCAGTTCTCAGCAAACACAGAGTCAAAGCAGATCAACTAACTCAGATTCATCAACGCACAAAAATACAAGTAAATCCCAATCCAACAACACAAGCTCTCAGACAAAACAAGGAGCGCAAAGTAAGCAGCAACAATCGCAGTCCCAACAGAGTCAGCAGAAGACCAGCACACACACCGGTAGTTCGAGTGGCAAGAAGGAAGCACCACCGAAACCGGCACCGAACACAGGATGGTTCGCTGCACCAGAACTGAAACTGACTCCGATGCAGGAACTCGTTTGGAAGATTGAAAATCACTGCAATGGCGAGCCGTCATTCTTGGCGATGATTCTCGCATTCGCCGCTTTCTTCGGACCGCTGTTCGTGATATCCGGCACGCTTGGTGCAATCTTTCCAGAACTGCCAGGTCACTACCCGGATTGGCTCCTGATGATCATGCTGGTCGCTTCCGGTTGGTGCACATGCTACCTCTTCCGTTGGTTCTTTGCAGAAGCCGACCTGATTAAGCTCCAGCA
>Ga0070740_10005119_pt1 | contig 12379 bp, 7 predicted proteins | sample Coa_R2_FD_67286 | JGI IMG/M metagenome (GOLD analysis project Ga0070740, IMG submission 67286) | Surface soil microbial communities from Centralia Pennsylvania, which are recovering from an underground coalmine fire - Coalmine... | ecosystem: Environmental > Terrestrial > Soil > Unclassified ...
AATCGCTTGGCTCAGCCTGTCTGCTGCTGGGACTTCTTTATTTTATTTTTCCGGAATTGTTGCTGGGGAGGGGCATTTTCTTCCTCAGTTTGGTGTTGGTTCCGCTTTTTGTCGGCTCCAGCCGGCTCATGTTGGACCGCATTTGGCAGTCGCCAGCGTTAAAAGAGAAGCTGGTCATTTTGGGCGCCGGGGACTTGGCGCAGGCCGTGGGGAGGGAGTTTCTCCGGCGGAAAGATTTGAATATTCAGCTTGTTGGTTTTGTGGATTTACAAACCAATAGGAGCGGACGCAAGCTGCTGGAGCGGCCGGTGCTCGGGGGCCCCGGAGAGTGCCTTCAGGATCTAGTCAGCACCCATGAGATTTCCCGCATCATCGTGGCGCTCGATGACCGGCGGAATCAACTACCCACCCGGGACTTGGTGCGCCTGCGGGTGGAAGGCATCCGGGTGGAGGATGCCCATACGACGATTTCTGCGCTTACCGGACGAATCTGGCTGGAAACGGTGAAGCCCAGCTGGTTCGTATTTTCCGACGGTTTTCGCCGCTCCACGCTAGTATTGATTCTCAAACGGGCGATCGATCTGGCGGCCGGCATCCTAGGGCTAGTCGTGTGTTTGCCTGTAATGGCGCTGGTAGCCATTGCCATCCGCCTGGATTCCAAAGGTCCCGTGATTTACCGCCAGAGGCGGGTGGGTCTTCGCGGCAAGCACTTCGAGGTGTTGAAATTCCGTTCGATGCGCGTGGATGCCGAGCGCAATGGCGCGCAGTGGGCGATGGCGAAAGACCCGCGAGTGACCCGCGTCGGCGGCTTTCTGCGGAAGTACCGTCTAGACGAATTGCCCCAATTTCTCAATGTGATCCGTGGCGAAATGAGCCTCGTCGGGCCGCGTCCGGAGCGTCCTGAATTCGTCGAGGAACTCCGCAAGCAGATCTCCTACTACGACGAGCGGCATAGCGTCCGTCCCGGGCTGACCGGATGGGCCCAAGTGCAATATCAATATGGAAGCAGCGTGGAAGACGCCGTCCGGAAACTCGAATATGACTTGTTCTATTTGAAGAATATGTCGGTCTTTTTCGATTTCGTCATTCTTTTAAATACCGTCCGCATTGTGATTACGGGACACGGCAGCCGGTGAAGGCTGGGTTAGCTCCAGAAAAAGAAGAAAGGTTCTTCCTATGACACGAGCACAGAAAAAAGCAATAGCAGCCTTGCTCCTGGTATTTGTGCTGGCCGCTTGCAACCGCTCCCCGGAGGCGCGGCGGGATCGCTATATGGCCAAGGGAAAAGAGTTATTGCAGAAACATGACTATTCCCGCGCCATCCTTCAGTTTCGGAGCGCCGCTCAGGCGATGCCCAAGGATCCGGAAGTCTACTATCAGCTGAGTCAAGCATACCTGGCCGCCGGCGATATCAAGATGAGCATCACCGCGCTGCGCAAGACGCTGGAATTCAATCCGAAGCATGGCCCTGCCCGGCTCCGCATGGCGCAGTTCCTGGCCATGGCCAGCGATCCAAAGTTTGTGGAAGAAGCGCGGCGGGAGCTTCAGAAAATTTTGGAAGAGAGCCCCCAAGATGTCGAAGCTCTACATAGCCTGGGCTTTACAGAATTGAAATTGGGCCAGGCGGAAGATGCGATGCAGCACTTGGCGCGCGCGGCGGCGCTGGCGCCTCAAGACCTAATGGTTGCCATATCCATGGCCGAAGCAAAATTGCGGCAGAACGATGTGGCGGGAGCGGAAGAGATCTTACGGAAGGCCGCTCAGGCGTCTCCAAAATCCGCGGACGCGGTGGGCGTTTTGGGCCGGTTTTATAGTTCCCAGAACCGGTGGACGGAAGCCGAGCAAGCCTTCCAGCGGGCGGCGGCGCTGGAGCCCGAAAGCGGATGGGCCCTCTTCAGTTTGGGATCCGTGCAGAACCGCCTGGGGAAGAAGCGCGAAGCGGAACAGACATTTCAGCGCCTTTCGGCGCTATCCATTCCAGCCTACAAGCCGACGCATGCCTTGTTTTTATTTCAGGAGGGGAGGCGCGACGAAGCGATTCGGGAATTCGAGAAGCTGGCGAATGAAAATCCGGACGACCGCGGAATTCGGACCTATTTGGTGGCCGCGTATCATGCTGTGAATCGAGGGTCCGACGCAGAGAAGCTTCTGACCGCCGCGTTGAAAAGGAATCCAAAAGACTCCGAGGCGTTGTTACAACGTGCCGAGCTGTTCATCGCTGCGGGAAAGTATGCCCCTGCTGAAGGCGATTTGAACGAAGTGCTTCGGTTCCGGCCGGATTGGGCCGAAGTGCACTATTTCCTTGCGAAATTGCACCAGGCGCGAGGCGAACTCCGTATTTATCGGGACGAACTTTCCAAAGCCTTGCAGCTTAATGCCGGGCTTCTCCCAGTCCGGTTGGAAGCGGCGCAGGCTCTCCTGGCGAATCAAGAGGCGAGTGCTGCCCTAGCTTTGCTGGATCAGGCGCCGGATTTTCAAAAAAAGCTGACTTCCTGGATGGTTCAAAGAAATTGGGCGTTCTGGATGCTCGGCGACATGGCGAATATGCGGAAAGGGATCGATGCCGGCTTGGCGCAGGAAGCATTGCCGGATCTTTGGATTCAAGATGGTCTGTGGAATCTTCACGCAGGGAAATTCGCCGCCGCGCAAGCTTCCCTGGAGAAAGCGCTCCATATCAATCCGGAAGACGTAAGAGCCCTCCAGGCGCTGGCCCAAATTTATCAGGCGCAAAAACAAAATCAGACCGCTTTGCAAAAAATTAAAGAGTATGCCTCGCAGCGGCCAAATTCAGCCCCCGTGCAAGAATTTTTAGGCACGCTGCTTCTGGCCAATGGGGACCGTCAACAGGCGCGGGCCGCTTTTGATCGAGCCAAGACCGCGGATCCCAAATATGCCCGCGCGGATTTTTTGCTGGCGGAAATCGATGTGCTGGATGGCAAGCTGGATGACGCAAAACGAAGAATAGAAGCCGTTCTCGCGTCCGGCCAATCCGCTACGACTGCGCATTTGTGGCTCGGAAATCTGGCGGCGATGCAGGGAGATTCCAAAGCGGCGCTGGCGCACTTCCGGGAAGTAGTCGCCAGCGATCCGGCCAACGCCCAGGCATTGAACAATTACGCGTATCTGCTGGCCGAGGTTGGCAATGAGCCGACCGAAGCGCTGAAATATGCGCAGAAAGCGAAGGAGCTCGCTCCGGAAGATCCCGAATATTCCGATACGTTGGGATGGATTCTTTATCGCAAAGGACTCTATCCACTCGCCATCTCGGAGTTGGAGCGGGCGGCGGCGACGGGAAAGAATGCAGTCTGGAAATACCATCTTGCCATGGCGTACGCAAAAGCCGGAGACGCCGCCCGCAGCCAAGCCGCTCTGAAAGCCGCTTTAAAAATGAACCCCAGTCTTCCGGAAGCGAAAATGGCCCAAGATTTGGTGTCAGCGCTGGCCCGGTAATCCCCGGCCCGCTCTCTCATCACATTTGCATCGGAGGGCAAAGAAATGGGCAGGGATGCAAAAGTTTAGTCCTGGGACATCGATAAGTAGCTGATAAATCATCGGTTATTTATTGGAATGTAAAATGCTCCCACCTCCTCCATTTCAGTCACTGGAGGAAGGGCTGAATGAAAAAGCTGGCAAGCCTTTTAGGAGTTTTGGGGATTGTGGCGGCCGTTCCCATGGCGCACGCCGCGATCCAGATTAGCTACTCAATCAACGGAGGACCTGCGACAACCTGTGCTACTAATCCGACAAGCTCTGGGCCGGCAGTCTGTAACAACGTTTCGGGTGGAGGGGCGATCATTCAGGTGCTCGCGGCCAGTTCCAACTCACCGGGCACGCCCGCTTTGGCGCAACAGTTCGGCTCCACGCTGTTCATTCATACGACCTCTGCGGTGAACATCACGGTGTGGATATCCTCGCAGGATTTCACGGCGCCGATCACGCCGCCGGATATCACCTATGCCAGCAGCCTTTCCACAACTTCCACAACCGGTACGGGGAAGGTAGGTCTGACGAGCTGCGTGGATACGGCAAATGGGCTGACGCCTCCAAGCACTGCATTTTGCAGCTCGCCCGCTTCCATGTTGACCAACAATACCGAGACTTACAATAAGGCCAGTTCGACCTCGGATACGGTGAACACCATGATCTCATCGTTGTCCGGGCCGTATGCCCTCGCTCAGGTAATTACGATGGCGTTGGGCGCGGGTTCGAATCTGAATGTGATCACCAGCCAAGCGTTAACGCCGGTTCCCGAGCCGGCCAGTGTTGCCTTGCTCGGTGGGGTAGTATTGTTTGCGGCGAGCGTGATTCGCCGCAAAGTGCGCCGGGCGTAGTAAGCTTTTTGGGGTATCGCTGCAGGGGCCTATACGAAAATTGGGCCCCTTATTTTTTTTCTCGAATTCGGTTTCTCACCACCTCTTCAGCCGAATCTCTCGCACCGGAGCAGTTCTCTTCCTCCCTCGTCTCCAGAAAAAAACAAAAAACAATGGCTGTTGAGGATGTCATTACGGTTTTGGTATCCGCGTAATGTGTAGTGGGTCATACTGGCGGAAGTTCGAATCGACAAGCTTTTCCCCCGAGATGGCTCCACCGGGTTTCCCCTGGAGGGCTAAAGAATAGGCATGGATGCGAAAATTTCGTTTGCAGATGCCAACAAGTAGTAGATCAATCGTTACTTATTCATTGGTCCATAAATTGCCTGCGGGATTCCATTTTTTGCAGTTCCCTGGAGGAAGGACTGAATGAAGAAACTTGCAAGCCTTTTCGGAGTGTTCGGGATCGCGGCGGTCGTTCCCATGGCGCACGCCGCGATCCAGATTAGCTATTTAATCAATGGAGTACCACCAACAACAGTATGCGCTGTTAATGTGGTAAGCTCGGGGCCGGTAAGCTGTAGCATTTCTACTGGTGGGACCACCATCCAGGTCTCGGCCAGTTCTAACTCACCGGGCGCCCCGACTTTGGCGGAAGAGTTCGGCTCTGTGTCCGTTACGACAACGGATGCGGTGAATATCTCGCTTTGGATATCCGCGTCGAGTTTTACGGCGCCGATCGCGCCGCCAGATATTACCTCGGTAAGCAGCCTTTCCACAACTTCCACAACCGGTACGGGGAGCGTGAATCTAGCGACCTGTCTGGACGGTACGAAATTAATATGCGGCTTTTTGACCAATATTACCGAGACGTATAATGGAGCTAGTTTTACCTCGCATTCGGCAAACAAAACAATTTCTTCGTTGTCCGGGCCATATACCCTCACTCAGTTGATTAACCTGACCTTGGGTGCGAATTCGAACCTGAGCGTGATCACGAGCCAAGTGTTGACGCCCATTCCGGAGCCGGCCAGTGTTGCGTTGCTGGTCGGCGTGGTTTTGTTTGCGGCGGGCGGGATTCGTCGTCAAGTACATCGGGCATAAGCATTTTGCAGTAGGGGGTCTCTCCCGAGAGGCCCCTTTTTTGTTTCTAAAAATTGATCTCCGGGGCTTTTACAGCCCCGCCCTCCCACTGCCTGCTGGAAAAGTTCTAGTACCCTTCGAGCGAATGAATCCGTCTCTATTTCTTCTTTTGGATGCAGATTTGCAGTAGGTCCATGTCGAATGGCAAACCCTGATTCCGCGCCTGCTGGAGTCCGGCGGAAAGCGTCTTCCGCGGCGGCTCAAGTATCCATCGAACACTACATCAGGATCATCTTGCACCGGAAATGGCTGGTGCTAGGGACATTTGTGTTGGTGACGGCGGCGACTTGCGTTGCGGTATGGCGGCTACCGGATATCTACACCTCGGATACGCTGATCATGGTGGATCCGCAGAAGGTTCCTGAAACGTATGTCAAGCCGACCGTCACCGGCGACGTTCGGAACCGTCTGGGGACACTTTCCCAACAGATTTTGAGCGCTACGCGGCTGCAAAAAATCATTGACACGCTCAATCTCTATCCGGAAGAACGAAAAACCATGGCCCGCGAGGACGTCATTGCGAAGATGCGTTCCGATATCTCCGTGAGCCTGGTGAGCGATTTCGGCGGGAGCCAAGATCTGCAAGCCTTTCGAATTACCTACAGCGGCCGCGACCCGCGGCTGGTGGCGCAGGTGGCCAACGAGCTGGCTTCCCAATTTATCGATGAAAATCTAAAAGATCGCGAAACGCAAGCGACCGGCACCACCGAGTTTCTTGAGAACCAGTTGCAAGAGACCCGGAAGGCGCTTGAGGCGCAGGAAGCAAAACTGCGGGATTTCAAGATGAAGCATATCGGGGAAATGCCGGAGCAACAGGCCGCCGATTTGCAGATTCTCGGGCAACTTCAATCCCAATTGCAATTGGAAGGAGATGCCTTAGCCCGCGCCGAGCAGCAGAGAAGTTATTTGCAGGCGTTAATGGGGCAGCAGGCTGCTCCCGTAGTGGATCTGGATGAGAGCGAACCAAGGGCCGCCACAGCGGAAACGGCCAATCCGGCCAAGTCGTCTTCTTCCCGCTTGACGGCGCTCCGGGCGCGCTTGGCGGCATTGGAGGCCCGCTACACGGATTCGTATCCAGAAGTCCGGAAAATCAAAGCCGAGATCGCCGACGAAGAGGCCAAGGAGCGGCAGGAGAAACCGGCGGAAACGGCGGAAGCGGCGCCAGCTCCCGTGGTGGTTGCCTCGCCGGCTAAACGGCCTGCGGCCGCGCCGGCGACTCCGAACCCGGTTCTGCTTTCGCAGATGAAAAGCGTCCAGGAGGAGATTGCCAAACACACGCAGGAAAAACAGCGCCTGACCAAGCTCATCGCCAATTACCAGGCTAAACTGGAGGCGATTCCAGTTCGGGAGCAGCAGATTACGGATCTGGTTCGCGATTATGAGATTTCCAAGGCGCACTACCAACAGTTGTTAAATAATCAACTTGCGGCTCAGACCGCTACCCAATTGGAGATCCGGCAGAAGGGGGAGAAGTTTAAAATCCTCGATCCTGCACAACCCGCTGAGCGGCCTTCCCGCCCCAACCGGCGGCTTCTGGATGCCGCCGGCGGTACGGTGGGATTAGGTCTTGGATTGCTGTTGGCATTAATTACGGAGTTTTTGGGAATGTCCATTACCGCACCCAATCAAATGCTGGAGGCCGCTGGAGTTCCTGTTCTCGAAGTCATTCCGATTATTCAGACGCACACCGACAAGCAAATTCGAAGGCGGCGGCTCGTTTGGGCGGCTTTAGCTGGCGTGACGGCGGTGGTTATCGCCTGTGGCGCCGTTCTCCTGCGTGCATATCGAACCTAATTGTTATTCAGTCAATTTACGGAGGGAATTTTGTATCAGGGATTCTACAATTTGAAGGAGAATCCATTCCGCCTCAATCCGGATCCTGCCTTCATCTGTATGACCACGCAACACCAGGAAGCGCTTTCAGGATTGGTTTACAGTATCTGTACGCATCCTGGACTCACCGTGCTGGTCGGCGAAGCAGGGACCGGAAAAACGACTCTGCTGTATACCCTGTTAGGTTTATTGGAAAAGCGGAATTTTATCACCGCTTTATGTACGAATCCCACGCTCAGCCGGGAAGAATTTTACGATCTCTTGCTCCTCAAGTTCGGAGTAGACTGCGCTTCCACGCTGAAGAGCCGGCAACTGGCGGCTTTAGAGGCTGCGCTCACCCGGAATCTTCAGAATGGCAGACCGTGTGTGCTGATCATCGATGAGGCGCAGCGGCTCCCGGCGGAGCTGCTGGAAGAAATCCGCCTGCTGCTGAATCTGGAGACTCCAAAAGAAAAATTGCTGGAAATTATCATCGCTGGACAGCCGGAACTATCAGAGCTTTTGGGGCGTTCCGAACTGCGGCAATTGAAACAACGGGTCGGCTGTATCTGCCGCTTGCAACCGCTCAATCTTCAAGAACTCAAGGAATATCTGCATCACCGCGTGACCACCGCAGGACTTCCGGAACAGAATCTTTTTCCCGATGCGGTGATCCAGCTCATCCATAATTACACCAAGGGAATTCCCCGCTTGGTTAACAGCTTGTGCAACGCCGCCTTGCAAACCGGATTCGCGTTGCAACAGCGCACGATTACGGCTGAAATTTTAGAGGAAGCGGCGCGGGATCTGGATCTAAAAAAAGCTGCCGATCCGCCGGAAGCCGAGCTGCCGCCGCCCGCCGCTTCCGTGGAAGAGATTCCATTCCTCCCTGTGCTTCCGGATCCGGCGGCCGCGACTGGCGCGAACGGAAAGGGCCTGAACGGCAATGGAAATCGAACAACTCCATCTCGGGTGCCGCTGGAAAGCTACGCCAGCCGTCAAAAGAGCCTCAGTTTTTTTGCCAGTTTAGTCGAGCGTTGGAGGTAGCCACCGCCGCCCGGGCGCCCAAGGATGGCGCCCAACGGGGCTCCGCCCCCGCGCCTTCGGCCATAACGCTCTTCTGCGCCTCTTGGACAACCGGCCTATTGGGGTAATGCCGGCTGAGGGTGCATCCATGGCCGGGAGACGGACGCGCCGCTCCTTCCCCGATTCTGGTGATGCGCAGACTCGGCCAGTGGCCGTTCCCTGGGAGACGAAAGCCCAGCGCTGCCCTCCAGATTGGATCAAGTCTTTTCTCCTGTTGTTCGCCTCTAAAAGATTGTTTGTCAGCTAGTTTTCAATTTAGGCCTTGACAATGGTTATCTATAAATATATTTTCACAAATAACTGTTAATTTTCTCTAGGTGAATCTATGAAACTGCACCCTCTTGCTGGGATCTGCGCCACTGTTCTGCTCGCTGTGAGTTTAGCGAGCGCTCAGGTCAATACGGCCACCGTCTATGGCAACGTGAGCGATCCGACGGGCGCCGCCATTGTCAACGCCAAAGCTGAATTGGAAAATCTGGCGACAGGCCAGAAGCTGGAGACGCTGACGACTTCCACGGGGGACTTTAGCTTTTCTGCGGTGCCGGTAGGGACGTACCGGCTTACGGTGAGCGCAGCCGGGTTCCGGTCCGAGGTGCGCAGTGGTTTAGTTTTTTCAGCCGGCCAGAATATCCGTCTCTTGACGCCGCTGCAATTGGGCGCGCAGGCAGAGTCTGTGACGGTAGTGGGCGAGACCCCGCTCGTGAATGCAGTCAATGCCCAGCAGCAGACTACGGTCACGGCGCGGCAGGTGAAAGAACTGCCCACCTCCCGCATGGACTGGACTCAACTTCTGAATTTGAACACCGGCGCGGCGCCGAACGGCTCGGGGCAGGTGACGATGAATGGGCTGGCGCCCTCGGCCTTCACGATTACGGTGGATGGAACCAATGCCACGGCCGATCCGGAATACAACGCCCTCAGCATGCCCTCGAACTTCAACACCATCAAGATCATCAGCCCGGATGCGATTCAGGAAATCTCGGTGACGAAGGGAATCGCGCCCGCGGAAATCGCTGGGACCATGTCGGGCAACGTCAACATCATTACCAAGGGTGGAACCAATCAGTTCCATGGCGGTCTTTTTGAGAATAACCAGGTGGCGGCTTATAATGCGCGCAATTCGCTGCTCAAGGCGAAGACCGGCGATACGTTCAACCAATATGGCGGTTCGTTCGGCGGTCCGATTGTGCATGACAAGCTCTTTTTCTTTGGCGCTTACGAGGGATTGCAGGAGCGCGCTTTTCAGGTGCTTTCCGGTTCCGTGCCAACCCCGCTGTTTCTCTCACAGGCCCTTGCAGCCAACCCCGGGCTGGCGGCCACGCTGAAGTATTATCCCGCTCCCAACCAGCCCTACAGCGCAACAGCTCTCACGGCGCAGTACCTGGCGCCGGGTTCGACGGCCTCATCCGACAACCATACCGTGGCGCGGTTGGATGATCAGATCCGGCCCTCCGATCAGCTCACCATGCGGTACACGCACTCGCAGCCGCACCAGGTGATCCCGCGAATCATCGACATCGACACCCGCATTTTCGACACCGCCGCCGACGATGGAACCGCCACCTACACGCACACTTGGAGCACGGCCGCCGCCACTACCCGATTTGGTTTGAATCACCTTTCTCTGCTTCGGCTGGACGGCTTCTACAATGTGCCGAACTTCAACAATCTCGGCGGGGTGGGATTGACGGGCGGAGCTGGCGAGTCGTTTGGCCTCGACGGCCATACGATGAGCTTCGAACAGACAATAGCCTTGAACAGAGGCCGGCACTCGATCAAATTCGGGGCCATCTATCAGCGGGCGGTGGACGGCCGCAACGATCATGATATTCCCACCGTAACTTACGCCAACTTCGCGGCAATGCTGGCCGGGACGCCAAGCCAAGTCACCATCAACTTCGGCGTGAATCCTTTCTCGCTCTATAACCCGCAGGTTGGCGGCTTTGTACAGGATGATTTCAAAGTCAACCGCCGGTTGACGCTGAATCTGGGCGTGCGCTACGACTTCTATCCGGTGCAAACGGAGAAGGATGGGAAGCTCTTCAACCGCTCCAACTACGGATTTGGACCGCTGCTGCCTCCCGACGCCACTTACAATCCGGACTACTCGAATGTTGCGCCGCGGGTGGGTTTCGCCTATATGCTCGAGCCATCGGGCCGGACGGTTTTGCGCGGCGGCTTCGGCAAGTTTACGAGCCCGCACTCGATTTTCGCCGCTGGCATCAACATCGAGCAGGACTCTGCGTTGATTCCTTCACGCGCCATTCTCAGCGGCTCGCAGGCGTTAGGGCTGGGCATCAACTTTCCGGTGATCACCAGCTTGGTTCAGTCGCTGGTGCAGAGCAGGCAATTGGTATTGCCGTGGACGGCGAACGCCATTGACCCGAACTATCCCAACCCGTTCAGTTACCAGTACACGCTGGTGCTGGAGCGGCAGCTATCCGGGAACCTGATGATTTCAGCCGGATACGTTGGCAATCGCGGTGTCCATTTGAATATGGTGCGAATGCAGAATTTGCCGGACCGCGTGACCAACCTGGTTCCAGCGCCGAACTTTGGGACCTTCCGCTATTTCGATTCGTCCAACAGCAGCAACTATAACAGCCTTCAGGTTTCTATGAAGAAACGGTACGCTGCTGGGCTGATGTTCGATCTGAACTACACCTGGTCGCGCAGCATGGGTTACGGCAGCTCGGATGTGGGACTCGAACAGCCTCCACAAGACAATTACAACCTGAAGTCCGATTACGGTCCAACGCCGTTCGACGTGCGGCACGTTTTTACTGGGGCTGTGGTCTATGATCTGCCGTTCGCCCGCTGGGCGGCTGGAAAGAGGTTGAGGAAGGTGGCGGAAGGGTGGCAGTTGAGTGGGGTCTTCTCCGCGCAAACCGGCCCGCCATTGAACGTCACGCAGAGCTCGAATTATGCCTCCAGCCGGCCCGATTACATCGGCGGCAATGCCGTGCTTCCGAATGCGGCCAGCACGCTCGTTTATCTGAATAGCGCGGTTTTTGCCCGTGTCCCTGCACCGAGCGGCAATCCGCTTCACCCGGGGACGATAGGACGCAATGCGATCTATGGCCCGGGATCGTGGAATACGAATCTGACGCTGGCGCGGAATATCGCCATCACGGAAAGGCTGAGGTTGCAATTGCGCGCGGATGCCTTCGACACGTTCAACCACCCGAATCCCGGCGGCATCAACACCGAGATAACGTCGGCGGCTTTTGGCAAAGTGACATCCATGACGTTCCGCACCATGCAGTTGGGGGCGCGGTTGAACTTCTAAGCCAGGAACGTCACCCACCCCGCCAAGAGGGCCGGTGATCGCGGCCAGCATCACCGCCCTCGGGCGGGCCAATTCCTTACAGGGGTCATGGAGGCCTTCTGTTTTCCGATGGCAGCGTGGCTAGGCCATGAAAAACATTGGGACTGGTGCGCGCTTTTGCGCGTGGGGCGATCCGGCTCCTGTTGAATTTGTCTTGGTCTTCATGATTGCCAATGACGATTGCCTCATAGGACTAAGGCTGCTGGCTGCCTGCCGCCTTTTCGATGCGGGCCTTTTCCTCGGGTGTGATCTTCAGGAAGCTGCCGTGCTTGCAGCCGGCCGGGAAGGAAATCTGATCGGTGATGGAGGTCCAGTGGATCAGATCGCCGGAGCGGACCGCCTCGTAGCGTCTGGGATCGCGATAGTGGTCGTAATAAATCACATACTGGCCGTCGAACGCCACCGCGGATGGGCCTTCAGACCAGGACTCCGTAATGGGGCCGGTAAGGATCTTCCAGGGGCCTTCCAGTGACGGCCCTTCGGCAATCTGAATGTACTTATGCAGCGGTTCGGGCCGCTCGTCTTTAAATACCAAATAGTATTTGCCGCGGTTCTCCAGAATTGTCGCGTCGATGACCATAAAGCCTGGGTCGAAGAAGATCTCGGGAGGCGTAAAGCTTTGAAAATCGCTCGTAAAACTGCCGTAGATGCGGTTGCCATCCTGCCTTCCGGCGACGGTGCTGGACCAGATGAGCAGCCA
>Ga0070740_10005122_pt1 | contig 12376 bp, 14 predicted proteins | sample Coa_R2_FD_67286 | JGI IMG/M metagenome (GOLD analysis project Ga0070740, IMG submission 67286) | Surface soil microbial communities from Centralia Pennsylvania, which are recovering from an underground coalmine fire - Coalmine... | ecosystem: Environmental > Terrestrial > Soil > Unclassified ...
CAAATTTTCCTGATTATCATTGAGTTTATTTTTGGGTAAATATTCCCTGAACAGATTTGTTCAGGATTTCGCTGCTCATTTTTAACATTTATATATTTTCATAAAAATTCGTTCACATAATTTGTCCTGTTTTGATGAATTTTGTGTACACTCATAGATGGGAATGGGCTGTAGAAAAATTCGAAATGTAATTATTCCCGAAAATGGATTTTTATTTAGTTTCTGACAAGGAGTCGCGTATGAAGAAATCAATTTTAAAATTTGCAATTCTGCCAGTTTCCCTATTGGCGATGATGCCGGTGTATTCTGCAACACCAGTCGATCTGATGAGTCAGCCTGTGTCTGCGCTCTCTTCATTTATGTCGCCAAATTCAAATGTAAGTATGAATGAAATCAATCGCTCAATCGATTTTAGGCACACCCTGCATGTTCGTGTGCAGGAAATGTATCAAGGCTATCGTGTTTGGGGTGCGGATGCAGTCATTCATATTCCAAATGGAGAAAAAACCGGGAAGTCATTTGCTGGTATTGTTTCCGCAGCGAATAGCAGCAATAGTTTCATGAATGGAACCATTTATCAGGATTTGAATGCCGATCTTGCAAATACACCTGCCTTTGTTTTTGGTCAAGCGCAGGCACAAAAAGCTGTCAACAGTGCAATCGATGCTTATCAGCATAAAATGGGCGGCAAACCTGAAATTAAAAATCAGCAAAGCGAACTGATTGTCTATGTTGATGAAAACAACAAGGCGCATTGGGCTTACAAGATCAACTTTTATGCCGAGCCAGTAAAAACTGGTGCCATGCCCATGAAGCCGGTTTATATTATGGATGCTGTGACATTACACATATACACAGAATGGAATGATATCAAGACAGAAGACGGCGGCGGTTTTGGCGGCAATGAAAAAATGGGCAAACTTGTATATGACGGCATGGATGGTCATTTGGCCAAGCTGGTTATAACCCGCCAGCCGACAAAAAACACCTGCTTGTTGCAAAATGCGGACGTGACCGTAAAAAGTGAAAAAACAAGCAAGGTGATCAGCTTCAAGTGTAATGCAACCGACCCTAATCATAATAATGTCTATTGGGATGGGGAAGCTGATGCAGTCAACGGTGGGTATTCGCCAGGTAACGATGCCTTGTTTGGCGGTCAGGTGATCAAGCATATGTATAAGGACTGGTATGGCGTGCCTGTTCTAGTCAATTCAGATGGATCACCCATGATGCTCAATATGGTTGTGCATTCAGATATGGATAATGCCTATTGGGATGGTTCGAAGATGGTGTTTGGTGATGGAATAGATATGTTTTATCCGCTGACATCGCTCGGTGTGGCAGCTCATGAGGTCAGCCATGGATTCACTGAGCAGCACTCTAATCTCAACTACAGCGGCCAATCTGGCGGCATGAATGAATCTTATTCGGATATGGCTGCCCAGGCAGCTGAAGTTTATGCGTATGGTCCAGGCAAAAACAGCTGGCAGATAGGTCCGGAAATTTTTAAAGCACCCAATGAGGCGTTACGCTACATGGATAAACCAAGCAAAGACTGCAATGGCAAAAAGCCCGGGAACTGGTGTTCAATTGATGATGCAACCCAGTATACCAGCAGTCTGGATGTGCATTTCAGCAGTGGTGTTTATAACCGCTTCTTTTATACGCTGGGCACTACCAGTGGATGGGATGCCAAAAAGGCATTTGATGTCATGGTTCATGCCAACAGCCATTATTGGACATCGAACACTAACTTCAAGACCGGTGCATGTGGTGTCATCCTGGCAGCCAAGGATCTTGGTTTTGATCTGGCGGCTGTGAAGGCAGCATTTGATGTTGTCAAAGTTGATTATAGAAATTGCAAGTCTGTTGGCTAAGGTAATAATTGCTAATTTATAGCCCAGCTTTCATGCTGGGCTTTTTTTCGACCGATGTTTGCTCATCTGCCAGGGCAGTGATGGTATTTGATTGATATTCGTGTGAAATCCCATAGAATACTCGTTCAAACCTGCGGGTGTAGTTCAATGGTAGAACGGGAGCTTCCCAAGCTCTTAACGTGGGTTCGATTCCCATCACCCGCTTTACATTTCGTCGTGTTATCCCCTTTTGCTTAAAAGGAGAGAATAATGAAACGGAAATTCAGGTGGTGGCTCATTCATGCTTGTATTCTTGGGCCATGTTTTTTTATGCATGCGGCTTATGCAGATGTGAATGAGAGCGGCATCAAGACAAGCTGGGGATATAAGGGCAATAATGGGCCAGAGAGATGGGGGCAGCTGGCGCCGGCTTTTATTCAATGCGCGAAAGGAAAAGCTCAGTCACCGATCAGTATTGTTAAAAAAGTAAATAAAATTCCGGGCAGCCTTGTCATTAATTATCAGTCGTCACCCGTGAGTATAAAATATGACGGTAACACAAGCTTGATGATTGGAAGTACACAAACCATCATTAATGATGGTCACAGTATGCAAATAAATTTTTCTCATGGCCAGGCGAACGAAAATATCAAGCTGAATGGCGTAGAGTACCGTCTGGTTCAGTTTCATTTGCATTCACCGAGTGAAAATGAGCTGCGCGGCCAGAATTTTCCTCTGGAAATCCATTTTGTTCATCAGGGTAGTGATGGAAAAGTTGCAGTGATAGGTGTATTTGTGAAAGGCGGTGCCGCTAATCCGGTTCTGGAAAATATGATAAAGCAATTCCCGAATGATAAAGGTGTGGAGCATCCTGTGCAAGGCAGCATCAATCCTGCGGATTTGCTGCCTGTGAAGCGTGATTATTATAGTTTCATGGGTTCGTTGACCACCCCGCCTTGTACTGAAGGGCTGCAGTGGATTGTGATGTCTGATACCATCACGGCATCACCATCACAAATTTTATTGTTCAGAAAAGCAATGGGTGGTTCCAATGCACGGCCGGTGCAGCCGTTAAACAAGCGCGTTATTAACTATAGTGCAATAAACTAGAGTTCTCTTTATGAAAACATTAAAAATCATATTTTATATTTTGTGTCTGATCATTTTGATTGCGGTGCTTGCGTTTGGCAGTCTGGCCATTTTTGTTGATCCAAACAAACTCAAACCCATGCTGGTTGAAGAAGTAAGAAAGCAGACAGGGTATAAATTGGTAATCGATGGGAAACTGTCATGGTCATTTTATCCGCGAGTGGCTGTCAAAATAGATCGCATGACATTGACGCCGCCAAATCAGACTGTGCCATTCATCGATGCACAGGATGTCAGGATTGGTGCTGATGTGGCACAATTGATTCATTCAAATGAAAAATTGCAAGGCAATGTTTCTATCTCTAATGTCAAATTAACCAATATTCATGCCGAAAATGTAAGCGCTGATTTGCACTGGCAGAATAATGCTCTGATTATTGAACCAATAAAAGCATCATTCTATGGCGGCACACTTGTGGGCACGGCAACCGGCAGTAATTTTTCGGCTGTCCAGCACTGGAAGTGGAATATCCAGGCGAATGGCATACAGATAAAGCCGTTGCTGGATGACGCCAATGACGGAAACAGCAAAATAAAAATTGCGGGCGTCGGTCAGATGAATATGCAGGCTGAGTCAAGCGGAAAAACCCGCGAACAGGTTTTGAATTCGCTGAATGGAACATTGACATTCAGTATTCGCGATGGTGTTGTCGAAGGCATTGATCTCAATTATCTGTTTCAGAGTGCTGATGCTCTGATTAACAAGCAGCCCATGCCGTCGCCAACCAATATCAATGAAACGGTGTTCCAGAGTTTGCAAGGTACCGCGGCCATCAAAAATGGCGTAGCTGAGACAAATGACATGCTGCTGACATCCTCCGCATTTACAACCAAGGCTCAGGGCAGTGTGGAATTGCTTTCCCAGAGTATCAATCTCCGGTTGCAGCTGAATCCGCAACAGAAGGCGAAAACGCAATGGGAAATACCCGTTCTGATCACAGGAAGGCTTAACCATCCGGATATCCGCCTGGATACCGAGGAAATACAGAAGTTTCTTGCGGCTCAGGAAATTGAAAAGCTCAAGGCTAAAGCAGTTGAGCAAATTCAAAAGCGAATTCCAGGCAAGGCCGGAGAATTTTTGCAGAATTTGCTGGGTAACTAAATATGTTGCGAGTTATCACGCTTAATCTCAATGGCATACGGTCGGCAGCGCGCAAGGGTTTTTTTGAATGGCTGCGTACCCAGAATGCGGATGTTGTCTGTATTCAGGAATTAAAAGCCCAGGAAGGCGACCTGAATCATCCGGCGTTTTGCCCGGAGGGATATCAGGGTTTTTTTCATTATGCGGAAAAAAAAGGCTATAGCGGTGTAGGTATCTATACCCGTCATTTGCCGGATGATGTGGTAACGGGGTTGGGCTGGGAATCGGCTGACCAGGAAGGGCGCTATGTGGCAGTCAAGCTGGGCAAGCTCTGGATTGCATCAATCTATCTGCCCTCTGGAACGTCTGGCGAACACCGCCAGACAATCAAATATGATTTTCTTGATCGATATGCCCGCTATCTTCAAAACTTGCCCAGTCGGGATTGTGACTATATTATCTGCGGCGACTGGAATATTGCTCATAAAAACATAGACTTGAAGAATTGGCGCGGCAACCAGAAAAACTCGGGTTTTTTACCCGAGGAGCGTGCCTGGATGGATAAGTTATTTGGTGAGATGGGGTTTGTGGATGCGTTCCGGGAGGTCAGCAAGGAAGCCGATCAATATACCTGGTGGTCGAATCGTGGCCAGGCCTGGGCGAAGAATGTCGGGTGGAGAATCGATTACCAGGTTATCACTCCGGGGTTAAAGCCTACAATAAAATCAGCCAGTATCTACAAAGACCAGCGCTTTTCAGACCATGCCCCTTTGACACTTGATTATGATATTATTCTTTAAATTTCATATAATTTCATTAAATTAAGGGTTTCTTAAGGCGCTTGGCATAGACTAAAGATAAGAGCCCAATACAGGCAAATACAATGCAAGACCGAGATACTGCAATTCAATATATCATTGCGCAAGGACCTGATGGACTCAGGAAAGTGCTCGATGATTTATTGGAGGCATCACAAAAAGACACAAACTTTGCTGCGGAGCCGCATTACATTGAGTATCAGCTTGGCAGCCAGCGATCACTCATCAAAGTAGACATGAGCGAGAAACCGTATCTCTTTTGGTATTGTGATTTGATGGGCAGGGCAGCTACCAAGGCTGTAAAAGATACCATTGCTGATTTCTTGTGGGAAAAATGCGGTGAAAAAGAACGTGCATGGCAGGAGATAATTTCAAGGGAGCAGATCCATGGCTAATCAAATTGTGAATGCTGAAATGAAAAGACAAGAAGAATTAGAACAAAAAAGAATTGAATTCTGTGGCAAGGTTGGTGACTTTATCCCGAACGTAAATTTGCCAGACTTATTTGAGGCAGCAAAAACTCAGGAAGACGGATTTATACCCGGATTAAAAGGAAGGCCGGAGTATGAATCACAGCTTGTGCGAACGAATCGTGCTCTCTATGAGAAGTATATGGAATCGAGGCGTGGAGTTTCTGCTCCGGCATCTGTTGTGCTGGCAGAGCCTTTGCTGCCGCAAGAGACACAGCGTTTATCGACCAGTATGTTCAGTTTCTGGAAAACAAAATCGCAATCCCAGGCTCCGGAAAATACAAAAATCGCAGCTCACAAGGTAGAGCCAACCCCCAGGAAGAATACGCCTGGCTCATGACAGCTTTTCATGAAGGCAATACACTCACCATGATGTAAGTGCAAACTGGCTCTGGTATGAGCCAGTATCTATCGTTTACAATGGCACAGCTTCTAAACATTACTTCGAAGGTCTTTCACCTTATGTGCAAGAGATCGTACAAATCCATTTTTTCTCTTATTTTACTTGCATTGACTACCATATCGATTGCTTATGCTTCAGTATCCGGAATCGTTGTGTTTCAAAGTGATTTCGGGGTCAAGGATGGTGCGGTCAGTGCAGTAAAAGGTGTAATGTACACAGTAGACAAGTCGCTGATCGTTTCTGATCTGACCAATGAAATTACGCCATTCAATATTTGGGAGGCAGCTTATCGTCTGCATCAGACAGCGAATTACTGGCCGGCTGGCACAGTGTTTGTCAGTGTGGTTGATCCCGGGGTTGGAACGGCGAGGCGCTCGATTGTTGCATTAGCAAATAACGGCCAGTATTTCGTTACACCCGACAATGGAACCCTGACACTAATCAATGACGAAGTTGGTATCAAGGAAGTCAGAACAATAGATGAAACCAAAAACAGGCTCAAGGGATCAGGTGCATCTTATACCTTTCATGGCCGGGATGTGTATGGCTACACGGCAGCCAGACTGGCTTCCGGGAAAATTTCTTTCGAAGAAGTGGGGCCGGTATTGCATGATCCGGTTGTCAGGCTGTCTTATCAAAAACCTCTTATCAAAAACAACACACTGGAAGGAACCGTTGTCATACTGGATCCTCAATATGGAAATGTCTGGACCAACATTGACAAAAAGCTGATCGACAAGTTTGGTGTCAAGCTGGGTGAGCGCTATCGAGTCAACATTTACCAGGGGAAAAAGCTCAGGTATTCAAGGGTTCTCGCTCTTCATAATACTTTTGGCGAAGTAAAAAAGGGCGCTGACCTGCTTTATTTAAACAGCCTGCTTAATTTGTCAGTTGCAACCAATCAAGGGAATTTTGCAAAAGACAATCAGATTGGCAGCGGCCCCGACTGGTTGATTCGAATCACAAAAAAATAGCCGCGACAGCTGCACTGGTCTATGTCTGGTGAAGAAGCGCTTACCCGGTTTTCTGTACCTTGATTAATTGCTGTATCCCGTCTTTTGCCAGCGCGAGCATCTTGTCGAGATCAGTCTGCACAAAAGTATCTCTTTCAGCAGTACCCTGAATTTCAATAAAACCGCCATGTTCCGTCATGACGACATTCATGTCAGTTTCTGCGCTGGAGTCTTCGGCATAGTCCAGATCCAGAATGGCTTCACCCTGATAGATGCCGACAGACACGGATGCAACATATTGCAGAAAGGGAGAGGAGTTGATTTTGCCAATCTTTTTCAGGTATTCAATGGCATCGTGCAAGGCTACACAGCCGCCGGTAATGGAAGCGGTGCGCGTGCCACCGTCAGCCTGAATGACATCGCAGTCAACAACGATGGTATATTCACCCAGCTGGGTTAGGTCAACCGCTGCGCGCAATGATCTCGCTATCAACCGTTGAATTTCCTGTGTACGTCCGGCCTGTTTGCCTTTGGCGGCTTCTCTTTGCATACGTTCATGGGTGGAACGGGGCAGCATGCCGTATTCGGCAGTGATCCAGCCTTTGCCTGAGTCCTTCAGGAATGGCGGTACGCCGGTAGTCACACTGGCGGTGCATAAAACCTTGGTATCCCCAAATTCGACTAATACGGATCCTTCGGCATGCTTGGTATAGTTGCGTGTAATGCGGATGTCGCGTAGCTGATGATTGGACCGGCTGCTTGGACGCATGGCTTGACACTCCTCTAAAAAGGGGGATTATCCTAGAAACGGCGAGGAAGAGCGAGGATGAAATGTACCGATTAAGGCGTTATATTTAGCCCCGCACCTTCCTATTGTTTTGGCGGTCAGACAGTCTGGGCTGAATAAGGCTTGTAAAGTTCATATCTGCCCTTATATGTATTGATGGCTGCGCTGACATCTTTACATTCGGTGGGGCGGAGAATAACAAAGCATAGGAGTATGTATCTTGGCTGAAATGCATGGCACAACAATTGTATCGGTGCGACGTAATGGCATGGTGGTTGTCGGGGGAGATGGTCAGGTTACCCTGGGACACACGGTCATGAAATCCAACGCACGTAAGGTCAGACGACTATATAACAATAAAATATTGGCAGGGTTTGCGGGTGGTACGGCTGATGCTTTTACCTTGTTTGAGCGATTTGAATCCAAGCTCGAAACACATCAGGGGAATCTGGTCCGCGCGGCTGTCGAGCTTGCCAAAGACTGGCGTACCGATCGAATGCTGCGTCGCCTGGAGGCCATGCTGGTAGTGGCAGATACCAAGGCATCACTGATTATTTCTGGTAATGGTGATGTCATTGAGCCGGAGAATAGTCTGATTGCTATTGGTTCAGGTGGGTCTTATGCAAAAGCGGCAGCGCAGGCCTTGCTCGAAAATAGCGAGCTTGACGCGCGTGCAATTACCGAGAAAGCACTCTCGATTGCGGCTTCCATCTGTATTTATACGAATAATAATTTCACAATAGAAACCCTCGGATAATTTTGAAGAAATAAAATCATAGAAAACACAGTGAGTAAACAATCATGGCGATGACTATTCCAACAACTCCCACACCAAAAGAAATTGTGAGTGAGCTAGACAAACATATTATTGGCCAGGCAGACGCAAAGCGTGCTGTCGCAGTCGCTCTGCGAAACCGCTGGAGACGTATGCAGCTGCCCTCGCCCCTGCGTGATGAAATCATGCCGAAAAATATTCTCATGATCGGGCCTACCGGCGTTGGTAAAACAGAAATCGCGCGGCGTCTCGCGAAGCTGGCGGATGCACCGTTCATTAAAGTTGAAGCAACCAAATTTACTGAAGTGGGATACGTTGGCCGCGATGTGGAATCCATCATCCGTGATCTTGTCGATATGGCAATCAAAATGATGCGGGAAAAAGAAATGGCAAAGGTACGCCCGATTGCTGAAGAAGCAGCAGAAGAGCGCATATTGAATGCGTTATTGCCTCCTCCGCGAGCCAGTTTTGCCGGTGAACCACATGAACCGGTGAAGGAAGACTCGGCCACCAGGCAATTATTCCGGAAAAAATTACGCGAAGGCTCACTGGATGACAAGGAGATTGAAATTGAAGTATCCATGTCTGCTATGGGTGTGGAAATCATGGCGCCGCCCGGCATGGAAGAAATGACAAACCAGCTGCAAAACATGTTTCAGAATCTGGGAACAGACCGCAAGAAAATGCGCAAGTTCAAGGTAGTGGATGCCAAGAAAATATTGCGGGAAGAAGAGGCGGCAAAATTAATCGATGATGATGAAATAAAGGCGCGCGCAATTGAAAGTGTTGAACAAAGCGGGATAGTCTTTGTTGATGAAATTGACAAGATTGCCAAACGATCTGAATACGCTGGCGCTGACGTGTCGCGGGAAGGTGTGCAGCGTGATTTGCTTCCATTGATTGAAGGATCGACGGTATCAACCAAATATGGCATGGTGCGTACGGATCATATTCTGTTTATTGCCTCAGGTGCTTTCCATTTCGCCAAGCCGTCTGATCTGATTCCCGAACTGCAGGGTCGCTTGCCGATTCGTGTTGAACTCAAATCATTGTCAACTGATGATTTCGTACGGATTTTGACAGAACCGGAGGCCGCATTGACGGAGCAATACACCGCGTTGTTGGGAACAGAAGGTGTAAAAGTCAATTTTGTTCCGGATGGGGTGCGTCGTATTGCCGAAATTGCCTGGCATGTGAATGAGCGTGTGGAAAATATCGGCGCCAGACGTTTGCACACAGTTATGGAACGGCTCCTGGAAGAAGTTTCATTTACAGCATCGGATATGGCGGAGAAGGAAATCAATATTGATGCCAGTTATGTAAATGAAAAATTGCAGCAGCTTGTCAAGGATGAGGACCTGACTAGTTATATTTTATAGTCACATCAGGGGATTGGATTTAATCAATCCCCGTCAATTTTCAAGGATAAGAGTTATGTCATTGAAAATAAAACTCATGAGTTTTATTTTTTTATTGCTGAGTGCTGTCAGCGTGTTTGCCCAGGAAAAATATCCAACATTTGTTTTTGTGCATGGCGCCATGTTTAACAGCAGTGTCTGGATGACGGTTCAGAGCCGTCTGCAAAATGCAAACGCCAATGTCATCACGATCGATGTCCCTGGACGAGCGGATGATGGAATGCTCCCTGCGCAAGTCACGCTTGATGCAGCCGCTGACAAGTTGTGCAAGGTGGCAGGCTTGCAGGAAGAGCCGGTTGTGCTGGTTGGGCATAGCCAGGGTGGAGCGGTGATCACGCAGGCGGTTGATAAGTGTGCGGATAATATCAAGGCGTTAGTCTATATCGCCGCAGTAGCGCCTTTAAACGGTGAAACCGTATTTCAGGATTTAAGCAAGGAAGATAATAATAATTTTGACATGTGTGTCACGCTGGATAAGTCCAGAAAGCTCTATCGTGTGAATACAAGCGGGCCGATTGCGCAAATGTTTATGGCTGATTTGGAACCCGAGGAGGCAGAGTTGGCGATCGAGAACATGGTTCCTGAACCCACAGGCATTGGGGATTCGAAACTGCATTATTCGCCGGCTGCTTTTAAATCCATACCCAAGTTTTATATCGAAACCCGCAAAGATAAAATTATCTCCCTGGCGACGCAAAAAAAGATTGAAAGGAAAATTCGCCCAAACAGGATTTATTCCATGGATACTAGCCATACGCCGTTTTTCTCTCAGCCTTATATCTTGTCCAACTATCTGCTTGATATTGGTCGTCAGAACATGAACAATTCTTTTTAAGCAACCGAAAAGGAACATAGCGATGAAAGTGACCACTGATAAGGAAGCAGGCAAGAAAGCGGCAGCGCTGGCTGCGTTGGAATACATCAGGGATGACATGATAATTGGTGTCGGAACGGGCAGCACAATTGACCACTTTATTGAAGCATTGAAATCAGTGAAGCAAAAAATCGAGGCGGCAGTTGCAAGTTCCGTCGCAACAGCCAATAAATTAAAAGCCCTGGCAATTCCATTGATTGATCTTAATTCGGTTAATTCATTGTCGCTTTACGTGGATGGTGCTGATGAAATCAATTCCGCGAAGCAAATGATCAAAGGTGGCGGAGGTGCGTTGACCCGGGAAAAAATTATTGCAACCGTGGCTGATAAATTCATCTGCATTGCGGATGAAAGCAAATATGTTGATATGCTTGGTGCGTTTCCTGTGGCGGTAGAAGTGCTGCCCATGGCGCGCAGCTATGTCGCCAGACAGATTGTGCAGCTGGGCGGCGACCCTGTTTATCGTGAAGGATTTGTAACGGATAACGGTAATGTGATTCTGGATGTGTATAATCTGAAACTGGTTGAACCAAGAATGATCGAAGAGAAATTAAAAAATATGGTTGGTGTGGTGGAAAATGGCGTGTTTGCCAAGCGTACCGCAGATGTGTTGTTGTTGGGAACGGCTAATGGTGCAAGAAAAATATAAATTTGATGGAGTGAGTATGAAGATAAAAAAATTTTTAACGTTCTGTGGGACGCTATTCATATTGACAGGTTCTTTGGCGGCGCAGGCGAGCGTGCTTGGACAGGCGGGTGATATTGCTGCAGGTGCCAGTTATGAATTGAATGCAGCATCAGGTATTGCATCGTATTATAAAAACGGGACAAGCGGCAAAATCAGGTTTGATTGCAATCTGAACGGAACAGATGTCAAAGCCATGCTGTATCCAGGAAAAAACTTTGCAGGCAATCCGGCGGCGATTCTGGAAGCTGGCATGAATGGTCCGTATGAATGGAATTTGTCTGATATGGGTGACGATGCAGGCAACATAAAAGTGAAATTGATAAAAGGCGATTCTGCTGTGGTGCAGTGCAGGCAGATCGTATAAATATTATGGACTGACCCTGGCGTAAATCATCCAGGGTCACAAAAGTTACATCGGATAATATATAACCTGAACAACATTCCCATCTGGATCAGCACAATAAAAACTTCTTGTACCATCACGATGATCTTTGGGGCCTGCTTTTATCTCGACATGATTTGTGCGCAAGAATTCATGCCAACGGTCTACTTCATCGCGTTCATTCAGGAAAAAACCAATGTGATCAAGTTTTTGATGTCTGGAGGGTGTAAAATCAGCAGGAGCGCGATGCAGGGCGAGGTTGTCGTTTCCTGAACTAAGATAATAATTGTCAGCATCCGGCTGCCAGACTAATTTCATGCCCAGCAGTTCGGTATAAAAATGAACGCATTCTGAAAGATTTTTCACATAAAGCGCGACGTGGTGCAGACCGGCGTGTGGTTTTGGTTTTTGCATGGTGACCGCCTTCATTTTCTGGATTAATTCAAATGTGACAATATAATATTAGCGCACATCGCTTAACTGTTTGCGCATATTCGCGATTACTTCCGCGTAATCGGGATGATTGAATATCGCTGAACCTGCTATAAACATATCAGCGCCTGCTTGCGCGACCTGGCCAATATTTTCTGTCTTGATTCCGCCATCCACTGCAATGCGAATATCCAGATTGCGGGACACAATCAATTCCTTAAGGTCGGAAATTTTTTCCAGAGCAGACGAGATAAAGGATTGTCCGCCAAAGCCGGGATTGACTGACATGA
>Ga0070740_10005126_pt1 | contig 12364 bp, 7 predicted proteins | sample Coa_R2_FD_67286 | JGI IMG/M metagenome (GOLD analysis project Ga0070740, IMG submission 67286) | Surface soil microbial communities from Centralia Pennsylvania, which are recovering from an underground coalmine fire - Coalmine... | ecosystem: Environmental > Terrestrial > Soil > Unclassified ...
GGCGACGCCGCAGCATGGAATTCGGGGAAAGAAGACAGAAACAGAGAAGTATCGGCATTCGACAAGCCGGATCTTACCTAGCCCGGAGACGACGTTTACACAAAATTCTTGACAAGACCCTTCAGAAGGGCTGTTGGCTCCCCAAAACGTCAAATTTCGACCCCAATCTCTAAAGATTTCTTAATGCCCGGTTTGAAATGATCGAGTTGCGTGTTTTCGAAACGGAGATGGTCCTGCCATGTGCAATGTCATGTCTCTCAGTGGCTTATCAAACCCGATCCAGCACCGTCGCGCTGTCAATCGCATGGCTCATTCGAACCGAGCGACACTATGCTGACAGATATTGGCCGGCATTGCTCCAGCATTCGTCTCGTTCACATCGAAACGCAAACGGCCTCGTTGTCCCGCTATCAATCAACCGCTGTAAAGACGAGGCTGCTGCGGCCGGCTCGTGGAGATGATAAATCAGTTCCCTGTGGCCGTTCCAAGTGACTCGCCCCACAAACTTGAATTCCGCAGCCGTGGTGATGGCGGCCTCCACGTCATCCTCCCAGGAATCCAAAGCCTCGGCCTCCTTCCCGGCCGGCATTCCGTCCGGGTCGCATTCCTTCATAGTGGTCGATAGGCTAAGGAACCATGGAAATCTCCCCTTCTCTCTGAACTTGCGGAGGGAAAAATCGACATTTGCAATCAACCTTCGACCGCCCATCTCTCCTTCGAGCAATCCGAATGACTCACTGTGGCGCATGCAGAACTACATTACCTCGGCCTATTCTTTACTCCCAGCCCACTTGAATCTCGCACCGTCCCAATAGATTAGGGATATACCGTCCTCCCAGATCATCGCGATGGCTTCCCCTTTTACTGCAGGGACAGGACGAGGAACATTGCTTCGAAATGCTCCTAAAGCGCTGACGTCCTGCCTCGTGTAAACGGCCCAGTTCGGCGCGAGAAAACGATCCTGTTCCATATCCGAGAACGTCGGCCCACCTAGTCCGGCACCCAGCACGAACAACGCACCACTTCCGGCGCAAACGAGAACGCCGGTCCCGCCACTCTTTGATCGCACCTCGATGGCATAGTCTGGTTTCCCGTCACCGTCGAAATCTCCACGGAGGTAGAAGGGATTATTTCCGGTGAGTATAGTCAACCCCGCAGCCTTTGGATTCTTGAGGCATTGTGTAACTCGATCCGGCAGAAATGGTCCATCGTCGGCCAAAGCTGTCACGGACATCAAGGCCAAGATCGATAAAAGACCCGCCGCGCAACGCATAATCATCACCTTTGCCCTGGCCTGATCCTCGGTTCCTGTCGTGGGGGAGCCGGATAGTTCTGTTGGAAGTGCATGTGGTTTTGATGAATCTGCTGTAATGCTGCGGGGATCGGCCCTAGGCCATAACGAGATGGGTCGCCTGTCAGAGTTGCTCCGAGGTTCGCGTTCTGGGCAGTAAATTCGCTCATTATGTATTCGTTCCTTTCGACGTCGCCGCTGCCTGCCGCTGTTCGTCCGATTAGCGCCGTTCCCTCGTCCCCCATATAGCGGAGATCGACGTTCGCTCCATTTCGGTGCGAGCGGTGAATCGGCTGTCCGTTTGCGTCAAGAGCAGATCCGCCGGTCTCTGTGGAACCACCTGTGAACACTAATGGATCATCGTTAGGATATTTCTGACCATACGCCGCGGCCACATTGAACAGAGCTGCCGCTTGCGATACCCCAAGGTAATTCTCCTCCCGCCCGCGGGTCTGGATGCTCTCATAATTGGCATCTGCATTACCCGCGAGGGTCGCGACATTGATCAGGCCGTGAGCGTTCGCAGCATAGTTCGTGATCGCCTGAGCATTCTCAGAGCCGTATACACGTAGATTGTTGCCCATAACAACCGCGATCGTCTCGTAGCACTTCTGATCCTGCTGGCACTCGTCTACCCAGGAATAAGGGTTGTTAGCATCACCTGAAGCTACCCACAGTTCTCCGTTTGGATCGACAAATCGAAACGGATTATTCAGGCTATACGTGTATCTATTCCAGGACTGAGGGCTTGCCGAAGCGGCGCTCAGCATTGATGGATCTGGGCTTATAAACCGTCCCTGGGCGGATGCCATGTGTCGGGCCTTGAAGAACTCTAAGCCCGACTCGGAATCATGTTCGTTTCCAATGAACTTCTGGCGTACGCCGGCATCCCGCTGGTACGTATACGCGCCGCAGTCGCTCACGTTCGTTCTATTGCTGAACGAGGAGGGGATGAGAAAGCCGTATGGAATATAATCTAACCGCGCAGTGGCGCAAGGCGAACCGTTCACACTCGCCGTAACCATCCGCGTACTGCCCAGCGGGTCGGCTGTGAGATACTGCGTTCCAGTCGCGGTATTCGTTCCGCCATACTCTGCTGCGAGCTGCCCGGCGGCATCGTAGACGTAGACGACCTGGGTCCCATCGGCGAGTTGAGACTGCACCCTTCGGCCTTCCGCGTCGTAGGTGTAGACTGCCTGCCCGATGTTCCACTGGATTGTGCAAAACGCCGGACTTGATTGGTTCGGGCAGAACGCTACCGTGCGGCCTTCGGCGTCGAAGGCATAGCTCTGATTTGACCAGTCCCGAACCAGGTTGCCTGAGGCGTCATAGCACCAGATCCCGGTGCTTGAACAAGGACCAGTTCCGTTGTTAGGCGTGCTATGGTTGCCACCATCGAAACCGCTGGGTGACTGGATTCCGAGATTGGAACTCGCGATTATCCGATTGCCCTGATTTCCGTAGTTCGGATCGGGTGAGAAAAGCTGACACCATACTGATGAGCCATCCGGGCAGGCGGGGTTGGGATTGCTGAATCCGTACTCGGACGCCACGCTGAGCCGGTCGAAGTGATCATATCCGTAGGACTGATAGATGGCCGAGTAGGTACCCGGTGTGATCGTCTGGCTCAGCACGTTCCCAACGTTGTTGGTGCTTCCCCCGTTAGCGCCCGCGCCGGAGGAGTAGCTGTACCCGAGTGCCAGTAGGTTTGCGCTGGTGTTCTGGTTGGTCACGTTGAGGGCAGTGGGCTGGAGCCGCGAGTTGTAGGTCCAGACCTCCTTGGCACCGCTTCCAAGGACGAGCTGCTGGAGAGCGCCGTGCGGCGTGTACTGGACGCTTGAGACGTAGCCCGTTAGGCCATTGGCTTGGCCAGCCTGATTGTACGTCGTGGCCACCTGGCGGCCCGAAGGGTACTTCATGTTCGAGATGCCAGCGGGAACGTAATCGTAGTGAAATGGATACGGGCCGGCTGTCCCCTGCGACGACGAGACCACCTTCTGCTGGCTCGCTTCGGCGCGGCCCACGGCGTCATATCGGTAAATGGATGTGCTGGTGACGCCGCCGACGACCGAGATGGCCGCGCTCATCCGGCCAATCGCATAGTTCTGCGCGGTTTCGTTGGTGATCGAGCAGCCGTTCGGCCCCGTACAATCGTATTCGAACGTAGCGTTAAGAGTGTTGTCGCCGGAGAACTTCGCCACGACCCTGTTCAGAGCATCGTAATTATAGGTCGTCAGGACCCCTCGGGTGTCCGTTCGCGTTTTCAAGTTGCCTGCGTTGTCGTATGTGTAGCAGACGCCAGGGATGCCAACGGAAGGGCAGGTGATGGTTCCTGGCCGGCTCTCCGGGTTGTCCGCTACGGTTATCCGTCCAAGGGAGTCGTACCTGAAGTTGCGAATCTGTCCGCTCTGGTTGACAGAGATCAGGTCATCCAAAGCGTTATAGGAGTAGCTGGTTGTCGCATTGGCCCCACCGTAGTCCTCAACCACGATTTTCAGCCTGCCGAATGCGTCCTTCTTGGATTGGCGCTGAATGGAATTCGGCGCGATCTCCGTGGCCACCACCGTTTCAGTGGTTGCGTCGCCAGAGTAGTTTGTGACCGCGATGGCTCCGTCAGGCAGCACTGTTTGGGTAAGGCGATCCAGGGCATCGTAAGTATAAGTCGTTAGCGGACCCGGTCCGCCGCAGCCGGGATTCGAGACGGTTCGCAAACGGCCCGCCGCATCGTACTTCTTTTGAACATCCGTGTACCTCCCACTCGGGCAGGTGTTGCTGTCGACGTATTGGCGCGTCTCGAATTCGCGGCCCAACCCGTCGTACACGACCTCGGAGAGATTCTGATGATCGCCAAAGGTATTGACGTCGGCTCTGCTTTGCGCATCCGTCAGGCTCGGGTACGAATACGACGTGGAAACGAGGCCCGCTTTGTTCACGTAGGTCAGGCGGTCGAACGAGTCCGCATATTGGGCGGAGGTTTGCGAATTGTTCGGATCGGTGATCGAGACCGGCCTGCCAATGTTGCAGTCCCACTGGTAGTTGGTCTTCTGGCCGAGCGCGTTCGTGATCTGGGTAACGAACGCATAGCTGCCGCCGGGGCCGCTGCTACAGCCCGTTGACCCGTATCCGCCACCGGGGCTGTCCGCATAGCTGAAAGTAGTAGAATTCGAATCGCCGTCCAAGATCTGAAGTGGGTTTCCCGCCAGATCATATTGCGGCGCGCTGCTGGTCGTGATGAACGAGCTGTTCAGCAGGCGCTGGATTTGCGTCAGGTTGCCGCGTGTCGTGTAGGTGGAACCGAATGCGGGATCGATATTCGGAATCGGAGTGCCTGACAGGGACCCCGAATCATATGTGTAGTTGCTCTGGCTGGCGAGGCCGGAAGGCGTGAGGACCTGCACAGAGGAAACCAGGCTGGGCAGAAATGCCGGGCCGGTCCCGTTCGACGGCACTACCGGATACTGGCCGCCCTGCAGAACCGGAGTGTTTCCAGGCGCATACACGTATGCTGCCGCCGAGCTGGTCTGGGGGATGTACGTGGATTGAGTGTGGCGGGTATAGTCATTCGTTGCCGTCGCACAATCGATGTAGGCGTACCCAGATGCCGTCGGCTCGCTAAAGGCGGGGCCAGCGCCGAAATCGTATTCGTAAACGTCGGTCAGATTGTTAGGGGCAGAACTCGCAGGCACACCGATGGCCGGACAGTTAAGACCATATGGACATGCGCCGACCACTTGGCCGTCGTACGCGAAGAGCTTTGGACGAGTGACGGAGGACAGCGTCAAGGATTCCTGGCATACCTGGGGTGACTGATCGGCGCCCACGGTGTAGGCCTTGTTGACCGTCTGCAATCCAGGCGTTTCCACCAGGTACTCGGCGCCATCGAGCGGGTCGGGGGTATAGATTGTCTGGTGCAGGGACATTTGAAATCCGGGTGACGCCGGTGCCGGAGTGGCCCTATATGCCCGGATTGGCGAACGCCCCGTGGAGAACGTATGACGAGTGACAATGTTCACGCCGCCATCCCCGGTGGTGGTGACTGTGAGCGGTCCGGAGCTCCAGGATTGAAAACTAAATACCCGATTTTGGGGATTGGGCGGGTTCGGTAGATATATGGGGCCCGACACCGCCTCCGAGGTCGCGTAAGTAGTTATTGTATTGGCGTAAGAGTCCAAAGATTGAGTCGATGCACCGGAGGGAGGCACGGCGACGTACTGCCGCCGTTTCAATAATCGCCGGTAAACGTAAGGCCGGAAAGAGGGGACACTGGAGGAGCCTGGCACGCCATTGAGGGTATCCAACACCTGTCCACTGGCATAAACGCCCGGAAGAAGCGTGTTCAATCCCTGCCCGTATTCATAATCGATGGCGCCGCCGGTGGGGAGGACCACTCGGGCGACCTCGCCATACGGGTTGTAGTAGAACGCATACGAGGAGACGTTGTCCGGCAAGACAACAGCGGAAGGGCTGTTGCCAAATTCGAAGTTCGGGATCAGCGCCACCTGTGGGAATAGCGAGGAGGGCGAAACCGGAGAGAGATCCGGCCGCAAGCGGTTGGTTGGCGGTCCCCAGGAGACTTGAATCGTGCGGTTCGCCCCGCCATAGCCGGGGTATGAAATCTGATCGCATGTGGTGGCCCCTGTTACGGGCGTGCAGGCCCCATAACTGATGGAAGTAGTCCGGCCAACCGGGTCGGTAATCGTCTGCAGCAACATTTCACACGCGGAGTTGGGGATCCCGTCGCCGCAGTAACCGAGCTGGACCGTATTCCCGCTCCGGTCTATGATCTTGCGAACGCGTCCCATGTCGATCAGGTAGCGCACGCCATTGCGGAAGTACAAGGTTCCACAGATGTTCTGGTTGGGAACGTCCGCTTCGGTCAGGTTGCCATCATTGCGGTCATAAATCTGGTTGAGGCTATTCGCATAAGCGAGGGTGCTCTGATTCGTGGAGCACCACGAGACCGTGCCGTCATAAAGAAACCAGGTCCCGCTGCCGTCACGGCTGCGAAAGACGGAGCCGCGCGAGAGATCGGTGTTATTATTCGCGCAGTCCCAGGTTATGGAGCCGTCGTTCTTCGCCGAATAGAGCACCATCTCCGAACCATCCGGCCGAAGAAAGGCGACGTTCGTCATGGTGGTCATGAACTGCGGCACATTGTTGCCGGGGCAGGAACGATAATCGTCGAAACCGCGCTTCAGCACTACGAAGCCTGGCGTATAGAGCGTCTGGAAAGAGTGCCACCATTTCGCCGTAGCGGCTGAGGAGTAGGTGCTGGAGGTGTAATCCCAATCGGTTTCGATAGACCACGGCGGGTTGGAAACGGGAAGCGTGATCGTGTAGCCCGCGTCGCCACGACCGCCAATGCCGTGGATCGGCAGGCCGAACGTGAGATGGCCGCTGTAGAGGTCGATATTGTCGAAGCCGGACAGGGCGAGCACATTGGCCGGGCCAGAAGGGGCTAATTCCGGAGGCGTGGGACCCTGAATGACAGACGTCGCTACCTGCTGCGTCAAGCCCGAGGATGGAAAGAACATCATCAGCCAGCCAGAGGCGACCGCGGCGTGCAATAAGATCGATTTCTTCATGCGCCTCCTCCTCAATTCGACGGTGTCACGACCAGCGTCGCTGTCCATTTCGTGCGGCCGCCTACAGTCAACGTGTGTTTCCCCGGTTGGAGTTGCACTAGTTGTTGCATTCCGGACGCCCCAGACTTGGTATTCGCGGCGATCACGGCTCCCGCCGTCTCGTGGTTGAGTTGAACCGATAATTGGGAAAGTGTGATGCCATTGCGGACGCGAATTACATACCAGCCCTGAGGAACAGTCATCGTGGAAGGAGACACTCGATCCGGGGTCAAATCGAAGATGATAAGGCCGACTGTACGGGGAGGTGTGTTCGGCTGGCCTTGAGCGAGCACGATTGGAACCGATGCGGCGAGCACTAAGAGTAGTAGATTCCGAACTATTCGATCGATCTGATACTTCATAAGTTATCTCCCGTCAGCTATGGTTTACGGCCAGTCACTTGGAGTACTATCGGCGCGGATTGGGCTGCGGCCGATGGAATTGAAACAGTGAAAGCTCCACCGGTATCGGCTACCGCTCTTTGAGTCGGGTCCATCAGCGAAACTTCCTTGCTATAGACGAGTACCTGGAAGGAAGTGTCCGGCGGAATCACAATCTGCTGCTTCATGGTTGTGGCATCGCTTTGGACCAGCGGGATCGGGATCGGTGCGCTCTTCGGCGGCAGTAAGGCCAGGAAGATGTGCCCAGGGCCTGGGTCGCCGGTCCTTGCCTGCAAGAATTTCTGTGGATCATTCACCTGAACGGTCAACGTCGTACCCTTAGCGAGCGGCACAACATTCCCGGCCGCATGTTGCCCATCCGTTACTGTGACGGTAGTGGGATTGGCCGCCCATGTACACGGGTCCAAGTGAACGTCTTTTGTCCCATCGACACAGATCCGATAGGTCCCCGCCGGCAGAGATGCCACTGTAAAGCTTCCGTCCGCGGCGGTGGTCGTCTGCGAGCGATACACCGGCGTTTGCGGCGCGGTCCTGTAAGCCGTAACTGTATTTCCCGCAAGAGGACCATTGGTTGCGGACGACTTCACGGTACCCGAAATCGAAGCGGTCTGCGTGAGCGGCGTGATCGGCCCTTGTCCGCCGGTCCCCGTTTGGCCGAACCCGCTTGCCAAGCCTACGAGCGCCAATACCCCAGTTGCAATACCTTTCATAGAACGTCTCCTGCTCTTATGGAATGATCCACGTGCCTTCATATCCGCCGGTACTGGTAGAATACCCGTTCGCACTATACGACAGACCTCCGAATAGATATGTCGTCAGCCCGTATAGCGGGGACAGCGCGGTCAAGTTGACCTGAAAAAATGCGTAATTCGAATCAACGTACAGCTGCGCCGTATTGAGATTGAGCGAACAGTAGCCGGTGGAGATTGTGCCGCCTCCGGCATAGCCCCCCGCGGAGTACCAAGGCGACCCCGTACTCGATGGAATGCTATTCAAACTCCAATAGGTCGGGTACCCGTAGGGATTAATCGTCGCGTACACCCAACACCACACCGGATCGGACCCGTTGTAGTTGCTTCCCGCGCTCAAGCTCATTCCCTGGATAGAGCTGGAGCCGAGGTAATCGCCGCCTGCAACTGTGAAGCTCTGCTGGAATGAAGTTACATTTACCGGGTTCGTCCAGAATACCTGGAAACTGTAGCTTGATCCCATGTAGAAGTTGAATCCAACTTGTAGCCACGTTGGCGTCTGTAGGAGCCCTTGGTTGTTGGCGACCGTTAGCCAAATGTTTTGAGATCCATTGAACGCCGGCTCAAGCAAAACGGGGAGATCCAGATATAGATAACTGCCGACTGTGTACAAACGAGTGCCCGACAGATCGATATCGCAGGAACTGCTATGCAGAACCCCGTTTTGCCCCCAATATCCAGACGGGTACGTCCCATTGGCAACCATGTACGAGTACCCGTTGGCGTAAAAATAGGCGTTGCAGCCGCCAGAAGGGTATCCGGAGGGATTGAAATCGACCCCCACGTACTGAATGTTCCCTGGCCCGAGCGCATCGTAGAAGGCGAAGGTGAACTTGCTGACGGCGTACCCTGCATATCCTCCCGCCGACCAACTGCCCTGAGCTTGCGGAGGCTGACCACCCGAGAAAGCGCCGACGACAACGTTAGAGTTCGTAATTGTCACCGGAACGTAGGACGGGCTGAAGCTACATCCACTCTTGGTCGGGGTGATGGTATAGCTGCCAGCTGGCAAATTGTTGAAGGCGTAGTTTCCGTTAGAATCAGTGGTTGTCGAGGTCTGTACAGGTCCGGAGAGCGTTATCAGTACGCCGGCGGTGCATAACCCACCTCCGGATATAGACCCAGTGATGCTGTAGCCAGTCGGTGCCGGATTCCCGATGGCAACGACCCGGCCGCCCAAATACAAATACTCCCTCGCAGGAGTCGCGGGCACGGGATCGGTGTCGACGGTAAAGGGCACGCCGTTGCTCTGCACTCCGCCGACGGTCACCACAACGTTCCCGGTGGTCGCGCCACTCGGCACGTTGATGGTGATACTGCCCGCGCTCCAACTTGCTGCCGTCCCGGCGTTTGTCCCGTTGAACGTTACGGAACTTGTGCCTTGCGAGGAACCGAAGTTCACGCCCGCGATCGTCACCGGAGTTCCAATGTTTCCGGTGGCGGGCGTCAGGCTGGTAATCGACGGGGCATTGGCGGTCGCCGTGAAGCTCACAACAGCCGTCTGCGTAAGCGTTAGAGAATCGGTCGTATCTTGCGCTGTGTACGTGACGTTCTCAGCGGTGGTGTCGGTCGCGGTGAATGTAACGATTCCACCGCTATTCGACGGACCGCTCGCGCCGGAGATCGTGGAGTGTCCTGCACCCTGGCTGATCGCCACGGTCTTGCCGCTCACCGGATTGCCGCCAGCGTCTTTCAGCGTCACCGTGATTGTCGCTGTGCTAGACCCGTTGGCCGCGACTGATATCGGGTTTGCGATTACCGTGGAATTGGAGGCCGTCGGCGCCGCAGTGGTGAAGATCACCGATGCTGTCTGAGAAATCGTCACGGAATCGGTGGTATCTGTTGCGGTGTAGGTGACGGTTTCCGCCGTGGCGTCCTTCACCGTAAAGGTCACCACGCCGTTGCTGGTCAAAGGTCCACTGGCGGCTGAGACGGTCGAATGCCCATTTCCCTGGGCCAGCGTTACGGTTTTCCCGCTCACCGGATTGCCGTTCGCGTCTTTCAATGTAACCATGATGATCGAAGTTGTAGAACCATCAGGCACCACCTCGGTCGGGCTGGCCATCACGGTAGAATTGGCTGCGGTTGGTGGTCCAACCGTGCCTACCGTCCACGTCCCCACCTGCTGCCATTGCGAGGTCAATCCGGCATTATCATATGCGATCAGGTAATCGTTTTGCGGCCCCGCAAAGTACGGCTGAAAGGTGACCATCACATTGAGCGTTAGTTGGTTACCGGAACCGCTGATGGAGGATTGGCTGGCATCGATACTGCACTGCGGATTTCCGATGGTTCCGCTCGTCTGCGGAACCAGGCCACCCAACCATGTGCTTCCGGAGTTGTCGGCCAGGAAAAGCAGGTTGGAGCTTGCGCTGTAGTGGATATAGCAAGCGTTTTGGCCGTTTACCGAGCCCGCGAAGAGTATGAATAGATCAGTGAGGAAACCGTAGCCGGTCGGGCTGGAAGCGGTCCAGGTAAACTGCCGACTCATTCCTGCACCGCTCGACGGCGAAGCGGAGAGGCCGTAAGGGGCGGTGTCTACCCAAGCGTGGAAAGTGGTGGTCGCCGTCCCGGCAGTGGCGTGGAAGCCGGGCTGGAGCTCGATGCACCGGCCGGCGTAGAGCGTAATGTTAGCGCTGCCATTGATCACCGCGTTCGTGGACAGCGCGTTCGTGTCCGAATAGGTCGCGGTGCCGGACGTGACCGTTTGGTTCGTCAGCACCGGCGTCACAGGTGCCGGGCACTGCGCTGCCAGGGCGGCTGCCAGCAGGTTGCAGGCGCAGAACCAGAGCGCCGGCCGGATCGAGGCACTCGGGACTCCTCGTAATTTCGACGCTCTCATCTGGTGCTCCTTACTTGGCGACGGCGCGTGTGGGTTCGGCGGCTGCGCTCTTCTCCAGGCGCGCCAGGCGGTCGCGGAGTTCCTGATTCTGCTTTTCCTGTTCGGCCACGTGTGCGCGAAGATCTTGGTTGTCCTTTTCCTGCTGGATCATGTGCAGCGTGAGCTCCTCGACCTTCGCCAGCAACTTTTTCTGCATGTCGTTTACGCTGACCCCCTTCTCGCTAACCTCGGCTTCGGAGGGGATGTCCGGCAAGTGATGATTGGCTTGGATGTAGGCGTTGACCTCGCTCAAGGGCCGCAGCCGGTAGCCCGGCTGGAACACGTAATCCGACCAGCCGGAGTTGGTGACGATCACGTCTTTCGCTCCAATTTGGCCGTTAACTGATAGCAAATACTGAGGGTTAGTCGTGCCGATGCCGACGTTGCCGGCGAAATAATTTTGGGCAGTAGCGTCCACGTAGATCCCATAGTTTCCCGACGCCGCAGCCGGGCCCACGACGCGTACACCGAAGTTGTTCGTGCTGGCGCCTGAGGCGTTGAAGTAACCGCCAGTGTTGTAACTCGCACCGGAGCCGACTGCCAGCACAACAGCCCCGTAATTGACCCCCGAAGGCGTGGTGTTGGCAACGTAGAGGGTCTGGCCACCATCAGCACCTCCGTTATCTCGAATGGCTACTCCACCCTGGACGGTCAGTTTCTGATCCGGATTCGGCGTCCCCACCCCGACGTTACCGTTGTTGTAATAGATGTTGGAGCCGCTGGTTTGCCATTGAGCGCTCGCCGGTTGCGGCAGAAACGCCATCGAAATGACCGCCAGGCCGGCGAAGACAAGCGCTCCCCGGTGAGCCTTCAGATACGAACATGCACGAATCATTCTGTCTTTCCTCCCAACATGGAACTGCCCTGGTCCGCCGATAAGCGGCCGGCCTGGCCCAAACCTCGCGAGGCTCGAATTGAGGTAACCTCCCCCACTGCCGCCGACCGGCGGCATTGGAGATTCGCATGATTACTACCGATTCCACCTCGCCCAATACCAAACTCGATCGGAAACTCGATGCCTTCGCCCGGCACCTCTGCGCGCGGCGCGGCCTGGCCCAATCCACGATCGACGATTACATCGGCACCATCCGCCGCCTGCATCCGGCCATCGGCCTGAATCCGCCGCACCACGTTCTCGACGCGCTGATCGTCAAGATGCGCAAGGCCGGCGCTTCCTACAGCCACGTGGTAAACACCTCGCTCGCGCTCGAGCGGTATACCGAGTTCATCGGCAACCCCATCCAGCTCGGCCGGCCCAAGAAGCCCAAGCGCATGATCCGCGGCACCCTCACTGAGGCCGAAATCACCCTCATGCTGGCCGCCTGCCGCAACATCCGCGAGCAGGCCATCCTCACCCTGCTCGCCTATTCCGGGCTGCGCAATAAGGAACTGTGCAGACTCAAAATCGCCGATGTGGA
>Ga0070740_10005128_pt1 | contig 12361 bp, 8 predicted proteins | sample Coa_R2_FD_67286 | JGI IMG/M metagenome (GOLD analysis project Ga0070740, IMG submission 67286) | Surface soil microbial communities from Centralia Pennsylvania, which are recovering from an underground coalmine fire - Coalmine... | ecosystem: Environmental > Terrestrial > Soil > Unclassified ...
GTCGAGTTGCACGACCCGGTGACGGTGCCACTGATCCGCTTGGCGTTCGCACGGTCCGGCGACAAGGGCGACCACGCCAACGTCGGCGTGGTGGCGCGTCGCCCCGAGTATTTGCCATACATCAGCGCGGCGTTGACCGCAGAGGCGGTGCGCGACTACTTTTCCCATGTGCTGGCCGGCGGCCGGCAAGGTCGGGTCGAGCGCTGGAGTTTGCCGGGAAGTCACAGCCTCAATTTCCTGCTGTACCACGCGCTGGGCGGGGGTGGGGCGGCGAGCCTGCGCACGGATCCACAGGGCAAGGCCTTCGCGCAGATGCTGCTCGACTACCCGATTCCCGTGCCGGCCGCGTTGATCGCCGGATAGGGCGCTTTCAGGTATGGCGCACGGCCCGTACCGGCGCGCCGAGGCGCCGGTCCAGCACGGCCTTGCCAAAACATAATGGCTTCTTATCAATGGGATAATTAATTACATATTAATCTTATTCATCCCAGGCGACTAACATAACGCGGTCTTCCGTATCCCGGTGATCGACGCCGGGCTGACGGTGCCCGGACGAACCGGCGGCGGGTGGCGCCGGCGCGGACCGGGAGAGGCCGGTCGCGTATCGACCGACCGTTTCGGCGCGACAAGACTAAAAAGAGGGTTCGAAGTGGAACCTTGGGTTTTTGCATGTCTGATCGGCTTGCCGCTGGTACCGGCGGGGTCCGCGCTTCTCGTTTCACTGGTCGGTCGGGCGAGCGCCTCGGTTGCTGCGCGCCTCAGCGTGGGGGCGATGGGGTTGACTCTGCTGTTGGCGCTGGCCTTGCTCGGGGCTTGTTTGTCGATGCCCGCGGCCACGGCGGGGGCGATGCGACTCGGGCCCTTGGCGCTGTTGCTGGATCATCTGGCGGTGGCCATGGCGGTGCTCGTCGCCGCGATCAGTCTCGTCGTCCATGTGTACTCGATGCGTTACATGGCTGACGAGCCTGGCTATGCGCGCTTTTTCGCCCTTCTCGACCTGATGACGGCCGATATCCTGCTGCTGGTCTGCGCTGGAGATCTGCTGACGTTGTTGCTGGCCTGGTTCCTGGTGGGCGTGGTCTTGTACTTCCTGCTCGGCCATGACACCACCCGCACCGCCAGCGGCCGCTATGCGTTCTGGACTTTCCTCACCTACCGGATCGGAGATTTGCCCCTGCTGGCCGCGGCGCTCTTGTTGTGGCGCGGCTACGGAAGTTTGCAGTTGCCGGAGTTGTTCGATCGTGTCGCTGCCGAGCCGGGGTTGCAGCTCGCAGGCTGGCCGGTGGTGGGCGTGGCCGCCCTGCTGGTGGCCTTGGCGGCGTTCGCGCGCTCGGCACAGTTTCCCCTGCATCCCTGGTTGCCTTACTCGATGGAGGGCCCGACGCCGGTGTCGGCATTGATGCACGCAGGCATCGTCAACGCCGGCGGTTTCTTGCTGAATCGGTTTGCTCCGCTCTTTCTCCATACCCCGGCGGTGTTGCACACGGTTTTCGTGGTGGGCCTGGTCACGGCGCTGATGGGTTCGGCATTGATGCTGACTCAAAACGACATCAAGAAATCCCTGGGTTACTCGACCATGGGGCAGATGGGTTTCATGGTCATGGAATGCGGCCTGGGCGCTTTCTCGCTCGCCATCTACCACTTGATCGCCCACGGCTTGTTCAAAGCCACGCTGTTCCTCGGCTCCGGCAGCGTCATCGGCCAAGCGCGCCAGCATGACGACGTGCCGCCCGACGAGGTCTACACGTTCGTCGTCGAACGCCGGCCGGCGCGTCCAACGCGCCTGCCGTGGGCGGTCGCCTTGGGAGTGACGGTGGTCGTGCCGGCGTTGGTGCTCGGTCTCGCTCACGCGTTGATCGCGGCCGACTTCGTCCACACTCAAGGTGCGATCATCCTGCTGTTTTTCGGCTGGGTGACCGGCGCACAAGTGTTTTTCTCCATCCATCGTCTGCCCAGCGAGAATCCGTGGCGCACGATGGGGATGACCCTGCTGTCTTTCGTGATCGTGGTCGTCGGCTACACCGTCGTCGGGCACTTGTTCGAGCGTTTCCTGTATCCGAATCGGGCCATCAGCGCTGCGCTGTACGCCGCTGCGGGCATCGATCTCGTCGCTTTCGACGCGCTGGTGGTGCTGTTGACGGTGGCTCTGGTCGGCGCCTGGATGATGACGCTGTATGCGGATGCCATCGAGATGCCGGAGCCTGCGAGTGGTCGCTGGAACCGCGTTTACCTGAACCTTTACGCGCTGTTTTCACGGGAGTTCTACGTGGCCGATGTGTATCGGCGCATCGGAGAGGGGCTGATCGCCGCCGCCAAACGTGTCAACGTCCGCCTGCGCTGGGTGTGAGCGATGACGACGGAGAATCTGTGGTGGGCGTGTGTGGCGGTGTTCGTGCCGCTGTTTCCCTTGAGCATGATTTTCAATGCCGCCTATGCGGCCGTGCGCTGGACTTGGGTGCGCCTGGTCATGCTGCTGCTCTGGCCGCAGATCGGTCTGTGGCTCGTACCGGCGGCGAGCGCGGCGCCCGCGCATCGACTCGCGCCCTGGCTGAGCCTGCTGGGTCTGGCGACCGGGGTGTTCTACGCCTGGCGCCTGCTGTCGGTGCGCGCACTGAACGTGTGGGTCTCATTCTGGGCCACCTCGGCGTGGTCGCTGGCGTGGGCGGTGATGCTGGGTGGCGGGCACGGTGCGGATTTGCGCATCGCCATGGCCGGTGTTTCGGTTACCGCCGCGGCGCTGGCGTGCGGCGTCCGCGCTCTCGCCGACTGCTGGGGCGAGGCCTATCTCGGTCCTCGCCGCGGCTTGGGCAGGCAGGCGCCGCGGCTGGCGGGAGTCCTCGTCGTGGCGCTGCTGGCGGCCATGGGCACGCCGGTGCTGCCGATGTTTTTCGTGATGCTATGGCTGGTGATGCACACTGACGGCTACGGCGTCGCCGGTGCGATGGTGGTATGGCTGCTGTGGAGCTGGTCTGCGGCTCGCGTCTGGCAAGTGCTGCTGTTCGGCGCCGAGCGGAAGGAGGCGTTCTGGTCCCAAGAAGCGGTGACCGACCTCTCCCGGTTCAGTACGATGAGCGCGCTGCTGTTGGCGATCGCCGGCGCGGGCGCGGCCATGATCTGGAGCGCGAGATGGCTGATGCAATGAACCTCGGCAGTATTCTGCGCGTCCACGCGACCGCCTATGTCGCGGCGGAGCCGGTGCCGCTGTTCTGGCCCATGCGCACGTTCGTGCACAACAATCCCTTGCACGGGCTCGAGAATCGTGCGTTCACGCAGGCGGTGGACGAAGCGCGGCGACTGTTTCACGCCGACGTCTATCTGCCGCGCACGCGGTATCAGCGCTACCGCAGTCAGGGCAAGGTGCACGAGCCCACACTGGAAGCCGAAACGCGCGAGCTGGCCGAGCAGGCGCCCGCCGTGGCCGGTATCGACTGGATGCGCTGGTTCTGCGCCGTCCGCGACGGCGCCAAGGATGGGTCTTATCTCGTGCCCGATGCCACGCCCCACGAGGTGCTCGCGGCCTTGTCTGGGCGCGCGCCCGAGGGCGTCGCCTCGGAACCCGAGGCGTACACCCGGCTGGCCGAGGCGTTGCCGCCGTGGCGACCGCTGACCGAGTGCGTCGACGCGCTGTGGGGCACGCGCCTGGCCGACGACCTCGACGAGTTGCTGATCAAATCCTGCCTCGACTTCTTCGACGAGGATCAGTCGTCTTGGCGAATGCCGGGGCGCGAGCGCGGTTTCTACGTCGCGTGGGCAAGAATCGCGCGGCGCAACCTGCGTTTGTTCTTGCGCGGGCTCGCGTTGCGGCGCATCCTCGACGCGGCGCCGCGCGCGGACATCGCCATCGCTTACGTGATGCGCGAACTCGGCATCGCCGAGGAGCACTGGCAGGGTTATTTCACGCGCGAGTTCATGCGCCTGCACGGCTGGGCCGGATTCATTCGCTGGCGCTCGGGCGCGGCGCACTATCACTGGGGTCGTAAACATCCGGCGGATCTCGTCGACTACTTGGCCGTGCGACTGGTGTTCGCGCTGGCGCTGATCCAGGAAAGCGCGCGTCATCGCGGCACACCGGCCAACCGGGCCGAACTCGACGCCTTCATTCGTGAACGGCCGCAAGAGGCGCGCTTGCGCTATGCCTTGTACAGCGAAGGTCCACTGCCGGGTTTCGCGCAGCGCATCGACGATGCACTGGAACGCGGCGACGAGGCCGCCCTCGCCGCATTGGCCGAGACCTACGCGCAGCGCCTGCGTCGCGCGCGAGCCGAAGCGCAGGCGCAGCGCTTGCGCGACATCGCCGCGCGCGCCGGCACGCCGGTCGCGCGTCTGGCCGGGCTCAAGCTCGAGGAGCTCGAAGCCTTGCTGCAGGGCTTGCGGCGCTTCGAGCAGTGCGAGGGCGCGATCTGGCTGCGGGCCATGGAGCGCCAGGCCATCGAAGACTTCCTGCGGCAGATGCGCCCACCGGCGGATTTGCCGGCGGGCAAGCGTCCCTTCGTGCAAGCGCTGTTTTGCATCGACGTCCGCTCGGAGCGCTTACGTCGACATCTTGAGGCGGTGGGCGATTATCAGACCTTTGGCATCGCCGGATTCTTCGGCGTGCCGGTCGGTTTTCTGGGCTTCGGACGCGGCAGCGAAACCCATCTCTGCCCGGCGGTGATGCAGCCCAAAAACCTGGTACTGGAACTCCCGGCCGAGCCCGACTACGAGGATGAGGTTTTCTTCTCCACGCTGAGCCACGTGTTGCACGACTTGAAGAGCTCCGTGCTTTCCCCGTTCGTGACCGTGGAGGCCATCGGCGCGCTGTTCGGTTTCGACCTGTTGGGCAAGACCATGGCCCCGCTGGCTTATCACCGCTGGCGCCGGCGCATGGAAGCCCGTAAGCCGCGGACTCGCCTGTTGCTCGACAAGCTTTCGCGCGAGCAGGCCGATTCCATCGTGCGCGCCTTGCAGCGCGCCTTGATCGTCAAGGCGCTGCACGCCGAACTGGGCATCGAGCGCGAGCGGGTCGATGACGACATCATCCGCGAGCTGCGCGAAACCGCGCTGGGGCATCAACGCGGCCCCACGGCGCTGACGCGCGTGCTCGGGCTCGCACCCGAGCGCGAAGCGCAGTTCATCGCCAAGCTGCGCGAGATATACCGGGTCGATGCCGCGTATGCCGAGCATCAGATGAATCTGCTTGGCCGCGTCGGGTTTTCTTTCGACGAGCAAGTGCGCTATGTCTGGACGGCGCTGACGTCGATCGGGCTGACGCGCAATTTCTCGCGCTTCGTGCTGCTCATCGGTCATGGCAGCATCTCGGAGAACAATCCCTACGAAGCCGCTCTGGATTGCGGTGCCTGTGGCGGCAATCGCGGATTGGTGAGCGCGCGCGTGTTGGCGCAAATGGCCAACAAGCCTGACGTTCGCGCGCAATTGCGCGCGCAGGGCATCGAAATCCCCAACGACACCTGGTTCGTGCCCGGCCTGCACGTGACCTCGACCGACGAGGTCGAGCTCCACGATCTGGAGCTATTGCCGCCGCAACACCTGATTTACCTGGAGCGGTTGCGCAACGGATTGCGCGCCGCCAGCCGCTTGTGTGCCGCCGAACGTGTACCCACGCTGCTGCCCGAGTGCAAGGCGCCCAGACCCGCTCGGGCCCAGCGCATCGCGCGCGCCATGTCGCTGGACTGGTCGCAGGTTCGACCCGAATGGGGGCTGTCGGGCAACCTGTATTTCGTCGTCGGCCGTCGTGGGCTTACGCAGAAGGCCAATTTTCGCGGGCGCAGTTTCCTGCAGTCCTACGATTGGCGCTGCGATCCCAAGGGCCGCTTGCTGGAAAACATCCTCGCCGGCCCGGTGGTCGTCGGTCAGTGGATCAACATGGAGCATTATTTCTCGGTGGTCGACAACGCCCATTTCGGCAGTGGCAGCAAGGTGTATCACAACGTCGCCGGTCGTTTCGGGGTGATGACCGGCAATCTGTCGGATCTGCGCACCGGCTTGCCCGCGCAAACCGTCCTGTATCGAGGCCGGCCGTTCCACGAACCGTTACGCATGGTCACCGTCATCGAGGCGCCGCTGAATTTCGCGCGACGCGCCATCGATGCCGTGGTCAAGGTCAAGAGCCTGGTCCAGGGACAGTGGATCCGTGTCGTGGTGGTCGATCCGACGAGCGATCATCAGGCGTTCTTGTACGACCGCGGGCAGTGGATCCGCTGCACGGCACGACCTTGTGACACCTCCACACACAGAGAGGTCGAGGCAGCATGAGCACGATCAAGTTAAGTCCGCTGAAAAAACTCGAAATCATTCTCGAGGGGGCGCATCGCGAATTCGCCACCGCCTTGCTCGAGCGCGCCGGCGTCACCGGTTACACCATCGTCGGCAATTTGTCCGGCAAGGGCAGCCACGGCTTTCGCGAAGGCCACCTCATGTTCAACGAAGACGACGCGCTGATCATGATCATCGCCGCCGTGCGCGAGGAACTCGTGGCGCCGTTGTTCGAAGGTTTCCAGCCCTTTTTCGAAACCCACTCCGGCGTGATTTTCGTCAGCGACATCCAGGTGCGGCGGCCGGTCAAGTTCGGCGCTTAGTCGTCGCGTGTGACGGGATGGCGCAGGCGCGCCAAGGTTCTGGCTTCTTCGATGAGGAAGCGGTGGAAGGCCGTGGCCACCGCCGAGAGGCGCTTGCCCTTGCGGTGCACGACGTACCACTGTCGGACGATGGGGAAGCGCTCGACGTCCAGGATCACCAGCCGTCGCAGCGCCAGCTCCAGCTCCAGCGTGTATAGCGACACGATCCCGAGCCCCAGTCCCGCCTCCACGGCTTGCTTGATCGCCTCGTTGCTGCTCATCTCCATCACCGAGCGAAACTCCCGGCCGTGCCGCGTGAAGTGACGCTCGGCGGCCTTGCGCGTGCCTGAGCCAGGTTCGCGGCTGATGAAGACTTCGCGCTCCAGCCGTTTGAGCGAGACGTTGCGTTTTCCGGCCAGAGGATGATTCGGTGCGGCGATGACCACCAGCGGGTTGTCGAGGAACGCGCGGGCGACGAGTTCGGCGTCCTCCGGCGGCTGGCCCATGATGGCCAGATCCTGGTTCGACGACGAGAGCGTTGCGAGGATTTGCGTCTGGTTGGATACCTGCAGCCGCACCTGCACTTTGGCGTGGCGGGCGCAGAACGCGGCGATCAGTTTGGGCATGAAATAGTTGGCCGTACTCGCCACCGTGAGGTCGAGTTCCCCGCGCTGCACGCCGCGGAACTCCGCCATCGCCGACACGAGATCACGCATCTTGGCGTCGATGAGCGTGGCGTGGCGATGCAGTTCGCGACCAGCGTCGGTCGGCCGGATCTGTTTTCCGAGCTGGTCGAACAACGGCACGCCGATCTGCTCCTCCAGCTGTCGCATCTGCATCGAGACCGCCGGTTGAGTCAGGTGGAGTACGTCGGCCGCGCGCGTGAAGCTCTGTTGGCGCACGACGGCGTCGAAGATCTGGAGCTGTCTCAACGTCAGGTGCATGGCGAATACATAAGTGAACCTAACCAGAAGTATCAAAAACAACGATTAGAGTTTATGTTAGTGCTCCTTTATGTTCCTGTCACGCGAGGCGACGGACCGAACCAGGACGCGTGACCGGCATTCCCGAGTCGCGCGGGCCCGCCAGGGTGACGCGGTCAGCCGCAGTTCGTCGATCGCCGAACCCGATAGCGCGCGTGAAGGAGTGCTTGAAGATGGCCGTCAAAACCTACCAGGCCGGCGTCAAGGAGTATCGGCAAACCTACTGGCAGCCGGATTACGTGCCCCTCGACACCGACCTGCTGGCCTGTTTCAAGATCACCCCGCAGCCGGGCGTGGATCGCGAGGAGGCGGCGGCGGCGGTGGCCGCGGAGTCGTCGACCGGCACCTGGACCACGGTGTGGACCGACCTGCTCACCGATCTCGACTACTACAAGGGCCGCGCCTATCGGATCGAGGATGTGCCCGGTGACGATACGTGCTTTTACGCTTTCGTGGCGTATCCGATCGACCTGTTCGAGGAAGGCTCGGTGGTCAACGTGTTCACCTCGCTGGTGGGCAACGTGTTCGGGTTCAAAGCCATTCGCGCGCTACGCCTGGAGGACGTGCGCTTTCCCATCGCTTACGTGAAGACCTGCGGCGGGCCTCCGCACGGCATCCAGGTCGAGCGCGACAAGCTCAACAAGTACGGCAGACCCCTACTGGGCTGCACCATCAAGCCCAAGCTCGGCTTGTCGGCGAAGAACTACGGCCGCGCGGTGTATGAATGCCTGCGCGGCGGTCTGGATTTCACCAAGGACGACGAGAACGTCAACTCCCAGCCGTTCATGCGCTGGCGCGCTCGTTTTGACTTCGTGATGGAGGCGGTTCAGAAGGCCGAACAGGAAACCGGCGAGCGCAAGGGTCATTACCTCAACGTCACGGCGCCGACGCCCGAGGAGATGTACAAGCGTGCCGAGTACGCCAAGGAAATCGGCGCGCCCATCATCATGCATGATTACATCACGGGGGGCTTTTGCGCCAACACTGGCCTGGCCAATTGGTGCCGCAACAACGGTGTCCTTCTGCACATCCACCGCGCGATGCACGCGGTGCTCGACCGCAATCCCTACCACGGCATTCACTTTCGCGTGCTGGCCAAGATTTTACGTTTGTCCGGAGGCGACCATTTGCACACCGGTACCGTGGTCGGCAAGCTCGAAGGCGACCGCGTCGCGACGCTGGGCTGGATCGATCTGTTGCGCGAGTCCTTCGTTCCGGAAGACCGTAACCGCGGCATTTTTTTCGATCAGGACTGGGGCTCCATGCCCGGGGTCTTCGCGGTCGCTTCCGGCGGCATCCACGTCTGGCACATGCCGGCGCTGGTCACCATCTTCGGCGACGATTCGGTGCTGCAGTTCGGTGGCGGAACGCTGGGTCATCCCTGGGGCAATGCCGCCGGGGCCCACGCCAACCGCGTCGCGCTGGAAGCCTGCGTGCAGGCGCGCAATGAAGGGCGCAATCTGGAAAAAGAGGGCAAGGAGATCCTCACCGCCGCGGCACAACACTCGCCAGAGCTCAAGATCGCGATGGAGACCTGGAAAGAGATCAAGTTCGAGTTCGATACCGTGGACAAACTCGATGTCGTGCATCGCTGAAACCTGCGCCGGTCCAGCGGAGCCGCGCGCCTCCAGGCATCGACCCGATTTCGCGGATTGAGGATATTTCCATGACCGTTCAAGCTTATCGCTCGACCCTCAAGAACGAAACGTTTTCGTTCCTGCCGGCATTGACGCCCGAGCAGGTGCGCCGGCAGATCGCCTACGCCATCCAGCAGGGCTGGAACCCGGCCGTGGAGCACACCGAACGCGGTACGCCGGCCAAAGTCAGCTTCTGGTACATGTGGAAACTGCCGATGTTCGGCGAGCAATCGGTGGACGCCGTGATGAGCGAGCTCGAAGCCTGCCATCGCGAGTTCCCCGACCACATGGTGCGCTTCGTGGCCTACGACAACTATGCCCAAAGCCAGGGCACGGCGTTCGTCGTCTACCGCTGATCGTCGCGGGCCCGCGCCACGGCGCGGGTTCAGCGAGCGGGGAATGGCGCACGCCAGAGGGCGAGGTTCAGCCCGCGATGAAAGCCAAGTGCCGAGGTCCTTCTTATGACAACCGTCGCACCGAGTCGCATGACTGTCACGCTGTCCGGACGTGAGCTGGCCTTGCAACGACGCCAGGCGCTGGCGCGCCATGGCAAGACCGGCATCGTCAATTGCGCCAGGGCGCAACCCGCGATACGCACGGTGCCACCGCCGGGCGTCGCCGGGGACCGCCTCACGGCGGCGGCCGAGCCACTTGCGGCACAGGTGCGACCGTCGGCGCACACCGGACCAATCGCAGTATCCCACGGTCGCCTGATCGCCATGCAGCGTCGGCAGGCCTTGTCGTCGATCGGTCGGGCGGGGTTGACAACGAGCGCCGCGTCGCGGCCCAGCGGCAGGATCAAGGCGCGGCACATCGAGCCCGCACCGCCCAAGGTGGAGGAAGCGCACACGCTGTCTGGTCAGACCATCACCGGCACGATGGTCGAGCGCAGTCCCAAAGTGACCGGCACCGAGACCGGTGCTTGCCGGGTCATCACCGGCACGGAATATCTCGGCGCCGAGCAGTTCCGCGACCAGTGCCGCACCAAGCCGCCCTCGACGCCGCGCAAGGTCAGCGTCATGTCGAGCCGTGGCGGCCGCCCGGTGACGGGCGCCGCCGTCGACCGTGCCGCGAAAGTAACCGGCAACGAAGTGGGTTCCTGCCGCACGGTCACCGGCAGTCAGTACTACAACTCAGCGGATTTCGCGAGCCTGTGCGAGTCCGGCGGGCCGCGCAAAGTGGGCGAGATGCACACCTTGAGCGGACAGGTCGTCACCGGCTCGGAAGTGGCGCCCAGTCCCAAGCTCACCGGTGACGAATCCTTCCAATGTCACCCGGTGACGGGCACGGATTACATCAGCCCGCGTCAACTCGAGACGGTGTGCCCTTCGGAAAAGGTTCCGGATGTAAAGCCGGTGAACAAAGTAGCGGTGGATGCCACGCTACGGGGTCATCGAGTTTCCGGCAGCGTGGTCGGGCGGTCCGACAAGGTTACCGGGGATGAGGCCGGCGCCTGCGCGCCGGTCAGCGGAACGCCTTATATCGGACGGACTCAGTACGCCGAGTTTTGTCCGCCGTCGAGCATCGACGCGCAGGCCGCGCGCGTGCCGGACAGCGCCGTGATTCCGGCGACCGTGGTCACCGGCGACCGCCCCGGCGCCGGAGGATCCCGGGTGACCGGTGACGAGCGCGGCGCGTGCGAAACGGTGTCGGGGACGCCTTACCTCGGTGCCGACACCCTGCCGCCGCAGTGTTCCAGCAGCGGGCGCTTCGTTTCCCGTTCCCCCACGAGCGAGGCGCCGCCGCGTCCACCGCCCCCGAAAGCGTTCAGCATCGTCAGCCCGGCTCGTCAGGCGCGCGAGCGTCATGGCTCCGAGGTCACGGGCAGCAGCACCCGCTCGGAGCGTATCACTGGGCCCATCAACAAGGCCGACGGCCTGATCACGGGCACTCCCGAATTCCGTCACCGCGACGACGTCCGCCGTCAGGCGCCGGATACTCGGTCGCCGGTCGCAGCGCTGCGGCTCAGCGGCGAAGGCAGCCAGCAGGGACGCCCGGTTTCGGGCGACGCCTGGAACGCCACGACGCGCGTGACCGGCACCGAGGGCGCGTCCAGCGTGGTGCGTAACCTCTCGCTGCGGGGACAGACGCGCGGTGCCGGCGTCAACGCGGCGAGGTTCCGCGAGATCGAACGGCCGCCGGTTCCGGACTCGGTAGTCACCGGCTCGTCAGGCAATACCCGCAAGGGCGCCACGGTGACCGTCTCCGGCGGAGCCAGAGGCTGAAGCGTCGGACGATGAACACGCTCAAGCGCATGCAAGCGCTGCGGCGGCAACCGCAGGAACCGGGTTTGCGGCCGGCGGCCGCGCGGGTGCCGAACCACGCTGGCGCAGACCGTGCGCCCGCGCCCGCCAATCCGGCTTGCGTGCTCGGGCCTGACCAGCCTTGCGAGCACGGCTTGGTGGATGTCGAACTCAACACGATGCTGCAGGCCTACGAGCAGGCGGTGCGACAGCGCTTCCTGGGGATCGTCGGCGTTTTGAAGACGCTGTCCGCCCGTCAGCACGAAGTGGATTTCGCGAGCTGGGCGACGGCGTTCGCCGAGCAGCAACTCGGCTACTCCTTGCCTGCGAGCCTGCTGGAGCGCGCCTGGGTTGGCGGGCTCGATCTCCGGCGCTTGCACTCCTATTGCATTTTCAACAGTCTGAAACGGTGCGTCGACGCGGCAGCGACGGAGCAATCCGCCTGGCGTGCGCGTTTGCCCATCGATCCCTCATTCCTTCGGCGCTGCGGCTATCACACCGTGGACATCAGCCCCTGCGCGGACGGACGTCTGCAGGGCTTGGTGCCGTTCATTCTGCGCATGCAGCCGGCGCCGGAGGTTTACATCAAGGCCTATGCCGGGGCGCTGTTCGACGTCGAGTCGGACATGGCCGACTGGGCGCACCGCGAGGTGGAGCGTCTGTCCGGGGCGATGGCCGACGGCGAACGATTGAATTATCTCAAGATCGCCGTTTATCACTACAGCAGTTCCTTGCCCGCCGAGCACGGTTGCGCGGCGCACGGCAGCGACGGCCGTCAGGCGGCCGAGTCGGCCCTCGAACGACTCGAGGCGCTGCGCGCAGCGATCGATCGCACCTACGGCGCCGGCGCCGCGCCGGACGTGCTGCTGATCGGCGTGGACACCGATCTGGATGCCTTACGCATCCATTTACCGGATGGCCGGGGCGATCTCCATCCTGACCGT
>Ga0070740_10005130_pt1 | contig 12359 bp, 21 predicted proteins | sample Coa_R2_FD_67286 | JGI IMG/M metagenome (GOLD analysis project Ga0070740, IMG submission 67286) | Surface soil microbial communities from Centralia Pennsylvania, which are recovering from an underground coalmine fire - Coalmine... | ecosystem: Environmental > Terrestrial > Soil > Unclassified ...
ACCTGTCGCACCGTCACTACGACGTCAGTGCCCTGAAGCTGTTCTGCCAGTCGATGGGCATGCCGAAGTTCAAGAAAGCGGAGGCGCACCGGGCCAAGGACGACATCATCGAGAGCGTCACCCACGCTCGAGAGTGCACCGAGTGGCTCCGCAAGAATCTCGGCCACGTCCCCAACGTTCACACCCACTGACATGAAGAAGTACTACCGAGGTGTCCAACAGGACATCGTTGAAGTTGGCATCGATGTCGTGGTCGGTGATGCCCTACTGGCTCTCGTAGAGTCAGGCCTCGATGAAGATGCTCACTTCTGGGCCAACGCCTGGCACGACATCGATGACGACGATCTCGAGTTTGCCCTGAACAACCCAGGCACCCAAGCCAGGATCATCGAGTACGTCCGGCTGCCCCTCATCGAGAAGCTGAAAGAAGCTCTTGCCGATCGTCGAAAGGAAAGCGAATGACACGCCTGCTCGTCCAGACCCAGCTCAGCAACATCAACTACAAGCACAACAAGTTCGACCTGGCCTGCGACAGCGGATGGCAGATGGTAATGGGCCGCGTCCGGGAGATGCTCAGGTTGAACCCAGACCTGCAGATCGATGTGATGGGTCCAAAGCTGGACCAGTTGGTGGACAAGCCCAGGGATGTCAACCCGACGCTGGACTTCCACTACCTCTACGCCTACGTGGATCCGATGGTGGAAGACAGGGGCCGCCTCAACTACATCCAACACGAGGTCGTCCCCAACGCGTTGGCGACCCGGTACGACAACCACTTCGACATGTTGTCGAAGATCATCGGCATCCACAACCACAAGAAGCACCCGGAGCTGAAGTACGACGCGGTCTACATCAACGACCCGATGCACCTCCGCAACCTCAAGGCGATGTTCTACCTGAACGGAGGCTACCAGCCGAGGATGTACGTCCACTCCCACTTCGTCGACGTGCCGGAGGTCCCCAAGTTCCCGAAGGAGTGTTCGCTCTGGCTCGGCCAGTGCGAGGCTGCGCTTCGGGCCGACTACAACTTCTGGCAGTGCGAGTCGGCGATGCTGCAGTTCTTCGACAGCATGGGCAAGTGGTTCACCCAGGACGTGGTCGACGATGTTCGGGCCAAGTCGATGCCATGGGACGACGGCTACTCAGTCAGTGAAGTCCGCGAGCTCCCGAATCGGAACAACATCAGGTTCACTGATGAGGAGTGGGATGCCAAGACGGCAGGCAAGACGATCATCTTCTTCCCGAACCGGATCAGCCCAAGCAGCGGAGACTACACCAACGGGATGAAGTTCATGTTCGACCTGCTTCCGCAGCTTCGGAAGCGGCGGCAGGACTTCGTCGTGGTCTGCGGCAACCCCAACCAGAAGTTCTCCAACGCCGAGCTCGAGGAGAAGTGCGGGCCCAACGGCTACATCAAGCTGACGGACGACACTTTCAACCGCGACGAGTACAAGTACGTTGCGGCACGTTCCCACCTCGCCCTGGGCTTCTACAACGCCGATGCCTACGGCGGGACCGCGGCACGAGAATGCATCGAGCTGGGCTGCATTCCCCTCTGGCTCGACAACTACGAGTATTCGACGATGGCACGGGAGGCCGACGTAGCCAAGTACGTGCTGGCCAAGCCCGACTTCACCGACCTGGTGACCAAGCTCGATGCAGCGATCGGTCGGCAGGCGTGCCCGACCCGGGACAACGATCGTCAGGAGATCGTGAGAAGGTTGCAGCGTGTGGTCCGCGAGCGGTGCTCTTACGAGTCCACCACCCCGTCCGCGATGCGCAGGATGGGCCTACTTACCTGACATGGACGAGAAGTCGCTAAGGGCCCTGGTGCGTGAAGAGGTGGAAGCCGTCCTCGATGAGGAATCGCACATCGACAGTCACCTGAAGTTCCGGCGCTTGGTTGAGCACCGGGTCGGACAACCTCTCGACGAGTTTTCGTACGACATCACGTTTCAGGCATGGAACGATGCGTTGGTCGAAAGCGCTGGCCAGGGTATCGATGAGGAAACCCTCGAGTACTACATCAACGAAGCGGTCGAGAAGATCCTCAACAGCTGAACTTCCCGCAACGGGCGGGTTAGGATCCGCCCATGCACGTACTTGTCACCGGTGGCGCCGGTTTCATCGGGTCCAACCTCGCCAAACGTTGCCTTGATGAGGGGTGGGAAGTCGACATTGTCGATGACATGTCGAACGGGCACCTGGAGTTCGTGCCCCACGGCCACCCGGTGATCACCAAGGACTTTGCCCACCCGGACGTCCTCCACGAGATCAAGCAAGGCAGGTACGACGTCGTCTTCCACCTGGCAGCGGTGCCCCGGGTCTCGTACTCGGTGGAACACCCGTTGGAGACCAACCACGTCAACGTGTCCCGGACGCTGGCGCTGATGGACGCCTGCCGGGACAACGTCCGCAGGTTCGTCTTCGCCTCCAGCTCCTCGGTCTACGGTGGAGCCGACGTGTTGCCGACCCACGAGGGGATCAAGAAGAACCCGAAGTCGCCCTACGCCCTTCAGAAGTCGATCATCGAGGACTACCTGGTCATCTACCGTGATCTCTACAAGCTGGAGAGCGTTGCCCTTCGCTTCTTCAACGTCTTCGGACCCAACCAACTGGGAGACAGCCCGTATGCAACGGCGGTGTCGGCCTGGCTGACAGCGATCAAGGCGGGTCGTCCGCTCCGCAGCGACGGTGACGGCTCACAGAGCCGTGACATGTGCTACGTCGACAACGTGGTCGACGCCTGCATCCGTGCTGGTGTCCGCGGCAGCCCGCTCGCTGCAGAATGCATCAACGTGGCCTGTGGTGACCGGACGACCAACCGTGAGATACTGATGGAGCTGGCCAAGCGGTACCCAAACGCTATGGTCACCACTGCACCGTGGCGCCCCGGCGATGTCATGCACACCCAAGCTGACGTGTCAAAGGCACACCACTTGCTCGGGTACACGCCGATCGTCCGGTTCTGGGAGGGCCTCGACCGGACCATCAAGTGGTACGAAGACAACTGGGAATGGGTCGGAAAGATGAAGCTCAACAAATGACGCTGTACAACTCGTGTGACGCGATTCGTAACCAGCTCGCTGACCTCCTCGCGGAGGAGAAGTTCACCAGCGTCAACCGTGAGGCGTCGATGACGTCCCTGGTCGGCAAGCGGACGATCGAGATCGTGGGAGCCTCGTTCATTGCAGACGAGGAGGCTCTCTTCGGCAAGGTGGACCGTGACTACATCCACCGCGAGGAGTTGTGGTACGACTCGCAGTCGCTGAACGTCAACGACATCCCCGGCGGAGCACCCGCGGTGTGGAAGGCGGTCGCCTCGAAGGACGGTACCATCAACTCCAACTACGGGTGGACGACCTACAGCGAGCAGAACGGTGGACAGTACCGGAAGGTGCTGGCCGAGCTCAAGAAAAACCCGGAGAGCCGGAGGGCAGTCGTCATCTATACCCGTCCCTCGATGTGGGAGGAGTACAACGTCGACGGCCGCAGTGACTTCATGTGCACCAACGCCGTCCAGTACCTGATCCGCGACGACCGGGTCCATGCTGTCGTCCAGATGCGGTCCAACGATGCCATCTTGGGATACAAGAACGACTGGGCCTGGCAGAACACGGTGTTGGGTCGTCTGGCGACGGACCTGGGTGTGGCCCAGGGTGACATCCACTGGAACGCTGGCAGCCTCCACGTCTACGAGCGGCACTTCTACTTGGTCGACCACTTCATCAAGACGGGGGAGACGTCGATCGCTAAGTCCGCATACCGTGAACTCTACCCGGACTCGCCATACAACACGAAAGAGGGAACATGAGCAGCGAAGACACCGCCGTCTGGCGTGACACACTGACGAACTCCGTCACCAAGGCCATCAAAGCCGCCAAGCGTCTGGGCTACTCCAGCGAGGCGTTCACTGCGATGATGGGAATTGCCTGGTCGTCGTACGCCGCTGGCGAACAGGACTCGAAGAAAGCTGCGGCCAGCGAGGAGAAGAAGGCATGACTTGCATCGTCGGACTGGTGGATGGGAAGAAGGTGTGGCTCGGCGGTGACCGTGCGGCCACAGACGGCGGCCTCAACAGGACCCTGCTCAAGGAGCCCAAGATCTTCGCCAAGGGCGACCTCGGCTTCGGAGTGTGTGGCTTGCCCAAGGTCATGGACGCCCTGAAGCACGGCATCGAGTTGCCGAAGCAGGCGGGCGGTGACGACAAGACGTTCCTGGTGACCGAGGTGGTCCCGGCGATCCGCGAGGGCCTCAAGAAGTTCGACGCTGCGGGCCCCGACAACAGCCCGTTCGGTGGCACCGGCGAGATCTGCTTCGAGGGTGCGATGTTGGTCGCCTACCGAGGCCGCCTCTACAACCTCCAGGGGAACTTCCAGCTGGTCGAGGGCGAGGAGAAGTTCAACTCCGTCGGCAGCGGCAGCAAGCTGGCGCTCGGATCGTTCGATTCGACGCGCAAGGTCTGGAGCGCCAAGAAGCGAGTCCTTATGGCGCTGGAGGCGTCGACCAAGAACGCAGGCTGCGCGCCCCCGTTCGACACTCTGGTGATCAAGACGCGAGGCTGAACGCATGAGCGGGCAGAACCCGACGCTGACGGTCTTCGTCGGACCGATGTTCAGCAGCAAGACGACGAAGCTTCTGCTCGCTCTGGAGCGCGCCAAGTACCAGCACAAGCGCATCCAGGTCTTCAAGCCCGCGATCGACTCGCGTTACAGCGACATCGAAGTCGTCAGCCACTCGGGCTGGAGGCACGGTGCAGTGACCGTCAAGACGGGTGCCGACATCCTGGAGAAGCTGTCGGAGAGCGACAACATGCCTGAGGTCGTGGCGGTCGATGAGGCCTTCATGATCCCGGGCGTTGCAGACGTCCTTGTCTACCTCTACCAGCTCGGCATTGACATCGTGGTGTCGACCCTTGACCTGTCCTACCAGGGCAAGCCGTTCCACGAGGTCGAGAAGCTGATGGCGTGGGCGACCTACGTCGAGAAGTGCTCCGCCATCTGCACTGAGTGCGGCCGCGATGCCTTCTACACCCACAAGAAGCAGCTCGACGGCGAGGAGATCCAGGTGGGCGGTGCGGAGCTGTACGAGCCCCGCTGTTTCCGCCACCACATCGCTGTCGACAAGCGGGAAAACATCGGCGAGAAGTGAAAAACGGGCTCCGCCCATGGTAGGGTGACCGCATGTTGCCGTACATCATCACGTCGTGGGCCACCTGTTCGGTCACCATGTTGGCCATGTGCCAGATTCTGGACGAGTTCAACGAGCTCAACTGGAAGTACAGGCTGGTCGAGTGCATCCTCGGTCCCATCGCGTTGGTGGTGGCCTTCATCCGCAGCTGGTGAATCACATGGAAGTCAGGCGCCCGCTCAAGATCGAACTGCCTCCCGAGGTCACCAACCTCGCGATGGTGTTCTTTGCGAACGGCTACAAGCTGTTCCTTGTCGGCGGTGCCGTCCGCGATGCAGTGATGGGCAAGGCACCCAAGGACTACGACCTCGCGACGGACGCAACGCCGGAGCAGGTCAAGTCGATGCTCCGTGAGCACAACTACGACATGATCGAGGTCGGTGAGGCCTTCGGTGTCGTCGCCGTGGTCTTGCCCCACCCGCTCGAGAAGCTCGAGATCGCCACGTTCCGCGAGGACCTCAGCGTGGGACGCCACCCGGTCGTCCGCTTCGCGACGATCAAAGAAGACGTCCAGCGCCGGGACCTGACGATCAACGCGCTGTTCTATGACATCAGCGCGCAGGAGGTCGTCGACCTCGTCGGCGGGCTCGAGGACATCGAGAACAGCATCGTCCGGACGGTGGGCCGTCCCGAGGACAGGTTTGCCGAGGACCGGCTTCGAGTGATGCGTGCCATCAGGTTCGCGACGAAGCTCAACTTCGATGTCCACCCGGACACGTTCCGGGCCATCCACGAGGACAACAACCTCGACGGCGTGTCGTTCGAACGGGTCCACGATGAGCTGATCCGATCGATCGCTGGGGCGCGGTACCCAAAGAAGCTGATGGCGTTGATGAACATGCTTGGCATGTGGGACCGGGTCCTGCCCGGGCTCAAGGCATCGACGTACCTCGACTGTCTCGTGTCCTCGCGCGGGATCGACTCCAACAACGTGCCCATCGTCCTTGCCCTCCTGTTGGACGGCACCGACCTGGAAACGTTGCCGAAGAAGCTCAACTACCTGAAGTACAGCGCTGACGAGGTGGCACAGGTCTCGTTCCTGCTTCGCCTCCGAGAGCTGACGCCCGAGACAGCACCCAAGCTCCGCAAGGCGTTCTTCCAGTCGAAGCTGACGCTGGAAGACGTCGAGGAGTACATCCGCATCCGCGGCCTGCCCGACCGCGCTGTGGCACGTGCTTTCTTCGAGTACCTGACCACTGAACCGTACAGGGGTGAGCCCCTGATGGCCCAGGGGTTTTCGGGCAAGGCGCTGGGACAGGAACTCCAACGCCTTGAGAGCGAGAAGTTCCAGAGCTTGGTGGGGGCATGACTGACGGACCCAGTGAAGTGGCGAGACAGAGCCGGCAGACGCTGATGATGCCAGCCATTGCCCCCACCCAGCCCATGGAAGCGGTGAAGTCGTGCGCCTGGCCGCACTGTAAGGAGCCCAACGGCGGGCGCATGGAAGACGGCACTCTCCTCCGTGATCCCTACTGCTGTGGCGAACACGCTCGTGAACACGAAGCGGAGCTGGAACCCACTGACAGGCCCACCTGGCCCGAGACGTGGATGGCGGTCGCTCGGACGATGGCGATGCGATCGTATGATCCCCGCCTCCAGGTCGGAGCCATCGTCGTCAGCTGCGACAACACCCAGATGCTGAGTGTGGGCTACAACGGCAACTACAAGGGCGGGCCACACGTCCATGAGTCGCCCGAGCCGGGGAAGAGCGGTTTCATCCACGCCGAGGTCAACGCCCTCGTCAAGTGTGATTTCAACTTCGCGAAGAAGAAGCACATGTACGTCACGCACATGCCGTGCAAGGACTGCGCGAAGCTGATCATCAACGCCGAGATCGCTCGAGTCGTCTGGGAAGTCCCGTACCGGCTCACCGAGGGCGTCGACCTCTTGAGGAAGGTCGGCGTCGAGGTCTTCGATCTGGAGACCGCGGTCCGGCGGGCCCGGTACGAGTCTCGCAGGGGTCCCTATCCCAGGTGATAGTTACCGTGGTGAAGCCCCTGACGGAAGCAGATGTCCTCCGCGTCATGCGTGAGGAGTGGCAGAAGAAGGTCGATGCCCTCGCCGAGCAGATCGACATGGTGATGCAGTCCAAGGTCGGTCACGACCCGAAGGACGTGCTGTCTCCCGAGCTCAAAGTGAAGCACAAGGAGTCGCAGATCCGGTATACGATCGACTCCGTCGGTCCCCGGGATTGTATCCTCCGGACACCCGAGGGGGAACAGTTCCTGGTGTCCAAAGAAGCTCTCGAATCCGAATACGAGTTGGACTGATGGCACGACCCTCCGATCACATCCTGGCGCACTGCGACTCTTGCGGCGACATGGTCGTCTGTTCGACCTGCGGCAACAACTGTTGCAACGGGACACACGGGACTGTCGACGGCGGTCCCTGTCCGGACTGCGACGAGGCCTACGAGGACCAGACCGCCTTCAATGAAGACCCCGAATGTGTCAGGTTCGCGAAGGACCTACGAGATCAACCGCTAAGCGACGTGATCGCCGCGGTCCAGCTCAAGCGACCTTTGTGACGGTGCGACCTGTCTTGACCTTCTCCTTCGAGAAGTCAGGCTCCCAGATCTCACTGTCATCAACGACGAGGTTGCCGTCCTTGTTGATGTCGGTGTTCAGGTTGTCGCCCTGGTGGAACCGTGTCCCACGCTTCTTGAAGGTGACCAGCTTACGGATGACGGGCCTCCCGTCAACGTCGTCCTTCTTGACCAAGCTCTGGTCAAGGTCGAGACTGTCCAGAGTCTCTTTGATGAACTGCCTGAGGAGCTTCTCTGACATAGCCTGCGCCTGACCCACTGGATAAGTATGGCCATGAGCGCGAACGGAAAGTCCGGTGACCTGCTGGATCTCGCGGAGGGGGTTGACCTCGCCGGAGTCATCAAGAGGTCGTTGCAGAAGCAGATCCCTGGGTCCGTAACCCTGGAAGAGGCCTACGTGGCCCAGCCCAAGCCCTACAGCCAGGTGACCGAGTTTTCGTCGCAGAAGACGAAAGATGCTCACGAGGCTCTCTACAAGGGCTACGTCGAGACGCTGAACCGCGTCAGCTCCGAGCTCGACACTGCAGACAGGTCGGCAGCCGACAGCAAGCACAGCGACTTCCGCAGCTTGAAGCTGGACGAGACCTACAACCTCAACGCCGTCTGGCTCCATGAGCTGTTCTTCGCCAACTGCTTCGACCCGCACAGCGAAGTCTACATGGACTCGATGACGTACCTCCGCCTCGAGCGGGACTTCGGTACGTTCGACGACTGGCAGAAGGACTTCATGGCATGCGCGTTGTCGAGCGGGCAGGGTTGGGCCGTCTGTGGTTACAACATGTACCTCCAGCGTTACATCAACACGATGATCAGCTGCCACTCACAGGACGTGATGGTGGGGCTCTACCCGCTGATCGTTGTGGACATGCACGAGCACTCCTACTTCAAGGACTACCAGACCGACAAGAAGTCGTACCTGGTCGCCATGCTGAAGGAGCTGAACTTCGATGTCATCGAGGAGCGGTTCAAGAAGGCTGAAGAGATCGCACAGGTCCTGGGCACCGGCCAGAAGCGGGGGCAGTGATGACGATGCGGATGCGAATGGGAGACCTACGCCGGATCATGGCAGAGGCCAAGCGCGGCCGGATGGACACCTACCTGCGTGTCATCGAGGAAGCGCCGATGGATGCCGCTGACGATTCACAGGCACACGTGACCGGAGCAAGCGGAGACTCGCTGGACGAGCAGGTCGATCGCTACCTGATGCAGTACGAGTCGGAGTCAAAGAAGACCGACCAAGCAACGCAGGGCCCGGGCAGCACCGCCCAGATGGAGGCGATGGACTGGCGTGACCTGGTGAAGGGAGTGCTGATCGAGGCAGGCCAGGGCGACAAGGACGCTCAGGGTCCCGATGATGCGGCACCCGGCGCTGACGACATGATGGGTGACGACGACTCTGGCAAGCTGACGATGGAAGACATCGACATCGCCAAATTCTGTGACGACGTCGTCCGTCTCATCGAGAACTACGATTCCCTGCTCGAGGTGAAGGCGACCCTGATGCGTCGGGCTCGTAACTTCCTGAAGAAGAACTACAACGAAGAGGCTCTGTCCGCTTTCGACAACGTCATGCGCGATGACCACGGCATGGTGCCCGGCCAAGACAAGCAGTCAGTCGATGACGAACGGTTCCCGGCGCCCGCTGCCGCACGAGCAAGCGGTTCGGCCGAACCCGGCGCGGGCGGTGCACCCCCGGCGTGACCCGTGGAACAGGACCGAAGCACCAACGTCCACGTCAAGCTGGACAAGCTGACACACACCAGGTTCAAGTCGACTTTGGTGGAGATGGACGCTTCGATGCAAGAGGCCTTCCAGTGGTTCGCAAAGTGCGTCGCTGAGGGGAACCGGTCAGCTGTCAGGCTGGTCGAGCAAATGAAACGCGAGCGAGCGCGCGCGATCCTTGCTGGCACTGGGTTGAAGCCGGGCCTGCGGGGTCGCCGCCGCGGTCTCAATGAACTTGATCAGGAAGCGTTGTATGATCTGATCAACAACGTAGAGGACGAAGACGACGATGAAGATCCACTACCCGCCGAAGGCTGAAGACGCCGTGTCGCTGGTCGACCGGATCTTCGACAGAGCTGTCGAGATGACGAAGCCCGTCAAGGCTCTCGCTCTCGGGCTGCAGGCCTGTGCTGACCAGATGAAAAACATCGCGACTGCAGTCGCTGTCCTGGCTCACAACCAAGCGGTGCACCACCACATGATCCAGCAGATGTGGGGCGTGCAACAGCTCATCTTCAAGAAGCTCAGCGAGCACTCGTTGAACATGGAGATGCCTGACATCGTCGACACTCCCAAGATCGACCCGAAGGACGAAGCGGCGAAGGCAGCCATCGACGCCCGTAAGAAGGCCGAGAACAAACCCAACTGAGAGGTCACATGCCCGTTCTCACCAGCGTCTGGAACTTCGTCAAGGCCCACTGGCAGGCCCTCCTCCTCGTCGTGGTCCTCGCCGTCGGCTACGGCTGGATCAGGCACATGCAGAGCCAGAACGTGGCGCTGATCGACCAGCTCAACAAGTCGCACCAAACGGAGATCGACCAGATCACCAAGGCGCGCCAGGACGAGCAAGCCCAGCACCAGCAGGAGCTGCAGCAGTACCAGGCGCAGCTCGCCCAGATCCAGCAGCAGTACGCCGATGCTCAGGCGCAGCTGGCACAGCAGCAGACGCAAGAGCAGAACCAGATCGTCAAGAAGTACGGCAATGACGCGAAGGGACTCGCTGACCTCACTGCCAGCAAATTCGGATTCGTCGTCCAGGTGCCGCCGCAGTGAGGTCCCCATGAAGAGAGCAATCGCAACCCTGCTCGTCGCCACGATGACAGCGACGTCCGTCCCAGCCTGGGCCGACCCGCCCGCGGCCACTCCCGCGCCCGCGGTGACGGTAACTGCCCCTGATGCCGCCCCCACGCCGCCCCCAGTCATCTCTCCCGTCAACAAGGGACAGCCATCACCCTTCACTGGGGTGCTGTTTTCTCCCGAGGCGGTAGCGACGGTCATCGCCCAACGGGACACTGCTGCCGCAGCGGCACAACTTGCAGTCCAGCACCAGGCTGAGCTCGATGCAGCGGCTCAGAAGTATGCTCTCGATTCGGCAGCGACCACCTGCACCACGGACAAGAAGATCCTGCAGGCCCAGATCGACGATGCAACCCGCCAGAACAAGGCCCTCCAGGACCAGCTGAAGCAGAACACCGGTGGGCCGGGTGCTCCCGTCTGGATTGGGCTGGGGTTCGTCGGGGGCGTGGCAGTGACAGTCCTCACGGCCTTCGCCATCTCGAAAGCCTCACACTGACGTCCCGGGCGTCCTACTTACCGTTGGTGGGCTGTGGTATAGTCCCACCAGAGGTAACACATGGACGCTTCTCAGCCCCTTCCGCCCGATCCCCAGCAGCCCGCCTCGGGCGTGCAAGCGGTCGTTGCCGCTCCTGCTGACGCACCGGCAGGTGACCCAGTCGAGGTCAAGCCCTCCTGGTTCTGGATCAAGGACACGAACGGCAACGGCAGCGTCAGCACCACGCTGGTCACCGTCGCTTTCGTCATCACGTCGATCGCTTATGTGTTGTCGATCGTCGACAAGATCGGGCCCGTTTCGTTCCGGCCCTTCGATGCGGCGGCAGCGGGTGCCTACTTCATCCCGATCCTGACGCTGTACTTCGGTCGTCACTGGGTCGACAGCAACGCCAAGAACCCAGTGTCGGGAGGCTGAGGTGGGAACCAAGGTCGTCATCAGCGACAAGGCGCTCCGAGAGATGGTGCGCGAGGTCCTCGACTCGACGGGTTGGTCCGGCGAGGGCGACAGCCCTGCCGTGAAGATCAACCCGATCACGGACCCGTCGTGCTCGGTGACCGACCCGATCAACCCCAACTTCACGCCCCAGGACCACGTCGAGTTCGGGGTAGCGATCCAGCAGCTGGTCAAGAACCTGCCGGACACCGACATGCCCGCGGTCTTCACCGCGGTCAAGACTGCGCTGGACAGGCGCAGCGAAAAAGACGAGATCGACGCCGCTACTCAGGCAGCCATGGTGGCCGGAAGCCAAGAAGCGATCGACGCCGCGGGCGAGAGCGGCAAGGACAAGGAACAGCACGAGGGCAAGATGCCGACGAAGAACAACATTGAGGACATGCTGCGGGCCCGCATCCGCAAAGCGATCCTGGAAGCCCGTGGCCTGACCGAGGCTGACCTGCCTCCGGTGAAGAAGATCCCGATGGGTGTCCACGGCAAGGAGTACATGGACCGTCACAACAAGACGGTCAGCAGCCTCCGGAAGAACATGGGCAAGTCGGTCGATCGTTACGAGAACGAGCCGCTCCCGGCTGAGGAAGAGCCCGGGTCCGAGCCTCACATGCCCGACGATGATGAGGCTGGCGAGGGCGGGCCTGAGACGCTGGAGAAGAAGCCGAAGCACGCTCACCAGGAGATCGGCGCGTTGGGCGTCGTCGGTGCTGCCTCATTCGAGGACATCGCCAAAGAGACAGGTATGTCGGTGTCGGGTGCCAAGCAGGCAGTCGACAAGGCACTGCTGCGGTTCAAGTTCCTCCACCAGGCGATCGAGAACGACCCCGAGGAAGTGGAGATCATGGTCCTGACGGCCATGAACGACTACATCAACATGCTGAA
>Ga0070740_10005131_pt1 | contig 12356 bp, 9 predicted proteins | sample Coa_R2_FD_67286 | JGI IMG/M metagenome (GOLD analysis project Ga0070740, IMG submission 67286) | Surface soil microbial communities from Centralia Pennsylvania, which are recovering from an underground coalmine fire - Coalmine... | ecosystem: Environmental > Terrestrial > Soil > Unclassified ...
TCGTAGGCGCGATCATTCGCCTGGCGCGCCGCGCGGCAGCCGGCCGGATCCGGATTGCCGCCACCAGCGGCGGCGATTTCGACCCGCTCGAATGCATGCGGCTCACCGGCATGGCGGGCATGGCGGCGCGGGAGGGCGCGGAGATTGTGGATCTCGAAAGCCCCGCAGCGCCACGGTGCGAATTGCGCCTGCCGGACGCCAAGACGATCGATCGCGCTTCCGTCCCCGCGCCGCTTGCCGAGGCGGACGTCATCATCGCGGTCCCGAAGGCGAAAAACGATTCCTTCGACCTGATTTCCGGCGCTATGAAGTTGTGGAGCGGCGTGGACCCGCAGAATTCGCAGCCCAATAACGACTCTTGCGTCGTCGAACACGCCGCCGACCTGATGACCGCCCTGCGCCCCGCCCTGTGCTTCGCCGATGCGCTGGTTTGCGGCGAGGGCGATGGGCCGGTCGCCACCACGCCGCACTGGTGCGGCTGCGTGCTGGCGTCCACCGATCCGGTGGCGATGGATGCCGCGATCGCGGCCCTGCTCGGATACGACGTCAGAAAGCTGTGTTTCGCCGCCGCGGGCGAAGAGCGGCAACTCGGCCGGCGCGAACCCATCACCTGGCTCGGCATGCCGCTCGACCGCGTGGCGTTTCAGGCCTGGCCCGTGCACGAAGGCTTCGATCACCTCCCGGTGAATGTCCTCTCAGGCGCCGGCGTGACCCGCGCAGGCACCGCCGGGCACGTGAAGGCTGCGCTCGATGTGCTGACGCGCCACGGAGCGCTCGATCGCGCCATCGCCATGAAAGGTGTCCCCACCGTCATGATCGGCGACACGGGCGACCCGGATTTCGAGCGGCACGTGAAAGAGGGGCCGTACGTCGTGTTCGACGATGCCGCGAGGCCCGAGTACAAGCAAGATCCGCGCGTTCGCTTCGTGCCCGGCCATCCGGTGCTGCGCGGCGCATTGCAGCGCCTGATAGACGCATTCGGCGCGGAACTGCCGGGCCATGCCGCCGCCGGATAATCCGTGCCGCTCCGCTAGTTCGGAATCTCCAGGTCGCGCGCCACGCGCACCAGCGTCGTCACCAGCCGGTCCACCTGCGCTTCGGTGTGGGCGGCGGTGCAGGAAATCCGCAGCAGATTCTGCGCCGCGGCGGGCCGCAGCACCGGATTGATGTAGATCCCCTCTTCGAGCAGCGCCTTGCAAAGACGGCACAGGTCCAGCTCGTGCTGGATCACGACGGGCACAATTGCCGTCTCGCCTGGCAGCACGCGGAAACCGCGAGCGCGCAGCTCGTCCCGCAGCAGTTGCGCTACGCGCAGCAACCGCGCTCGCCGCTCCGGCTCCTTCTGCATGATCTGGAGCGCAGCGCCCACAGCCGCCACCGATGCTGCCGGCAGGCTCGCCGAAAACACGAACGGCCGCGCCGTGTGTTTCAGGTAATCGATGACCGCCTGTTCCCCGGCAATGAATCCACCTACAGACGCCAGCGATTTGCTGAACGTCCCCATCACGATGTCGATCTCGTCCAGCACGCCCAGGTGTTCCGCCGCGCCCGCGCCCGTCGGCCCCAGCACGCCGATGCCGTGGGCTTCGTCGACGTAGACGCGCGCGCCGTATGGCTTGGCCAGCTTGAGAACGCCGCGCAGGTCTGCGATGTCGCCCTCCATGCTGAACACGCCTTCCGACACGACCAGGATTTTGTCCTCCGGCGGGCAGTTCTCCAGGCACCGCTCGAAGTGGTCCATATCGTTATGGCGGAACCGCATCGTGCGCGCCGGCGACCGCAGCGCGCCTTCCACCAGGCTGGCGTGCAGGTTGTGGTCGCAAATCATCACGTCGCCCTTTTCCGTCAATGCCGAGAGCGTCGCATAGTTCGCCTGAAAGCCCGTGCCGAAAATGATTGCGGCTTCCTTCCGCACGAATGCCGCCAGCTCGGCTTCCAGCTTCACGTGCAGGTCCAGCGTGCCGTTCAGCAGCCGCGAGCCGCTGCACCCGCTGCCGTATTTGCGAATCGCCTGAGCCGCCGCTTCCTTCACCTTGGGATGCGTGATCAGGTCCAGGTAATCGTTGGACCCGAACATCAGCACCTTGCGTTTTCCCATGCGAATTTCGCCGGGTGCACAGCCCTCGCGGTCGCCGAAGACCTCGAAGTACATGTACAACCCTGCGGCTTGCAGATCACTCGGACGAGTGAAGTTGCGGCACTTTTCGAAAATATCGTTCGAACTGCTGCCCTTTTTCTTGCCGGTGATATCGCTGGTTACGCGCATGGTCCTCAGTTCCATTCGTAGAGTCGGTAGGTCTTGTAACGCTTGGCTCCCATCACCTCCAGAGAGCGGTTCATCAGTATGTTGTCCTCCAGAATCCAGGACATCTCACAATCGCCGTAGCCCAGTTTCCGGGCGTTGCGCACCAGGGTTGCGTAAAACGCCGCCGCCACGCCCGACGGTCTGTATTCTTCCACTACGCCCAGTGCGAGAACTCGCACACTTCGCACCAAACGTTGATAATACAGGATTTTGAGTAGCCCCGTCGGAAATAATTTTCCGTTTGCCGGCTTGAGCGCCACATTCACGTCCGGTAGCGCGAGCGCGAACCCGACCACCCGGTCTCCCACTTCGCCGATCAGCACCAGCTCGGGCTTGAGAATCTGCTTCATCTCCTTGCCCATCGCCAAGAATTCCTCGCGCGACATCGGCACATAGCCCCAATTTCGCTCCCATGCGCTGTTGTAAACGTGCCACACCCTCTCTACTTCGCCCGCGAAATCCTTCATGTTGATCGGACGAACCTTAACCTGGTTGGTCGCTAGAACGCGGTCCGCCACTCTCCCGATCTTTTTCAGGTCCACGCGGTCGGAATGGCTGATGTATGCCAGCAGGTCCTTCGATTTGTGTAAACCAGCCTTCTCCATTAACGTCGGGTAGTATCGCGGGTTGTAGGTCATCATGATCATCGGGCTTGAATCGAAGCCCTCGATCAGTATCCCGCATTCATAGTTCAGCGACGGATTCACCGGCCCGCGCAGAAACCTCGCGCCGCGGTCGAAGCACCACTGCTTCGCGCGCGCGAGCAGCGCGTCTGCTACCGCCTGATCGTCGATCGATTCGAAGAATCCAAAAAAACCGGCGTTCTCTTCGTGAAAGCGATTGTGGCCCTGATCGATGATGGCCGCGATCCGGCCCACCACCTTGCCGTTCTGCCGCGCGAGATAAAACTCCGCTTGCGCGTTCTTGTAAAACGGGTGCTTTTCGCGGTCCAGCAGTTCCTTCACCGCAATGCGCAGGGGCGGCACCCAATAGGGATCGCCTCGGTACAGCCGGTACGGCAGCTCGATAAACTCTTTCAGCGATTGCCGATCGACGGTGACGACCTCAACGCTTCCCAATTGCAACTCCTCCCTTGGACAATTTCTGGTAGAACACCGGAGCGGTTAGGGTCAGACCGGCTGCCAGGACGGTCCCCGCCATCACATCCACTGAATAGTGGTATCGAAGATAAACTGTAGCAAAAATAAGGATCGGAGTGTAGGCAAAATAAGCTAGAAATACCCTTCGGGAGACCATCCGGCTGCCCCACCATGCCAGCAACGTCAGTTCGGTGTGGCCGCTCGGAAAACAGTCATAATGGGCGGATTCCAGCCGGTCCAGCGTGTTCTGCATGGCGTGGAACAGCCACAGCCCGTTTAGCGGTATGTGCTGCAAGTGTTGCAGCAGGAAACGCGGGCCGCGTGCCGGAACGATGATGTAGCCGATATAGGAAAGCAGGAATCCGAGCGCTATTAAAAAACCGTAATATTGGAATTCGCGGTATCGCCGTTGCTTCCATAGCATCGCGGCAACCAGCAGCACGGCCGGCACAAATAGGGTGTAAGCCACCTGCAAAAATTCGGTGAGCGCCGGGCTCTGAATGCGCTCCAGCCACACCGTGGGATGCACATGCCAGATCCGCAGGTCGAGATTCGCCAGCCACTGGTCGGCGTCGGTGTGCCGCACCGCCGGGATATACAGCGCCATCTCCTTGTAGCACGCGCTTACGTAAACGACCGGATACCAGTTCCGGAAAACCCAGCTTGTGCGATTCGGACGCTTAACTTGGTAAGTCAGCGCCGCCACCGCCGCCACGTGCCATGCCAAATGCAACCCGGCGAACGGGATCTCGGACCACCAGCCCACCAGCAGGCACGTGCTGAATACCAAGTACGCGAGGATGATCTGATCGACGGGCCAGAACGCCGTCGAGCCTTCGCCCGGTCTCATCGGCTCAGCCAACCGGCCTCCTTGTACCAGGCAAGGGTCCGGGCCAGGCCGTCGTCCAGCGAGGTGCGCGCCTGAAAGCCCAGCTCGGAGGCCGCTCGCGAAGCATCGCACGTCCAGTAGCGGCACCGTGCCTCCGCAATTTTGTCCCGCGAAAGAATGCCGGGCCGCCCGGTCGCTCGTGCCCACATCTCCGCGCCGTAAGCTGCGGCCCAGGCGGCGGCCGCCGGCAGCGGCGCCCGCCGCGCGCGTGTCCCCAGAAGGCGCGCCGCGGTGTCCGCGAACTCGCCCCAGGTGCACGCCTTCGCATGGCTCAGAAAATAGGTGCGTCCTGCCGCCTGCCGCGCGCCCGCCGCCGCCAGCAGTCCCTCCACCAGGTCTTCGACGTAAATCGAACTGAACCAGCGGGGCCCGCCCGCGACCTCCAGCCACACGCCGCGTGACACCGATTTCAGGAACTGAAACACATCCGTATCGCGGGGCCCGTATACCACCGGCGGCCGCACGATGACTGCCTCCGGTAACCGCGCCCGCACGGCCCGCTCCCCTTCGAGCTTCGACCGGCCATACTCGGAAACCGGGCGCTCGCCGTCATCCTCGCGGACCGGCGCGCCGTCGCGGCTCGGCCCTGCTGCGGCCAGCGAGCTGACATGCACGAAGTGAATGCCGCGTCCTGCCGCCGCGCGCGCCAGGTTCTCCGCCGCCCGGACGTTGCCGTCGTAATAGTCGCCTTTACGTAACGCCTTGGTCGTGCCGGCGAGATGGATGATGGTATCGACGCCGTCCAGCGCCTCTTCGAGCCCCGCGCCGCTCACCAGGTCGCCGGGTGCGGCTTCGATCCCCTCAGGCAGGCGCACAGCCCGGCGCCGCACGAGCGCGCGCGCCGGCCGGCCTATGCGCTCCAGCAGATGGCTCCCAATGAAGCCGGTGCCGCCGGTAACGAGCAGCATCAGTTCGCAGTGCTGCGAAACGCGATCTCGCCGAAATAACTTTCGGCGACGCTGCCAGTGTGCTGTGAGTTAATCTGCAGCCGCAATCCCTTCACGTGCGGTGCAGGTTTGCCGAACGCTCGCTCGTAATCCGCCGCCACATCGCGGGTCTCCTGGACCCAACGATTCTTCTGCGCGGTGCCGCTTTCCGCCACCACCGCGTAGATGTGCACCAGAGGAATGCTGCTGGCGCTTTGCGTCGTGCCCTTGGGCGCATTACTGTCCCAGATATACGTCAGGACTTTTCGGTCGGCAAATGCCACCAGCACCTGCGCCGCCTGGTCGTCCGTGGCCGTCTTGCGGAAATCGCCCGCGGGAGGCAGCTCCGTCACCTTCCAGGTCCATGCTAGATAAGGTGTCGCGTGCGGATTCACGTCCACCCCACGCTCGAGCGCAAAGGACGCGCCGACGCTCTTCATCCGGATGCAGGGCTCCGGCGCATCGCGGCAGACCGAAATATCCGGCTTGCCATGATTTACCTTGACCTGCCACTCGGACGGAATTCGCCCCGGAGCCCAATTGGCCGCGGTCAAAACGGGCACCGCGTTCGGCGACGTCCGGGCCTGGAACACGAACACAACAATGGCGATTAGGAGAAAAAACTTCTTCAAAGGACCTCTCGGTAGATTTCGGGCGCTCTCTCCTAATATCGCACGATCCGTAACCGGTTCGCCACACCTCCGCGCCGTGCTGCTTCCGTTGGAACATTCGCGTAACCCTTTCAACGCCGAGCCCGCGCGCACAGTATGTAAGACAAGCAACAGCCCTGCCAGGGGATTGGAACTCACCGGCCGGTTTGGCGGGTGCGGATTGCCTCCGCGGTTTCGGCCGCCTGCCGTGCGATCTCCGCGGACATGCCCGGTACCGGCCGTGTGTAGCGTGCTACCGCCTCCAGATCGGCCGCCTCGCCCACCAGATACAGCCCGCGCAGCGCCTCCCAGACGTGATTCCGGTCGGCCGCCAGCTCCACCACCGCATCGCCCGGCCGCACCGCCTCTCCCTCGCGCCGCTCCAGGTCCCGCACCTCGCCCGGCACCGCCGACCTTACTTCCGCCTCTCCGACGTGCGCCACCAGCGTCCCCGGGTTCACATAATCGCCGGGCTTGAGCCGGTACCGCACGGGCCCCGCCGCCGGTGCCGTGATCGTGTACGGACGCAGCATCGCGTCCAACTCCGGCCGCGCCGCCGGATCCCGCAGCGCCGCCAGCGCCAGCGCCGCGTTGCGCCGCACCATCGGCTCGGGATCGTGAATCAGCCGCAGCAGCGCTTCGTGGAACGGCGCATAGCCGCGCACCTGCCCCATGATCCACGCCGCCGTCTGCCGCAGCTCGATGCTCGGACTCGCCGCCGCCCGCAGCACATCCGGATACCACCGCGAAACGTCGCGATGCGCCGAAATGCGCTCTCCGATCTGCACCAGCGCGTGCTGCGCATGCCGCGGCTTTGCCGTATCCGCGAAATATTGGTCGAGCTCGCGATCGCTCAGCTTCCTTCCGAACCACGTGCTGTACCAGAACAGAAACGGCAACAGCACCAGGGCCAGGGCAAAACCCGCGATCGTGAGGTACGCGCGCTTTCCGGGACGCCGGCCCGCCATAGCTTTGTAACTATATCAGAGCCATGCGGCTCACTGGCCCATCATCCTCGCGTAGGCCTGGCGCGCCTCCGGGTCGTCCCCGTACGGATGCTGCAAATAGAACCCGAGCATCCGTTTCGCGAGCTCCCCATCGCCAGACCGCATCGCCAGGTCCGCCAGCGTCCGCGCGCAAAGCGAAAACTCCGGCGCGTGCTCCACGTGCAACCGGCATTCCGCTTCCAGGTGCCCGGCAATCCGCCGCTTGTCCAGCACCGGCAGGCCCGCCGGAACATCGCGCAAGAACACCAGCGACTGCGGATCCTCGTACACCAGCTTCCACGCGTCTTCCGCCGGCTGCGCCAGCGCCAGCACCAGCGGATACAGCACGCCGGAATTGTATTCGAAGCCGTTGATCGCGATCGCTCCCACGCCGTACCGCGCCAGTACCTGGTCGCGCACCGGGTCGCCGGCCGGCGCGCCGAGCACCTTGCGGTAATCCTCGAAGACCGATTCGCTCAGCGCCCGCCCGTCGATGAACACCGGCCGCCCCAGCCAGATCAGGTAACCGCCGTATTCGTAGGTGTTGAACAACCGCCCGTCGATATGGTGCTCGCTCAGGAATTGCGCCGCTCCGGAGGGATACCACCACTCGCCCGCCCGCAGTTGAAAGAAGTTCCCGCGCGCCGTCTGCCAGATGGCCGCCGCGATCAGCATCGCCGCGGCGGCATACGGCACGCGCCGGTCCTCGATCCACCGCATCCACCGCTTCGGCGCATAGCTCGCGATCAGCACCGGCGCCAGCAGCCCAACCAGCATCTCGTTGCGAAACGCCATTAACGCAGCGCCAGCAAATGCCGCAAACAGCAGCCAGTCCGCGATCCGCACGCGCCGCCACGCTACCGCCATCGCCGCCGCCGCCCCGTACAGCAGCAGGTCGAACGCGTATGGAGGGCCCCACAGATCCGCCCGCGACCACTCGATGAGCGAAGCCTGCATCGGGCTGTGCCGGTACTGCGCCACCGTGGTGAGCGCCGCAAACCCGTTCGGATTGATCCCGGAAACCAACACCGCCGCCACGCAGGCCAGTAGGACGTGCCGCCGGTCGGCGGCCTTCCGCACCACAGCTTCCGCCGCGTATGCGCCGCACACGATCCACCCCAGGAAAAATCCCCCGTGGCAGTTCGCCCACACGACCGCCAGCACCGGCAGCAGCCACAACCGCCGCCGCTCCTCCAGAATGGCAATGAAGGCCGCGGTGAACACGTAGCTCAGAATCGATGGCCGGTCGTGCGCGAACTCGACCGCCAGCGTCGCCGCCCCGAGCGCCGCCCCGATGCCCCAAACGCGCGATCCCGTCCGCCGCCACGCCACGAACCCTGTGAGCCCGCACAGCGCCGCCAGCAGCAGCGCCTTCCATAGCACCACCGCGCCGAATCCGCCCGCCGCCCAGATCCCGTACCACGCCGCCTGCGCCAGCCATTCGTGCGTCAGGTTGAACCGCCGCACCGCCTCCTCGCCCGCGTTCGCCGGAGCAGCCGCGGCGGTCGTCCAGGCGAACGGGTCCGGCACGGGCAGCCGGTGCTGCGCGACGATGTACCGTCCGGTCGCCAGGTGCCACCACGCGTCCGGGTCGGACATCTCCGTCGAGAACAGCCCCAGCAGAAACACCGCGCACGCGGCCAGCAGGGCAGGGAAGAGCCACTTCGGAGCTGCGGGGGAAGGCGGATCGGGCTTGCGCAAATTGCAGCATAACATTGCGGGAAAGGCCCGGCGGGGCGTGCGCAAATATGCAGAACCGGCGTCCGCCATTCGGAGGCTCGCGGCCCCTAGCCGGTAAAATTAAGGTATGCCGAAGGAACCCGCCGAACTGCTGCGCGAGGCGCTCGATCTTCCCGAAGAGGCGCGCGCCGCTTTGGCAACTTCGCTGTTGGACAGCCTGGAGACCGAAACCGACGCCGATGCCGAGCAGCGCTGGCGCGAGGAAATCGTCCGCCGCCTCCACGAGATCGATTCCGGCGCTGCCGAGATGGTGCCCTGGGATGAGGCACGGCGGCGGCTGTGGAGCCACATCCGGGCATGAGCGCCAAACCGGTCCGCTTTTACCGGGCGGCACTGGACGAAACCGACGCGGCCGCCGCATGGTATGGCGAGCGCAGCCGCGCCGCGCAGATCAAATTCCTCGAGGAGCTGGATTGGGCAATCGCCCGCATCGCCCGCGACCCCCGCGCGTTCGCGCCCTTCACCGCTGGCACGCGCCGCATCCTGCTGCCTCACTTCCCTTATCAGGTCATCTTCCGTGAGACCGCCGGCGCGATTGAACAGATCGCGGTGGCTCACACGCGGCGGAATCCCGGACATTGGCGCTCCACCTCCGGCCGGCCGTAAGCCGGGAACTTCCCGCCTCCGGCAGAGTGCCGCCGCTCCTGCTCCCCAAACGCAAAAAACCGGCGGCCGCGTTTCCGCGGCCGCCGGCCGTTTGAGGCTTCGGTTGAAACCCGTTTACTCCGCCAGCGATTCCTCGCCCGTGTCCTCCGGAAGACCGCCCGCGTACTGCAGCCGCGTCTCCTCGTCGTAACCCGGGATGGCTTCGAGCGCCGGCTCGGCCACCGGCTCCTCCACCACGTCCTCGCCCGCGATCTTCACCTGCCGGTAATACTCCATGCCGGTGCCGGCCGGGACCAGCCGGCCCATGATCACGTTCTCCTTCAGGCCGCGCAGGTAGTCCACCTTGCCGTTGATGGCGGCTTCGGTGAGCACGCGGGTGGTCTCCTGGAACGATGCCGCCGAAATGAACGAGTCGGTCGAAAGCGAAGCCTTGGTGATGCCGAGCAGTTGCGCTTTGCCCTGCGCCGGCCGTCCGCCCGCTTCCAGCACGCGATCATTCTCCGTCCGGAATTTGAACTTGTCCACAATCTCTTCCGGCAGGAATTCGGTATCGCCGATGTCCTCGATCTTCACCCAGCGCATCATCTGCCGCGTGATGACCTCGAGGTGCTTGTCGTTGATGTTGACGCCCTGCAGGCGGTAGACTTCCTGAATCTCGTTGACCAGGTACTTCTGCAGTTCCTTCTCGCCGAGCACCTTCAGGATGTCATGCGGGTCGCGCGGACCGTCCATCAGCGGCTCGCCGGCTTTCACCCGCTCGCCCTCCTGGACGTTGATGTGCACGCCGCGCGGCAGCGAGTACTCCCGCTGGTCGCCGTCGTCGCCCACCACGTAGATCTTGCGCTGGCCCTTGGTCACTTCGCCGTACTTCACCACGCCGTTGATCTCCGCGATGATGGCCGTCTCGCGCGGCTTGCGCGCCTCGAACAGCTCCACCACGCGCGGCAGACCGCCGGTGATGTCCTTGGTCTTCGTTGTTTCGCGCGGGATCTTCGCCAGCACGTCGCCGGCGTGGACCTCCTCGCCGTCCCGCACCATCAGGTGCGCATGCGTCGGCATCAGGTACTTCTTCTTCTCGGCGCCGCGCGTCCCCGGTTCGGGCCGCACCTCGATGGTCGGCTGCCGCTTCTCGTCCGGCGAATCCGTCACCACGAGCTGCGACATGCCGGTCACTTCGTCCACCTGCTCCTGCAGCGTCAGCCCGTCGATCAGGTCGCGGAAGTGCACCGTGCCGCTGACCTCCGTCAGGATCGAGAAGGTGTACGGATCCCACTCGAGCAGGATCTGGTTGCTCTTCACCGGAGCCCCGTCTTCCACCATCACGCGCGCGCCGTAAACGACCGGGTAGCGTTCCTTCTCGCGCCCCTTATCGTCCACCACGGCCATGATGCCGTTGCGGTTCATCGCGATGATCTCGCCCGCCTTGCTCTTCACGGTCTGGATGCCGATGTAGCGCGCGAAACCGTCGGACTTCGCATCCTGCGTCGATTGCTCGCTGACGCGCGTTGCCGTACCGCCGATATGGAACGTACGCATCGTCAACTGCGTGCCGGGCTCGCCGATCGACTGCGCCGCGATCACACCGACCGCTTCGCCGCGCTCCACCAGCCGTCCCGTCGCGAGATTGCGGCCGTAGCACGCCACGCAAACCCCGCGCTTCGATTCGCACGTCAGCACCGAGCGGATCTTGACGCGCTCGATGCCGGCCGCCTGAATCGCCGCCGCCAGGTCTTCCGTGATCTCCTGGTTGACCCCTACGATGATGTTGCCTTCGTAATCCTTCTGGTCTTCGAGCGCCACGCGGCCCACGATGCGGTCGCGCAGCGGCTCGATGATCTCGCCGGATTCGATGATCGGCTCGACGTAGATGCCTTCCGTCGTGCCGCAGTCGTTCTCCGTGATGATCACGTCCTGCGCCACGTCGACCAGACGCCGCGTCAGGTAGCCGGAATCCGCCGTCTTGAGCGCCGTATCCGCCAGGCCCTTGCGAGCGCCGTGCGTCGAAATGAAGTACTGCAGCACGTTCAGGCCTTCGCGGAAGTTCGCCGTAATCGGCGTCTCGATGATTTCGCCCGAAGGCTTCGCCATCAGTCCGCGCATGCCCGAAAGCTGGCGGATCTGCTGCTTCGATCCGCGCGCGCCCGAATCCGCCATGATGTAAATCGGATTCAGGTAGCGCCCCGTGCGGTCGTCCTCTTCCATCGCCTGGAACATTTCGTCGGAGACGCGCTCCGTTACCTTGCTCCAGATTTCGATGATCTTGTTGTAGCGTTCGCCGTGCGTGATGGCGCCGTCCTGATACTGGTTCTCGACCGCCACCACCTCGCGCTCCGCCTCGCGCACCAGGCTCGCCTTCTCGCCCGGCACCACCATGTCGTCGATGCCGATCGAGATGCCCGCCCGCGTCGCGTACAGGAACCCGAGTGCCTTCACCTCATCGAGCATCTGCACCGTGGTCTGGAGGCCGAACTTCAGGTAGCAGTACTGCACGAGCTGGCCGAGGCCCTTCTTCTTCAGCAGGCCGTTGATGAACGGCATGTCCTCGGGCAGCGCATCGTTCAAAATCACGCGGCCGACCGTCGTCTCCATGTACTGCTTGTTGAATTCGATCGGCTCGGTGTGCAGCACGTTCTGGCTGTCGAAGGCGTGCACCAGGTCGATCACCCGGCCCGTGTACCGCAGCTTGATGGGGGTCAGCGTCTCCACCTCGCCCATTTCGAGCGCGATCAGCACGTCGTCCGTCGAAGCGAACGTGCGTCCTTCGCCCTTCGCGCCCGGCCGCGCCTTGGTCAGGTAATAGCAGCCCAGAACCATGTCCTGCGTCGGGATGGCAATCGGCCCGCCGTGCGCCGGCGAAAGAATATTGTTCGCCGAAAGCATCAGGGTCGAGGCTTCGATCTGCGCCTCGGGCGATAGCGGAATGTGCACCGCCATCTGATCGCCGTCGAAGTCCGCGTTGAACGCCGTGCAGGTCAGCGGGTGCAGCTTGATCGCCTTGCCTTCCACCAGCACCGGCTCGAACGCCTGGATGCCCAGCCGGTGCAGCGTGGGAGCGCGGTTGAGCAGGATCGGGTGATCCTTGATCACCTCTTCCAGAATGTCCCATACCACCGGGTCCTGCTGCTCGACCAGTTCCTTGGCCTGCTTGATCGTC
>Ga0070740_10005132_pt1 | contig 12354 bp, 11 predicted proteins | sample Coa_R2_FD_67286 | JGI IMG/M metagenome (GOLD analysis project Ga0070740, IMG submission 67286) | Surface soil microbial communities from Centralia Pennsylvania, which are recovering from an underground coalmine fire - Coalmine... | ecosystem: Environmental > Terrestrial > Soil > Unclassified ...
ACGCCGTACCAGGCGAAGTTCAGCATCGCGTATTGCACCGCCGTCGCGCTGGCGGACGGCTGCTGCGGCCTCGATCAATTCACCGCCGCGCGCCTGGCCGACCCCGTGATCGCCGCGCTCCTCGAACGCACCCGCGTCCGCATCGCGGAAGACCTCACCGCGCGCTACCCGGCCGCCTGGCCCGCGCGGCTCGCCATTCGCCTGTGCGATGGCAGCACGCTCCATGCCGCCGCCGATTATCCCCGCGGCAACCCGGAGAATCCGGTATCCACCGAAGCGCTGGAGGAAAAATTCCGCGGCCTCATCGCGCCGCGCTATGGCGCCGCTGCGGCCGAACACGCAATCGAAGCCGTCCGCGCGCTCGAATCGTGCGCGGATATGGCGGAGGCGTTCCGGGAATTTGCGCAGGCGAATTAGCTTTTCCGCGCCCGCAGATGGCAGCGGATATCCTGCGCCGGAAAAATCCACGCCGCATGGCGTTCATACCACGCAAGCGACCGCCGCGCGAGCCAGCGGCCCATATTGTCCAGCACGAAGTTGCCGCCGAAGCTCAGCTCCACGCTCACGATCTCGAAGCGGCACCCGGAGCCCGCGAAGGTCGGGAAATCCTTGCCGGTGAAATACTGGAAGCTGGCCGCGGCGAGGTGCCGCCGGTGCGTCGGATCGACATACGAATTGTGCGAGCTGAAGTGCGGCGTGGTGACGAACACGTCCGCGCCGTCGCGAGCCACGCGCCACACTTCCGCCATGGCGCGCATGGCGTCCTCCAGGTGCTCGATCACGTGCGACATGTGGATGCGCTCGAAGGCATCGCTGGCGAGCGGCCACGGGTAGCGGTCGAGGTCCCAGACGTGATCCGCCGCCGAATCCGGCGAAATGTCGATGCCGACCGCGCCCGCCTCGATCTTGCGCTTGCCGCAGCCGATGTCCAGGACCATCTCCCTATTATCGCGGTCCTGCTACCATGAAGTTCGCCTTCCGGCATGACCAGGACCCGCCGCAGCTATCTCCTCTCCGCGCTGCTGGGGCTCTGTTTGATTCGCCTCTGGGTGATGCCGATGGCATCGAGCTTCTGGGTGGATGAGACCGCCACGGCGTTCGTCGTGACGCACGGCGCCTCCGATCCGTCATTCGCCGCTGCGCCGCAGGTGCCGCTCTCGATCTACTACGTGCTGCCGCGGCTCTCGATCCGCTTATTCGGCGCATCCGAGACCGCCTACCGGCTGCCTTCGCTGCTCGCGCTGGCGATCGCGCTGCTGCTCGTCGCGCGCCTCGCCGCGCGCCTCATTGATCCCGCCGCCGCGTGGTTCGCGGCCTTCGCGTGCCTCGCGCTCAAGGGCTTCGATTACCAGGCGGCCGATGCCCGTCCCTACGCGCTCGGCACGGCGGTTGCCTGCGCCGCCGTCTGGTTCCTGGTGCGCTGGCTCGACCGCGCCCGCTGGTCCGGCGCCGCACCTTTCGCCGCGATGGCCGCGCTGCTGTGGCGCGTGCATCTGCTTTACTGGCCGTTCTACGGCGTGCTCGCGCTCTATACCGCGGTGCGGATCGGCCGCCGCGAAACCGCCGTAACCTGGCGCGCCGCGGCCCTGGTGTACGGCGCGGTGGGACTCTCGCTCATTCCGGTTGCTGCGCTGGCGCTGGCTCTGCGGCACGATGCCGCGCTGCACGTGATGAGCGCATTGCCAGGCGTCCGCGCGCTGCTGGACTCCCTGAAGCCGGGGCTGGTGATCCTCAGCGCCGCCGCCGCCTTCCTGGCGCGGAGCGGCCAACGCAAGGGAGCCGACCGCGCCTCCGCCATTCTCATCCTCGCCTGGTGGCTGCTCACGCCGCTCGCCCTGTTCGCGTTTTCGCGCATAACCGGAGCGAGCGTCTTCCTGGAGCGCTATCTCAGCCTTGCGCTGCCCGGCGCCGCGCTGGCGGCCACCGCCGCTGCCGGGCTCTATCTGCCGCCCAGGCTCTGGACCTACGCCGCTCTCGTGCTCGGCTGCGGCGTGCTCCTCGTGCTCGGCCGCTGGACGGTGGTCTGGCCGCCGCACCACGGCTCTGACTGGCGCGGCGCCGCCGCTGCCATCGGCCAAAGCCTCGCGCCCGGCACGCCCGTCATCTGCCCGAGCCCCTTCCTCGAAGCCCGCCCGCCGGTATGGCGACCGGATTACCCCGTGGACAGCTTTCTCTATGCGCACCTCGCGGCCTATCCGGTACACGCGAAAATCTACCCGTTTCCGTACGCCGCCGTCCCCACTCCCTCGCCGCAGACGCTTCACGAGCTCGCGAGCGCTCCCCGCTTCGCCATCTACGGCCAGAGCCCTGCAGTCGACGCGTGGCGCTCCTGGCTTCTCACCCGCCCCGAGTTCGCCGGATGGCGCGCCCGCAGTCTCGGCGTGTTCGGCGATGTCTCGGTGTTTGTCTGCCAGCCGCACGCGGCGCCCTGATCCCCCACGCCGTTCACCATTCTCCCGCCTGACCCGCTACCGCACTTGGTCACACTCGCCCGCCGGCCGCCGCCCTCCACCGCGCCCCGCTCCTCGCGCACCCAAGCTCGCCCGCCGCGGCGCGTTCGGCGATCTCTCGATGCACGTCTGCGAGCCGCCCACGGCGCCCTGATCCCCCGCGTTCATCGCCCGCGCACCTGACCCCCGGCCGCGCTCCGTCACACTCGCCCGCCCCGAGCTCTCCCGCCGCCGCGCCCGCAACCTCGGCTTATCGGAGAGTGTCGGTGCTCGTCTGCGAGCCGCCCACGCCGCGCCCTGATCCGCCCCGCCGCTATATTGGAATTGATGCCCGAGCCCGAAGCCGCCGTCGCCATTCTCCACGCCGCGCCGCCGGACGATTCCGTCCTCCTCATGCGCCGCGCCGAGCGTGCCGGCGACTCCTGGTCCGGCCACTGGTCCTTTCCCGGCGGCCGCTGCGAGCCGGGCGACGTCGACCTGCTCCACACCGCGCTGCGCGAGCTCGAAGAGGAATGCGGCATCCGCCTCCGCCGCGCCGACCTTCTCGCCACATTGCCTCATCGAGTCGCCGGCAGCCGCGTGGGCGCGTTCCTGCTGGTCGCGCCGTTCCTCCTGCGCGCCCCCGGCGAGCTCGCCACCATCCTCGATCCGCTCGAAGCCGCGCACTCCGCCTGGATTCCCCTCAGCCTCCTCCGCGACCCCGCGCGCCACCGCCTGCGCAACGTGCCCAACGCCGCGCCCGAGCTCTACTTCCCCGCGGTCGATCTCGATGCCGCGCCGCTCTGGGGCTTCACCTGGCGCGTACTGGTTGAATGGCTGGCGCTCGGCCCGCGCCAGGACACGCGCGCGGTCGCCGACGCGCTCCTCGAGTTCGTCCTCGCCCGCGGTTGCACGCTCGCCCACGGCTGGAAGGACTGCGCCGCCTCGGTTCGCGGCCCGATCCCCGTGGACGAACTACTCGCGCACTTCGGCCAGCCCGGCCCGCACATCTTCGGCATCCAGCGCCTGGAGGTTCGCCCCGAGCGCCTCCGGCTCATCGGCCCGGAGATGCAGGATTACGTGATCCACGCCGCCATGTGAAGACTACTCGTGCCGAAGCGCTTCGACCGGGTCGATGCGCGCCGCGCGCCGACCCGGCAGATACGCCGCCGCCGCGCTGCCCGCGGCCAGCAACGCGAGCGTGATCGCCAGATCCGCCGGCTCGCTCGTCGAAACGCCGTAGAGCATCTTGCCCGCGAACCGCGCCAGCGCCAACGCGAGCGGCAGCCCCAGCGCCATGCCCGCCGCCGCGAGCGCCAGAGATTCCCTCAGGAACAGCCACAGCACATCACCGCGGCGCGCGCCGACGCTCATGCGGATTCCCACTTCGCGCGTCCGCCGCGCCACCGAGTACGCGATCAGCCCGTAGATCCCCACCATCGCGAGCACCGTCCCGAGCGCGCCGAACAACGAGGAAAGAAACGCCAGAATGCGGTCCTGAGAAATGTTGGTATCGCGCAGCACCGCGAGCGGAGCCGGGTTCCGCACTTCATATTCCGGCGCAGTGGATTTCACGATGCGGCGCACGTCCCTCGCCAGGCGGCCCAAGTCTCCGTGGCCGCGGATCTCGAGCATGGCGCTCAGCACCCGGCCCTGCTCGAACGCTTCGTAAACGATGGGTCGCGCCTGCTCCCGCACGTCCAGATACTTGCTGTTGCCCACCACTCCGACAACCACCGCATCCTTTGTGAAGGAAATCGGCATGTGCCGGCCGACCGGGTCCTCGCCCGGCCACGCGAGCGAGGCCAGCCGCTCATTCACCACCACCGCGATCGGTGCGCCGGCGCGGTCCTGAGGCCCGAAATCGCGGCCTTTGAGCAGCGGCATCCGCAGCGTCGCAAAGAACCCGGCTCCGGCCTTCATCTCATACACGTTCTCGATCTTGTGTTCGACGCCCGCCGCGTCCCGCAGCCGCAGGTCGTAAGACGCCATGTTGCCGGAAAGCAGGCCGGGATAGCTCAGCGCCGCGGCTTCCACGCCCGGCAGCCCGCGCACGCGCTCCAGCGCGGCCATCATTCCAGGAGGCGCGACTGAGGGTTTCAGGTGCCTGCCCATTGCGGGGCCCAGCGGTACGGAGAGCACGTTTTCGATGTCGTACCCGAGATCGACCGTCCTGAGCTTGTGCAGGCTGTGCGCGAACAGGCTGGCGCCGAACAGCAGCACCACCGCCAGCGTCACTTGCACCACGATCAGGCCGCGCCGCAGGAGTCCACGCCGTGCCATTCCGGCCGGCGCGAGCCGCGGCGCCACGTCCGTGCGGGCCGCCTGCCACGCGGGATACAAGCCGGCCGCGAGCGCGGTCAGCAGGCAGGCCCCGAACGTGTACAGCGCCACCGTGGTGTCCGGCGCTACATGGAGGCGGCGGTAAGGATTGGCCTCGTTCATCGTTCGGAGCAGGTAGCCCGTGACCGCGATCCCCAGCACCCACGCCAGCACGCCGCCCGCGGACGCCACCGCGAGCGTTTCGAGCAGCAATTGCCGCAGCAGCCGCGCGCGGCTGATCCCCAGCGAGAGCTTGATCGCGAACTCCTGCCGCCGCTCGCCGCTCCGCGCCAGCAGCAGGTTGGCGAGATTCGCGCACGCCACCAGCAGCACCAGCGTCACCGCGCCCATCAGCATCAGGAGCGGCTCGCGGAACGTGTTGCGCCAGGAATCGAATCCGCGGCTGCCGTCGCCAATCTGGTAATAAGCGCCGCGGTTGCCGCGATCCCGCGGCAATCCCGCTTCAATCTCCGGGCTGGCCGCCTTCAGCCGCGACTGCGCCTCCGCGAACGAAAGCCCCGGCCGGAGCCGGCCGAGGATCCGCAGCCAGAAGTAGCTCCCCGATTCGCGCGGCGCCGGGCCGAGCACGCCGAACAGGGCAGTCGGCGCCCAGACTTCATCCTGACGCGTGATGTCCGCGTCTACGAAGCCCCGCGGCGCCACGCCGACAATCGCCAGCGGCACTCCGCTGACGCGCACCGTCCGGTGGATAATATCCGGCGCGCCCCCGAACCGCGCCTGCCACGTCCGGTAGCTGATCACGCACACCGGGCTCGCGCCTTCCACGAGGTCATCCTCCTCGCCGATCAGCCGGCCCAGCGCCGGCCTTGCACCCATGAATCCGAAGTACGAGCCGGTCACCATCGCTAGCTCGACCTGCTCTTCGCCCGCGCCGAAATCCACCAGCGGCGCATTGGCGTTGAACGCCGCCAGGCTGGAAAAGATTCCGGTCTGCCGCCGCAGCTCGCGGAAGCCCGGATAGCTGAACACGGTCGACTCGAACTGCGGCAGGTGCGCCACCACCTGCACCACCCGCTCCGGCTCGGCGACCGGAAGACGCTTCAGCAGAATCCCGTTCACCAGGGTGAAAATAGCGGTGTTGACGCCGATTCCGCACGCCAAAGACACCAGCGCCACCGCCGTAAAGCCCGGGCTCTGGCGCAGGCTGCGTACGGCGTGCCGCGCATCCTGCAGCCACTGATCGAGCGCCGCGAACGAGCGCGCCTCGCGATGCATTTCCTTTGCCTGCTCCACGCCGCCCCACGCCCGCAGCGCCGCGAAATGGGCTTCGCGCTCGCCCATCCCGCGCCGCCGGAAGTCCTCTTCCATCAGCGCCAGATGCGCCGCCATCTCGCGCGCCATTTCCCGCTCCGCACGTCCGCGCCGCGCAAAAGCCGCGAGCCGCGCCAGGAAACGCCTCATGATTCCTCCCCCAGCAGCTTTTCCATCATCCCCGCCAGCAGACGCCAGCGCGCCGTCTCCTCTTCCAGCGCCTTCCGGCCCGCGCGCGTAATCGCATAAAACCGCGCCTCCCGGTTGCTCTCCGTGCGCCCCCACGACCCGCGGATCCACCCCTGCTGCTCCAGCCGCACCAGCGCCGGATACAGCGTCCCCTGGTTGAGGCTCAACAGATCCTCCGAAACCTGCTGCACCCGCGTCGCGATCCCGTAGGCGTGCTGCGGCCCCATGGCCGCCAGCGTGCGCAGCACGATCAGATCCAGCGTCCCCTGCAAAACCTGGAGCCGCGGCTTGTCTTCACTTGGCATTCGAGTGAAGTATGCGCCCGCTTCACTGGGCTGTCAAGTGGAAACCGCGGTCCGGCCGTGAAATCATATCCCCATGCCCTCCGTTTCCGTTGCCGCCGTTCAGGCCGGCGGCGTTCTCTACGATGCCGCGGCCGGCGTCGCCAAAGCCGAGCGCCTCCTGGCCGAAGCCTCCGGCGCGCAGTTGATCGTATTCCCGGAAGCATTCATCGGCGGCTACCCGAAGGGCCAGGATTTCGGCGCGCGCGTCGGCTCCCGCACGCCCGAAGGCCGCAAGGACTTCCGCCGCTACTACGAAGGCGCCATCGATGTCCCCGGTCCCGCCACGGAGCGCCTCGGCGAAGCCGCCCGCGCCGCCGGAGCGTGGGTGGTGATCGGCGCGATCGAGCGCGAAGGCGGCACGCTCTACTGCACGGCACTCTTCTTCGCGCCCGATGGCCGCCTTGCCGCCAAACACCGCAAGCTCATGCCGACCGCCATGGAGCGCCTCATCTGGGGTTTCGGCGATGGCTCGACCCTGCCGGTCCTTGACGCCGGCTTCGGCCGCATCGGCGCCGTCATCTGCTGGGAAAACTACATGCCGCTGCTGCGCGCCGCTATGTACCGCAAAGGCATTCAGTTCTATTGCGCGCCCACCGTCGACGACCGCGAGAGCTGGCCCGGCTCCATGCGCCACATCGCCCTCGAAGGCCGCTGCTTCGTCCTCTCCGCCTGCCAGTACAGCCGCCCGGAAGGCGCTCCCGAATCCTCATGGATCCGCGGCGGCAGCGTCATCGTGAGCCCGCTCGGCCGCGTGCTGGCCGGCCCCTGCTACGACGGCGAATGCATCCTCCGCGCCGAAGTCGACCCCGGCGAGATCGCCGAAGGCAAATTCGACCTCGACGTCGCCGGCCACTACGCCCGCCCGGATGTCTTTCGCCTCGAAGTCAACGAGCAGCCCTAGCGCCGTAAGGCGCCCCCAATCCCCAATCCCCAATCCCCCTACAATAGAAGTTTCCCGTGAACTCACCCGGCCTCTTCATCACCTTCGAAGGCATGGACGGCTCCGGCAAGACCACCCAGATGCACCGGCTTGCCGCCCGCCTGCGCGCCATGGGGCGGACGGTCCTCGAAACCGCCGAGCCCGGCGGCCCGCCCATCGCGCAGAAGATCCGCCGCATCCTCCTCGATAGCGCCCATCAGGAGCTCAGCCCCACCACCGAGCTGCTCCTCTACTTCGCTTCCCGCGCGCAGAACGTCGACGAGTGGATCCTGCCCGCGCTCCGCCGCGGCGAGGTCGTCCTTTCCGACCGCTTCACCGATTCCTCGCTCGTCTACCAGGGCTGCGGACGCGGCCTCGGCGCCGAAGCCGTCCTCGCGCTCGACCGCATCGCGTGCCGCGGCCTCAAGCCCGACCTCACCATCCTGGTCGATGTCGACCCCGAAGCCAGCCTCGCCCGCGCCCGCGCGCGCAACCTCGCCGAGCCGCACTGCGAAACCCGCATGGACGACCAGTCGCCCGAATTCCACCGCAAGGTCTACGATGCCTACCGCGCGCTCGCCGCCGCCGAGCCCGCGCGCGTCAAAATCGTCGACGGCCGCACCGATATCGACTCCATCGAGCGCACCGTCTGGGAGGTGGTCCGCGCCTATGTTTGATAACTTCTGGGGCAACCCGCACGCCGCCGAGGCACTCGAACAGATGCTCACGCAGGACCGCCTCCCGCAGACGCTGCTGTTCTCCGGTCCCGAGGGCGTCGGCAAGGCGACCCTCGCCCGCCGCATCGGCGCGCGCCTGCTCGGCCATGCCGAGCTGATCGAGCAGGATGACCTGAACGCGCCGGCCAACCGCGAAATCATCGCCGACCGCGAAAAATGGCCCGCCGAAAAGCGCAACGACGATCCGCTCCTGTTCGCCTCCCACCCCGATTTCGTCACCTTCGCGCCGGATGGCCCGCTGCGCCAGATCTCGATCCAGCAGACGCGCCTGCTCAAGGAGCGCGCGCAATTCCTGCCGCATCACGGCAGCCGCCGCGTCTTCCTGATCGATCGCGTCGACCGCGCCAACGAGCAGGCCGCCAATTCGCTGCTCAAGACGCTCGAGGAGCCGCCCGATCACCTCGTCCTGATCCTCACCGCCGAAAACGCCTACGACCTGCTGCCCACCATCCGCTCGCGCGCCGTGCCGTTCCACTTCGCGCCGCTCACGCCGGAGGAGATGCGGGCGTTCGTCCGCGCCCGCGGCCTCGACCATCCCGAGCGCCGCATGGCGCTCGCGGCCGGCAGCCCCGGCCTCGCCGCATCGCTCGATCTCGAAGCCTACGATAAGCGCCGCGCCGCCATGCTCACGCTGCTCAAAGTGGCCGCCGGCGCGGCGCCGTTCGCCGCCTGGCTCCCGGTGTCGGAGGCCATCGGCCGCGGCCGCGCCGAAAAGCTCGATGCCTATCTGAGAGTGCTCTACGAATTACTGCGCGATGTGATGCTGCTCCGCGAAGGCGTGGGCGGCCTGCGCAATCAGGACATCCGCCGCGAGCTCGAATCCATCGCCGCGCACGTCGAATTCCCGTGGATCCGCCGCGCCGTGCAGAAAACCGATGAAATCGCCGGCCTGGTCCGCCGCAACATCCAGAAGCAGATCGCGCTGGACGCGGTGATCATGGAGCTGCGATAGGCGGCCGCGCGAGCGCTACTGCTGCCGCGGCCCCATCTGCCCCGGGCTGGCGAAAGGGTTCGCGCCGATCGGCTGCGCCGTCTGCCCCGGATTCGAAAATGGATTCGGCGCCGTGAACGGGCTCTGGCCGCCCTGCGACTGGTTGGCCACTTGCGATGCCGGCGTGCCTACCGGACCCGTGTTGGGATTCGGCAGCGGCTTGATCTTACTCGGATCGAAGACGAACTCCCACAGCCCGTAATTGGTCTGGTCATTGTAGACCATGATGCTGTCTTCGTCCGCTTTGCTGGCGAAGCCGGCGATGCCTCCGCCCATGCCCTGCATGCCATTCGTATTGGTGGGCAGGCCGCCGGGCCGCGGCTGCGTCAGCAGATTGCCGATCATCTGCGCTGCCGTCGGGTTCATATTCGGCCCGCCCGCGCCGAACGCGCCGCCGGTAATCGCGTTGCCCGTCTGCGCCGAGACGCCCCCGGTTTGCGAGTTCACCGGCATTCCCGGCGGAAAGCCCGGCTGGTTGACGGACCCCGGCGGCCGGTACGCGCTCGGCGGCGCGGCCGAACCGCCCAGATACGATCCGCCGCCACCGAGGTACGATCCGCCGCTGCCCAGATAGCTCGATCCCCCGGAGTTGCTCCCGCCATTCGTCGCGACCGTGCCGGCGTTGGGCGGCATTCCGGGCTGCCCCGGCTGACCCGGCATCGGCACGCCCGGAATCACTGGCGGCGCCTGCCCTGGCATCGGATTCTGCCCCGGCATCGCCGGCATTCCTGAAACCGGCGGCATGCCCGGCACGGGCGGCATACCCGGCGCCGCGCTCGCCGTGGTCGTGCCTGGAGGCGCCGCGGTGGGATCGCCGGGATTCCCCGGACTGGCCCCGCCCGGCGGCGGCAGCACGTTGTTATCGCTGTCCCGCTTGCGCATCGCCAGGTTCACCGCACTTCCGGTCGTGCCCGGCTGCTCCCCCAGACCGGCCACGATCCCGACATACTGGCCCGCCGTCGTGTCCTTATCGTCCTTCTGCCCCGGCTGCTGCTTCTGGACCTTGGAATCCGTCAGCACCATGCCGTTGCTGTGGACGGCGCGCCATTCGTCCTTGCCGGTCATCGGGTCGATGTACCGGCGGCGCAGGAAATGCCGGCCGTTGGTCGATTCCAGATCTTCGATCTTCGCCGGGAAGTGCTTGGTCGCGCGCACATAAACTTCGATGGCGCGCTTGTACTGCTCGCCGCGATACACCAGCAGGTCTTCCTTCTGCCGCTGCGTATCGAAGGCCACGCGCGGGATCTCCATGTACAGCGAGATCGCGATCATCGCCGCCATCAGGAACACCAGCAGCAGCGCGTAGCCGGATTCGTTGCTGCGGCGGCGCCCCGGCATGGCCCGATGGCCGGCGCTCATCCCTGCCCCTCCTCCGCCAGCGGCAGCGTTTGCTGGTGCTTGGCGTCGAGATCTTCGACCAGCGCGGAATTCGGCCCGATGCGCACGATCTTGTACCTTCTCTTCAGCGTATCGCCTTCCGCGGCCAACAGGATTTCCTCGCCGTCCATGAAGTAGGCCGTCTTGCGCCCGTTGACCATCGCGGTCGAATAACCGTAGAACTTCAGCGGGATCGGCGGCGGCGGCGGGGGTGGTGGAGGCGGTGGAGGCGGAGGCGGCTGTTTCGGCCCCACGAACGCATGCACCGCGACGATCGGCTCCGGCCCGGGCAGTTTCGGTGCTTCCTTCACCGGCGCCTGCCCGAACTGAAACAGGTTCCGCGCGCCGCCGGCCGGCGGCACTTCCTGCACTTTGGCAAACAAATCCCAGCGCAGCGTGGGATCGACCTTGGTCGGGTCCGGCCGGTCCTCCGGCCGTTTCGCGATCCACACCGGGTGGAATTCCTCGCCCCGGTTGCGCAAGCCCGGAGCGCGCGCGCTCTTCGGCAGCGGCGCGGGCTCGGCGAGTGGCGAGGTTTCCACCGCGGGAGCGGCTGCCGCCGCCGTCGATGGAGCCGAAGCCGCCGGCACGGAGGGACCCGCGAGCAGATTCGAATACACGAAGTACGCAGCGACCGCCAGCAGCCCGATGAGAACGTAGACCTTCTTCTTCTCTTCCGTGCCGAGCTTCATCACACGCTCCCCCGCACGAAAGTATCGATCTTCAGCGTGACGTTCAGCGCCTGCCCGTTCTGCTGCTGCGGCGCCGCCGCCTGCATGTTTTCGATGATCATGAAGCGCGGCGATTTGTCCAGTAGATTGACGAACTTGCAGAAGTTCGCGTAAGTGCCTTCGAAGCCCACCTGCGTGGTCAGCTCCTGGAGCGTGTCGCTACCTTCGATCGCTTCCGTGCTGAACGTCGCCTGCCCCATCTTGATCCCGGCGTCCTTCGCCGCCTGGTTCAGCTCGGTCAGGATCATCGCGCCGTTCGAGCCCGCGTCCGTGAAATACTTGTTGAGGAAGGCATCCTCTTCGCTGCGCGCCTTCTGCACTTTTTGCACCAGCAGCTTGCTCGCGGCGAGCCGCTTCTGCGATTGCGCGAGCCGTGCCTCGAGCGCCTGCTGCTCGCGCCGCAGGTCCTCCGCCGATCCGCCGAACGGCCGAAACGCCGCAATCGCCGCCGCGAGATTCGCCGCCAGCAACACGCCGATGATCGCACGCATCGCGATGCGCGGGTCTCTTATACTGATCTTGGCTGGGAGATTGAGCTTAGCCGGCATAGCGCGCCTCACATGCCCTACAATTTCTGCGCATATTGCACACTCACGCGATATCGCCACAGCGGCTCGCTTTGGCTTGGCGCCTGCTGCGTCTTCGGCTGCGGATTCGCAAACGGCGGCTGCGACAGGTTCTTCAACATCTCGATCACGGGCCCGTACGATTCCGCCCCCACCTGCATATCCAGCACGATATGGTTCTCCGCATCCACGGTCGGATGAATCTGCATCACCCGCACGTTGTACGGCACGGCTTTTTCCAGGTCCGCGAAAATGCGCGTCCAACTGATGCCCTTGCGCAGCAGCAGGTCGTTGAAAAACACGCTGTGCTCCAGCACCTCCGCGTTTTCCGGCTTCCGCAGAATGGCGTCCTGCTGCGCCTGTTCGGTGGAAACGCGCTGGATCAGCCGGTTCAGCCGGCCGATATCGTGCCGCACGTCGGCAAGCTGCGCGCGGTCCGCCATCGCCAGCGAAATGAGCACCCCGAGCGTCGCCGCC
>Ga0070740_10005133_pt1 | contig 12351 bp, 13 predicted proteins | sample Coa_R2_FD_67286 | JGI IMG/M metagenome (GOLD analysis project Ga0070740, IMG submission 67286) | Surface soil microbial communities from Centralia Pennsylvania, which are recovering from an underground coalmine fire - Coalmine... | ecosystem: Environmental > Terrestrial > Soil > Unclassified ...
AATCCCCTGGACGCCGGGACATCTGCAGCGCTCAACACCAACACACCCGTCGTGTTCCAGCCGACCGCCACGCCTTCTCCGGTTTCAACTGCCACGCCTGATCCCTTGCTGGCTGCGAAGGCCAGGGTGTTGCAGATCATGGCGGGCATGTCGCTGGATCAGAAGCTGGGCCAGTTGATCGTGGTCGAGTACCTGGGGAACAACTACCAGGCGAGCGGCCTGCAATATATGGTGACGCAACAGTATATCGGCGGTATCCTTTACCAGTATGTCAATCACAATTTCGCGCCGCCGGAGAACACGGTCAGCGGAATGGCCGCCTTTTCGCAGCGGATTCAGCAGGACGCCAGAATCCCTCTGCTGCTCGGCACCGACCAGGAGGGCGGGCAGGTCAACCGCCTGCAGACCTTTCACGGTCCGCTGCCGTCCGCAGCGGCGATGGCGGCGACCGGCAATCCCCAATACGCGTATAATCAGGGGGCACAGGCGGCGAAGTGGCTGAAAGAGTTGGGCATCAACAGCAACCTGGCCCCGGTCGTCGATGTGCATACCGTCAACCCGCCCATCTTGCAGGATCGCATGTTCGGCAGCACGCCCCAGGCGGTGGAAACCTACGCGGGCGCTTTCCTGGATGGTTTGCAGCAAAACGGCGTCGCGGGCTGCCTGAAGCACTTCCCGGGACTGGGCGCAGTTACCTCAGATCCGCACGCGGGCCTGCCCACGATCTATCGCAGCCTGAGCGATTTGAAGCGCATCGATCTCGCGCCGTACCAAGTCATGATCGGCAAGAATCACCCGGCGATGATCATGGATACAGACGTGCTTATGCCGGCCATTGATCCCACCCTGCCGGCGGAGCTTTCGCCGAAGGCCATCAATGGAATCCTGCGCGGCTACCTGGGCTATGACGGCGTGGTAATTACCGATGGACTGTACATGCACGGAATCAGCGAGCGCTGGTCGTTGAGCCAGGCCGCCACGCTGGCGATCATCGCCGGCAACGACCTGATCGAGGGACCGTATACCGTCTCGCAGGTGGCCGCGGTCGTGACCGCACTCAAACAGGCCCTGCAGAGCGGCAAGCTCACGGAAGCGCGCATCGATCAATCGGTGGCGCGTATCCTGCTCATGAAGGTCGAGTACGGCATTGTCAAATAACGTTTAAAGATATTCGTGAACGCACTCGCAGCGCAAGCGCAGCGTCACGCGTTGCTCCTTCGAGAATTGTTCTGCCATCTGCTGGGCTGCGCGCTCCTCGCCGTGATAGCGCGCAGCCAGGCGATGGATATCGCGCTGAGCGATTTCGGGATCGTCGATCATCTCGACCTTTCCGGCAATTGTGACATAGTTATAGCCATCCTCCACGCAGATCGAGATGCGCGGATCTCTGCGCATATTGCGCTCCTTCAATCGCCCCGCTTTAGTATTCATCAAAATAGTATCGCCCTCCAGCAGATACCACATCGTCGTCTGCTGCACCGTACCATCCCGGTTGAGGGTGGCCAGGACGGCGAATCGCTTCTCGTTGAGGAATGCGCGTGCTTGTTCCGAGAGTTTTGCAGGCTGAGCCATAGAGAGATCTCCTCCTGAAACGAGTAAATATTAATTGGCCGCGTGCTATGAGATGGCCAGATCGGCCATGCGGGACCACGCGCGGCTGGACTGTTCGAGTTCGTGCAGGTCTTCTTGCGTATCGATATCAAAGGCCAGGCCGGCGTTCTGTAAAAGCGTATAGCTTACCTGGCGCTGCCGGGCGGCCTGGATGTAGGCTGGCAGGCTATTGGGACCGAAGAGATACGGCAGCAGCAGGGGCGGGCGCATCAGGATTGCGTTGGTTCCGGTGCCATCGGTGGAAGCAGCCAGCACGACCTGAGAGCGTTCTCCATAGGCGAGCAGCATGCGCACATCCTCCTGGGAGAGCAGCGGGAGATCGGCGGAGATGGTCAGCAGACCGATATTCTGCGACATCTGAGACGTGCGCCGGCCCTCATGTTCTGACGCCAGGAGAGCTTGCGGGCCGGAGGAGGTCTGTATTCTGTGCCGCCAGGCGGCGCGCTCAAGGATAATCTGCGCGGCGGCCTGGAGGGCGGGATTATGTCCCGGCTGAATCTCGCGCAGCGGCTCTGCTCCCCAGTCCTGAACCAGCTCCAGCACCTGCACATCGGCGCTGACGACATAGACCTGCTCGAAGAGATCGCTCTCGCAGAGCGTAGAGACCACATGCTGGAGCATATCCAGAACCAGCATTTCCCGCTGATTGCGCGAGAGATAGCCAGCCAGGCGGCTCTTCGCCAGGGCCAGCTTCTTTACCGGGACAAGTGCTGAGTATTTCATAGAGCTCTAAGCTATCCAGGGATATGTTTAAACCGATCCAGGCCGGCGGCCTCCAGCACGGTCTGAGCCAGAGCCTTCTTCGCAGCAGCATCGCGCATAATCGTATTGGTAGCGAGTGCGGGAATGCCCAGGTCCTCGATCGCCTCCAGCAAATGCGCGTCCTGCTCGTCGATCACCATCACATCCAGAAAATCGCGATAGTAGCGGGCCACGCCCACCGCCGAAACCTCCATGTGCAGGCCACTCATCAATTTATCAGCCGGCCCTTTAATGGGAGCGCCGCCGACGATCGGACTGACCGCAACGACCATGCCGCTGGCCTCATGCAGCGTATCGTGAATGCCGGGCACGGACAGAACACTGCCGATGCTCACGATTGGATTGCTGGGCGCAATCAGAATAGCCTCAGCCTCCTTAATCGCATCCAGCACGCCCGGTGCAGGTCTGGCCGCCTCGGCCCCCACAAATGTTACATCCTGTACAGGGTCAGAACACCGGCGTTTGACAAAATATTCCTCAAAATGCAGCAGCCCGGCGGGCGTCTGCACGTGGGTCTGCACCGACTGATCGCTCATAGGCAGGATGCGCAATTTCAGGCCCAGGCGTCGGCGTAGATCGTCTGTCGCCTCGCTGAGCGTTTTTCCCTGGCGTAAAAGCTGCGTGCGATGGATATGCGTGGCCAGGTCGCGATCGCCCAGTTGAAACCAGTCTTCATGCCCATAGCTGGTCAGTTGCTGCATCGTATTGTACGTATCGCCGCGTATGCCCCAGCCCTGGGACTCGTTGACCAGGCCGGCCAGCGTATACATCACGATATCCACGTCGGGCGAGACATGCAGGCCATAAAATTCGCGGTCATCGCCCGTATTTGCAATGACCGTCAGCTCTTCCTGTGGCACAACCTGCACCACGCCCTGCAAGAAGCGGGCCGCGCCCACCCCACCTGCCAGAACTACAATCATCGTCACACCTCATCAAACTGAACAATTAAGGCTTCTAAAGGGAGCCGTTCCCGGCGTTTGGGATCGGCAGCTGCGTATCCCAGGGTAATCAGCGCGTGCGGGATCAGGCGCCTGTCCAGGGCCAGCGCCTCGCAGACCACCTCGGGACAGAAGAGGGGAGCGCACATCCAGCCGCCGTCCAGGCCGAGGTCGTAGGCCATCAGCAGCATATTCTGGATAGCCGCGCCCAGGCTCTGAATCGCCATCGTCGTCTCATCGTTCTGCCGCCGCTCGTCGGGATAGCGGTCCAGGTCTTCCAGGTAGAGGCAGGGCAGGATCAGCGCCGGGGCATTGAGGATGCGCAGGCGTGATTTTTCCAGGCGAATCCTCACAATTTCCTGGCTCTGCCCGTCCATTTCCAGGTTTCGCTTCCAGGTTTCGCCCATCGCATCGGCCAGGCGCTCTTTCGTCTCCCGACGCGTCAGAACCACAAAGCGCCAGGGCTGGCGTCCGTGAGGCGAGGGCGCCCAGCGGGCCGCCTCCAAAATCTGCACAATTTGCTCACGTGTCACCGGCGTAGGCAAGTATTGGCGCACGCTGCGCCGGCCCCGTAGCAGGTCTATCAGCGTACCGGCGCGTGCTGGCCGGGTAATTGCGCGTTGCTCAGAATATATGGTCACTGTCTACTCACTGCTGCTCTTTCTGCTTGTAGAATAGCGCCTAGCGGAACATATCGGTTGCGGGATCACGCAGCAACGCCTGGGCGGTGCTGGTGCCGGGCGTATAGGCATAGCCGCGAATCAGCGCCACCGGCACGCGCTCGACCTTGCCCATCACCAGTTCCGCCGCCGCCGCCAGCTCATCGGCCACCGCAATCACGCTGGCATGCAGCTCGTAGCCGTAGGGATCGTACTGGCCGCGATAATCGCTCAGCGGCTCGATGCCCGCCGTACCGATGGCCATATTGACCTGGCCATTGCGCCAGGGACGGCCCCAGGTGTCCGAAATGATGACCGCGATCTCAAAGGACGCTCCCTCGCCTGCTAACTCCTGTAAGCGCGCGCGCAGCTCGCGGGCCGAGCGATCCGCATCGAGCGGCAGCAGCGTCACCTCACCCTCGCCGCCGTTCACATTGGACTCATCGATGCCCGAATTCGCGCAGATGAAGCCGTGATGCGTCTCCGTCAGCAGCACGCCGTGATCCATGCGCACCACCCGGCGGCTCTCGCGCAGCACAAGCTCCAGGTAGCGTGCATCCTTACGGCTGTCCTGTGCCGCGATGCGAGCAAACTCCGACGGCTCAACCTCTGCCAGCTTCACCAGGCGTCCCTCGGCCTTCGAGACAATCTTCTGGGTGACAACGAGAATGTCACCCTGCTGCAAGCTCAAGTGCTGCGCCTGGATCGCCTCATAGATAAGAAGGCCCAGGTCGGCTCCTGGGGCTACCTCACCTATGCCAGTGATCGGCAAAATGCGTATCTCTGTATTCAAAACCGGTCCTCCCTTGATGAACGCTGACATTATATGTTCTGGTTGGGCCTCACTGCAAATTGGGAAGTGCTGGCGGAACGTTCCAAAAACAACAGGAGCGCCCATCCATAGAGAACGCTCCTGCTTGAATAAGGGAGTGCTATGCCTGCTCGACAAAACTCAATCCCTTGCTCACCGCCTCGGCAAAGTCCGCCGGATACGAGTGATCCAGGCCGGAGCGCACCTCCAATTCACAGGGGATGCCCCGGGCGTTGAGAAGCTCGACGACCGTGCGCGAGATGCCCAGGCATTCATGATCCTCATCTCCGACCAGGATATAGCCGCGCACGCCGATCGGTTTGTGAGCCTCCAGCAGCGCGGGCAGCGCCTTTAGCTCGTCCTCGCTCAGATAGGGCCCCAGAGCAACGAAGCCGCGTGTTTTAATCGATTGGTGCAGCGCCATCCAGATCGCCTGGCCGCCGCCCATCGAGAAGCCGCCAAGCACCACGCGATTCAGGTCGATAGTATACTCGCCCGACACCTTCGCCAGGTGCTCGCGTATTTCGCTGATCGCCTGCTCGCGATCATCCCAGACAAAAGCATCCTGCCCGATGATTTGCGAGGATTGCGGGACTGCAAGCAGCCAGCCCTGCTCAGTGACCTTGCTCCATTCTTTAATGGTATCGCCGGCATTGCTGTTATTTCCGTGTAGCGCAATCAGCAGGGGAAAATCCGTGACGTGTTGTACTGGTTGCGCGATGAGCAGTTCGGGCCGCGCGTTCGCCTCGGCCAGTCGCCGGCGACAAATCTCAACCATCTCCTGGAACTCAGGCAGTTCTTGCAGCGAAAGCAGGTCCGGGTCGTCCTTCAGCCACCTCGGCGGATACCAGTAGCCCTGAGCCAGCGCCTCGCGGAAAATGTGCAGGGCCTCCGCCTGTTTGCCGGTCAGAGCATGCAGGCAGAGGCGCCAGTAGGCGATCTGACGCTGCTGCTGGGGAAAATTCAGATGTTCTCGCTCCACCAGTTCAAAGGACTGCTGATACTCTTTTGCTCTATAGAGGCTCATCAGTTGCTGATCGAGGTCATGAAAGGTCTTATTACTCACGCTCTTTCTCCTCATGTGTTATTTGCTCTCGTAATGCCAGATCATTATATCGCGCCCTTTATGGATGTGTCTATGTGAAGAGATCAGGAGAATTTTGTAGCTGCGTATACACAATCACGTAATATAATATGGTAAAAACTTTCTCAAGGAGTGCTCGCGATCATGGACGAACTTCAGCCACCTCCCCGGCAGGCCCAGGATGGAGAGGAGGAACTCCTCTTCTTCTGGGCGCTGGGTGATTTGCACTACTATAACAATGTTCTCTGGCAGGTGGAGCATACGCCGCGCATGCTCCAGATGTTTAGCGATTTGCGCCGGCTCTGGGCGCAGGAGGGCGCGCCGGCTTTCTGTGTATCGCCCGGCGACCTGGTTGAGCTGGCTGACCCCGAGAATTATCAACTGGTTCGCCAGCAATTGAGCCTCAACCTGGGTCCGGTTCCGTTCTATCCCGGCCTGGGCAACCACGAACTCTTCGCTTCCAGCCAGGAGAGCGAGGCGGAATTGCTGGAAGACTTCACCATCTTCTGGGAGAAGCCGCCGCGCTACTACTGGACGCAGGGCGAAGTGCTCTGTGTCATGCTGGATGTGGTCGGCTATGGTGCGCCGGTGCTGACTCGCGAGTCGCTTGCCTTTCTAGAGACCGCCCTGGCTAAACATCCCCGGCATGTCGCGCTTCTCTTTGCCCATTGTCCACTCTATGGCAGCGTGCTGGACCGCGACCCGGCGCGCGACCTGGACTATGACTCCCTGGAGCCGTTCTTCTACCTGGAGAACTCTCAAGAGGTGCGCGCCCTGCTGGCCCGCCATCCCAACGTCTGCCTCTACTTCTCCGGGCACACACACTCCGGCTGGCAGGCGCCCAACCTGGTCATGACCGAAGAACTCGGCGGCCATCCGCTCACGCATGTCAATCTTTCCTCGCCCTGGTACACCGGCAAACATCACGGCATCGAATGGCTGGATGGAGGGAAAGCGTGCAGATATCGCCCCGATGATCCCGATGCGATCACCTCGCTGGAAGTGCGCGTCTTTCGCCAGCGGGTTCGCCTGCGTCTGCGCGATCATCGCGCCAGAAACTGGCTGACCGAGTGGAACGTACCCGTAAAGTAGAGAGCGAAAGAAAAAGCTCGCCCTGGCTCTATACTGAGAGGAGAAGAGTGTGCAGGTCTGCGGAACAGACCGGAAAAAGAGAGGAGAAGAGGCCATGTTCAGATTACTGAGCCAGCTTTTGCTTGCAGGCATTTTTATTAAAGGCGGAGCAGATGCGTTTTTGGAACCAGGCGGGAGGCCGGACAAAGTCGCTGAGGCAGGCTTGCCAAATCCCAGGGTTGCGGTAGAATTAAATGGTGCGGCGATGGTAGTGGGAGGAGCAATGCTGGCGCTGAATATCGCGCCAAGACTGGCAGCAGCAGCTTTAATTGGCTCTCTGGTTCCGACCACGATCGTCGGCCATGCCTTCTGGAAAGAGGAGCAGGAGGTCGCGCGCAATGCGCAACTCCTCCAGTTTTTGAAAAATCTGGGGCTTATCGGAGGGCTGCTGCTGCTACTTACGCAGAAGAGAGGATCAAAACGTGAGCGAAGAGATCGAGAATAAGGTAGCAATGGTGATTATGGCGCATCCCGACGACGCCGAGTTTAGCTGCGCCGGGACTGTGGCAAAGTGGGTGCGCGAGGGCTGGCAGGTCTATTATGTCGTCTGTACAGATGCGGGCAGCGGCGGTCCCGACGAGGCCACCGAGGTTGGCCTGGAGGCGCGTTTGCAGGTGAGCGAGACACGCCGGGAGGAGCAGCGGGCCGCCGCCAGGATTCTCGGATTAAAAGATGTGATTTTCCTGAATTATCGCGACGGCGAACTGCAACCAACCCTGGACTTTCGGCGCGATATCGTGCGTTTGCTGCGCACCTATCGGCCCTATCGAGTCGTCTGCCAGTCGCCCGAACGCTCCTGGACGCCGCAGATGTTTATTGGCGCCTATCATCCCGACCATCGTGCCTGCGGCGAGGGCGTAATCTCTGCCATCTATCCGGCCTCGCAAAATCCCTGGGACTTCCCGGAACTGCTGGCCGAGGGCCTGAAGCCCCACAAGGTCAAGGAACTCTACGTCGTGGGCGCGCCGAGTTTAAATCACTGGGTCGATATTTCCGAGACGATGGATGTCAAAATCGAGGCGCTGCTGGCGCACGCCAGCCAGTTCATCGGCAGAACCGACGAGGTTGTGAAGCGAGTGCGCGAGATGCGCGCAACGATCGGGCAGAAGTACGGCGTGGCCTATGCCGAAGAGTTTCATCTCGCGGTAAACCGTTAGCTATTCATCGCATGGACGATCGACGGTCAGAGGCGCGTGCTAGCACGCGCCTGCTGGCGGCTGGCCCGGCGAGATGCGCGCGTGAGCGGGAATTGTGCCTGGCGGAACGTTGTCTGGATCGAAAAACTCTACCTGGCAATGCTCTCTGCCCTGACTGAGCAATTGGTTAAGAATCTCCTGGCGGAACTGCTCTGCATCTTTATCGGCGGCGCGTTCGATTAATTGAAAATCCTCATGGAAGTCGCCCTCGATATCAGCCCACGACGTTTTGACCAGTACCATCGCGGATTCCTGTCGCTGTGCGCTTGCAGGCCGCTCATTTTTTGCGCCGGGCGGCAATTTCCTGCGTCTCTTATAATTGATGTGCGCGAAGTGCTGTTTTTTCTGTTCTCTGCGCTGCTTTTTTGTAAATCCCATGCCCGGAAGTATAGCACGATCGCATTGAAAAAGAAACAGCAAGAGGGCCTCAGTTTTCGATCTTGCCCACCGGCCTGGCCGGAAGCACCTCCTGGCGCAGTTCTTTGTGGAGCAAGATCAGCAGGGCCTCCAGAGCGCGGCTGGGCGAAATCTCGTCGGCGAGCAGGACCAGGCCGATCGGCAGGTTGAACTGGACCTCCGCAATCTCTCGCAGCACCGTCTTCTCTGGCAGAGGAGTGGCGGAGACGCGGGGCACAATCGCCATGCCAAGTCCATGCTGCACCAGGCGGATCAGCGTCTCCAGGCTGCTGCCGATCTCCAGGCCGGAATAGGGATTTCGCCCGCGCTCCTGCAGCGTCTGCTCGGCGATCTGGCGATACGGGCACTCCCGTTCGGTGAGCAGCAATCGCTGCCTCGCGAGATGCTGGACGCGAATGACCGGCTCGGCGGCCAGGGGATGGTCTTCCGGCAGGAGCAGGGCGAGGCTTTCGACGAAGAGGGGTTCAAAATCCAGGCCGAGGTGGGCCTCGGGCAGTGAGCAGATACCCAGGTCCAGCGCCCCGGAGGCGACCCGCCGGCTGATGAGATGCGTATTGCCGACCTCGATGGTGAGATGGATACGCGGGCGTTCCTGGCAGAAGGAGGCCAGAATCTGCGGGAGGCGCAGGCTGGCGGTGGGTTCGATCACTCCGATGCGCACATGGCCGGCCTCGCCCGCGACCAGGTCAAACATGGTCTGCTGCAACGCCATCGCGCGCGCGACCAGCGAGTCGGCCTGCTCCTGAAGCGAGCGCCCGGCCTCGGTAAGCTGGACCTTCTTGCCCTGGCGCAGAAAGAGCTTGACGCCAAGCTCTGCCTCAAGCTGCTGGATGTGCAACGTGATCGTTGACTGGGCGTACATCAGCTTCTCTGCCGCCTTCAGAAAGCTTCCTTCTTTCACGATCGCCTGGAACGTGTAGATGTGACGCAGTTCCACCGCAGCCGCTCCTTAAATATATCAGCAAAATTGAATTGAAGGGCCGCTCAATTTATATTTGCTCATGGTAGCATGTTTAAAACGCGGTTGCAAGCACACGGTTGCCCTTGCACACGGCTGAGGAATATGCCATAATCTCCATAGAGACCTTCGGGGCAGGGTGTAATTCCCGACCGGCGGTATGGTGCATGTATATGGTGTATATGCGCCGAGCCCGCTAGTCTGTGGCGTGCGTTCTCTGTGCGCCATGTGACAGATTCGGTGTGAAGCCGAGGCCGACGGTTACAGTCCGGATGGGAGAAGGTTCCACAGAGGTACGGAGAGCGCCGGCGCAGCGAAGTCTGCGGGAGGCGCGTGGTTTGCTATGGACGGCTGTGGCCAACCATACGTATCTCTTTATATCTCCCTCACAAGCCTCCCCGAGTCAGTCCTTCTGCCGACCTGGCAACAGTCTGCCTGTGGCCGGGATTTGGAAGGAATCAGTTCTATGGCGATGCGCGTCATCCGTTTTTCCCGCGCCGCCATACAAGCTTTGACTGAGGGATGTCAATGAGCGTAACCATGTTGCGCGAGGGCGAGCGAGAGGCAAGCGCGCAGGAGCTAGCGGCCTCCTCATCGCTCCCTGTACCTCGCAAACGCACGCAGGCGTCTAAAACCGCCTCGCGCCTGCTAACCATCCTGGCTCCTGTGCTGCTGGGTGTGGCCCTTCTGGGGGGCTGGTACCTCAGCACAACGAGAGGGCTGGTTGCCACTTACGAACTGCCGCCTCCATCTGATGTCTGGACCTCCCTGTGGGACGGCCTGACCTCCGGCCTCTTCCTCCATATGGCCTGGGTGACAATTCAGGAGAGCCTGGGTGGCTTTCTCCTCGCTGTGATGATCGCCCTGCCAGTTGGCTTCGGCCTGGCGAAATGGCGTCTCTTCGCAGCAACGGTCTATCCCTACCTGGCCGCCGGCCAGGCGATTCCGGCGATCGTGATCGCCCCTTTCCTGGTGGTCTGGATGGGCTATGGCATGGGACCCACTGTGGTGCTCTGTTTCCTGGTCGTGCTCTTCCCGATGATCATCATGACCGCCCTGGGTTTTCAGACCCTCGATCCGGTCCTGGTGGATGCCGCGCGCGTGGAGGGAGCTTCGTTCTGGCCGATGCTGACCAGGATCGAGTTTCCCCTGGCCCTCCCGGCGATTATGGCCGCCGTGCGCACCGGCCTGACCCTCTCGGTCGTCGGGGCGCTGGTCGGCGAATTTGTCACCAGCACCGATCAGGGACTGGGCGCTCTGGTGCAGATCGCGAAGAACCAGTACGATGTGCCGCTGATGTTTGCCACCGTGCTGATCCTGGCAGTTCTGGCTGCGATCTTCTATGGGATCACCTGGGGCCTGACGAGGCTGGCCGAGGCTGTGTACATGTAGACCTGCTCATTTCTCGGCAAGATTTATTCTATAATCTCATCTGAAGGAGTTCAAACAGATGGAGACACGTCAACGTGCGTCCTTTTTCCCGGCGCTTCTTGCTCTGCTCCTGCTTGTAAGCCTGCTGCTCGCGGCCTGCGGCAATTCTACGCCCGCCACAACCACCGGCGGAAACGGTTCGCCGACCAATGTGAGCATTGGCCTGGGCTATATTCCTGATATTCAATTCGCCCCTTTCTATGTCGCGGTGAAGAAGGGCTACTATACGGCGGTCGGCCTGAATGTCACCCTCAATCATGGCATCGTCCCCGATCTCTTCGGCGAGATGATGGCCGGCAAGGATACCTTTGTCTTTGCGGGCGGCGACGATACGCTGGTCGCGCGCAGCAAGCATCTGCCGGTGGTGGATGTCTCCACGATCTATCCCAGCTATCCCGTCAGCCTGATCGTGCCGGCGAATTCGTCGATTCAGACGCTAGCGGATATCAAGGGGCATACGATCGGCCTGCCCGGCCTGTATGGTTCGACCTACGTTGGTCTGCTGGCCCTGCTGCACGCGGTTCACCTGACCGCCAACGATGTCAAGCTCAAATCGGTCGGCTTTACCCAGGTCAGCGCCTTAAAGCAAGGGCGCGTTGATGCCGTGATGGGCTATACCAACAATGAACCGCTGCAACTGCGTCGTCTGGGCATGCAGGTGCGAACCTTTGACGTGCCCAATTACCAGCCGATGGTTTCCAATGGGATCGTGACCACCGAGCAGACCTGGGGCAGCCAGTCCAGTATGGTGCGCGCCTTTGTGCGGGCGACGATCAAAGGTTTGAACGAGGTGATCGCCAATCCCTCCGAGGCTTTGCAACTCAGCCAGAGCTTTATCCCTGGCATGAATATGGCCCAGGCTCAGGATGAGTTGCAGGCCACCATCCCCATCTGGAAAGGCACCGGCCAGCATCCCCTGGGATATAACGATCTCGCTACCTGGCAGGCGATGGCGCAGTTCATGGCCGGCCAGGGCCTGATCCCCGCCAATCCAGATGTGAGCAAGGCGTTTGTGAACGTGTAGCTTCTCATGAGCGATATAAGCGAAATGCGCATTTCGCTTATATCGCTCATGAGAGATTATTTGGGTGGGGAAAGAGATGGCCAGGACGTGCCAAATTTCTCGCGGTACATTCTCACGTCATCTTGCGTGACCTGCGAAAGCGGCGCTGGAAGCTCGGAGAGGGCGAACCAGCCGATGGCAGTGCATTTCTCCGGCTCCAGGATGCGTGGCTCGCCGGAGACGTGCCGGGCGAGGTAGGTTGGGGAAACCCAGTGTTCGTTCTCCTCGACGAGGATATGATCGTTCACGCCCAGCAGTTCATTCACTTCGATCGTCATCCCATACTC
>Ga0070740_10005135_pt1 | contig 12349 bp, 10 predicted proteins | sample Coa_R2_FD_67286 | JGI IMG/M metagenome (GOLD analysis project Ga0070740, IMG submission 67286) | Surface soil microbial communities from Centralia Pennsylvania, which are recovering from an underground coalmine fire - Coalmine... | ecosystem: Environmental > Terrestrial > Soil > Unclassified ...
CCTCCGGAGAGGGTTGCGGCGGCGGCGCTTCAAGCCCATACAAACCCTCCGTTGCCAGCCGGAGATGCCGATGCCGCTTATCACTCTGCCTGACGGATCCCAACACCGTTTCGTTGCGCCCCTCACTGGCGCGGCCTTGGCCGCCGCGATCGGGCAGGGCCTGGCGCGCGATGCAATTGCCATGAAAGTGGACGGCGTGTTGATGGATCTTTCGCGCGAGATCGACCACGATGCGCATGTCGTCTTCATCACCCGCAAGGACCCCGAAGCCCTGGAAATGATCCGCCACGATGCCGCCCACGTGCTGGCGGAAGCGGTGCAGACGCTTTATCCCGGCACGCAGGTGACGATCGGCCCTACGATCGAGAACGGTTTTTATTACGATTTTGCGCGCAACGAGCCGTTTACGCTGGAAGATCTTCCCGCGATCGAGGCGAAAATGCGCGAAATCATCGCGCGCAACGCGCCGTTCGTGCGCGAAGTCTGGGACCGCGATGAGGCGATCCGCTTCTTCGAGGCCAAAGGCGAGCATTACAAAGCCGAGATCATCCGCGACTTGCCGGAAACGGAGGTGATTACGCTTTATCGGCAAGGCGAGTGGGTGGATCTCTGCCGCGGCCCGCATATGCGTTCCACGGGCGATGTCGGCACCGCGTTCAAGCTGATGAAAGTGGCGGGAGCCTATTGGCGCGGCGATCATCGCAACCCGATGTTGAGCCGCATTTACGGCACCGCTTGGCGCAATCAAGCGGAACTCGATGCCTATCTGCATATGCTTGCCGAAGCGGAACGACGCGACCATCGGCGCATCGCGCGCGAGATGGATTTGTTTCATTTTCAGGAAGAAGCGGCCGGCTCCGTCTTCTGGCACGCCAACGGCTGGCGCCTTTATCGCACGGTGCAAGCCTATATGCGGCGTCGGCTCGAGCAGGCGGGCTATCAAGAAGTGCACACGCCGCAACTGGTGGATCGCGCGCTCTGGGAAGCCTCGGGGCATTGGGAGAAATTCCGCGAGCATATGTTCGTGGTGCAGCTGGAGAACGAGAACCGCACCCTGGCCTTAAAGCCCATGAATTGCCCCTGCCATGTGCAAATCTTCCGGCAAGGCGTGCGCTCGTATCGCGAGCTTCCGCTGCGCATGGCGGAATTCGGCTCCTGCCACCGCTTTGAGCCTTCCGGCGCGCTGCACGGGTTGATGCGGGTGCGCGGCTTTACCCAAGATGATGCGCACATTTTCTGCACCGAAGAGCAAATCAGCTCCGAGACGGTGCGCTTCGTGGAGTTGTTGCGCACCGTTTACCGCGACTTCGGGTTTGCGGAATTCCGCGTGAAGTTCTCCGACCGCCCGCCCGTCCGCGCCGGCTCCGATGCGGTTTGGGACCGCGCCGAGGCGGCCCTTTCCGAGGCCTGCACGCTTGCCGGCGTGGATTACACGCTGAACCCGGGCGAGGGCGCGTTCTATGGCCCCAAGCTTGAGTTCGTGCTCCGCGATGCCATCGGGCGCGATTGGCAATGCGGCACGCTGCAGGTGGATTTCGTGCTGCCGGAGCGGCTCGATGCGGAATACGTTGCCGAAGACGGCTCGCGCCGCCGGCCGGTGATGCTGCACCGTGCCGTGCTCGGCAGTTTTGAACGCTTTATCGGCATTTTGATCGAGCATTATGCCGGCCGGTTTCCGCTTTGGCTGGCTCCGGTGCAGGCGGTGGTGGCCACCATCGTAGCGGATGCCGATGCTTACGCGGCCGAGGTGGCCGCGCAGCTCCGCAAGGCCGGCTTGTTCGTGCTCTTGGATACGGCCAACGAAAAGATTACCGCCAAGGTGCGCACGCACAGCCTGGCGCATGTGCCGGTGCTCGCGGTGGTGGGCCGCAAAGAGGCCGAAAACGGCACCGTTTCGCTGCGCCGGCTGGGCAGCGAGCGGCAAGAGGTGCTGGCGTTGGAAGAAGCCGTCCGGCGTCTTGCCAAAGAAGCCTGCCCGCCCGATCTGCATGCATGAGGGGCTTGGGCGTTCCGATTGCCGGCGCGCATGATCGCGCTTGATCGAAAGCCTTTGCCTCGGCCAAGATGGCGCCGACGCGGGAAGGGATTCCGCGCCGGGAGATTCGTCTATGTTCGTCAACAGCTTAAGGAGAGAGACCCATCGCTAGAGTTCCGCAGCAACCGCCGGCCCCCGCCCGTGAGGGGCCGCGCGTGAATGAAGAAATCCGGGCGCCACAGGTGCGATTGATCGACCAAAACGGGGTGATGTTGGGCGTGATGAGTGCGCGAGAGGCCTTGCAACGCGCTTATCAGGCCGGGCTTGATCTTCTGGAAATCAGCCCGAATGCGGATCCGCCCGTGGTGAAGATTCTCGATTACGGGAAGTACAAATACGAGCAACAAAAAAAGCGAAGCGAAGCCAGAAAAAAACAGAAGGTCATCGAGATCAAGGAAATCAAAGTCCGCCCGAATATCGACGAGAACGACTATCAGGTGAAGTTGCGTGCCATGAAGGCGTTTCTTGCCGAGGGGGACAAGGTGAAGGTCACGCTTCGCTTTCGCGGCCGCGAGCTTGCCCACCAGGAGCTTGGGGTGAAGGTGCTGGAACGGATCCGCGCCGATCTCGACGGGCAAACCAAGGTGGAGCAAATGCCCAAGATGGAAAACCGCCAGATGGTGATGGTGCTTTCGCCCCGTTGATCGCTGCGCCCCCGCTCTGATCGCTGTGCCCCCCGCTGATCGTTGCGCGCACGGCCGCGCGCCGAGGGGGTGATGGGGTTGGGGGGTGATAGGGCTGGATGGGTGGCCGAGCGGCTGAAGGCAGCGGTCTTGAAAACCGCCATACGCGCGAGCGTATCGTGGGTTCGAATCCCACCCCATCCGCCAGACATACGTTTCTCCGGCTCGGGGAAAGTGTGTACCTTTGCCCACAAGCCCGTTCGAAAAACTGCCGAGGCGGGCGGGTTGTTTGCATGCCGGCTCAAGCCCCGGGCCGGAATAAACCGCCTCATTCGGATGGGGGATCACATTCTAGACAGTCACCTGCGCCGCATTCATACGGGCTTGTTGACGATCTTGCTCATCGGATGGTTGTCGATCAGATAACGCGCGACCTCACCCAATGGCGTCTCTAGGTGGCTGAAGATATGAGCCGTACGCGGCGAGATACGTGGACCCATCGTCTCTGAGACCGGAACGTCCATTTTAATCAGCTCGCGCCTGAACGCATAGCCGCGATGGTCGATGGCAGCGAGCGCGAGGGTTATCCTTGTACCTTTAACAGCGTCATAGATCGCGCGCTGCTCCATAACAGGCGTTCGCTCGCCCAGGGTTACGGATTTTATACACTCGAGCGGAAGTTTCTGAGTGTAAACTGGAAAACCGCGGGAGTCGACACCATTTTTTTCGCAGTCTGCAAGGTGGCGTATGACCCGGACTTCCTGCTCGTACTTCCACTGCTCTGATTTTGCGCAAAGTTCGGCAATGGGGATTGGTCCGCCCGGTGAGACGTATGCGCTAACATCGCGCATCGGGCGTACCGGCCGATATTCGATATCGATCTGGCCATCGAAGAATTCATGCGATCCGTCAAACTCAACCACAGCGCCGGCATATTGATCGGCGTAGTGGGCCCACATCAGGAGCGAATCATCAACCCGTGACAGGCAGAGAATGCCGATAAGGCTGTTCAGCTGCTGAACGATGTCACGCGACATCGCGTCGCTCGCCTGGCAGCCATCCGGTACCTCGTTTAGCTCACCCGGCGGCGGCTGCCGGCGTTGCGCCCGTACGTCGAGCGACAAGCTGAGCTGCCTCTCACCCGCGTTGTTAGGGACTACGACCGCCGGCAGTAACTCGAACGGATCGTTAAAGGCGGTTGGCTGCGTGAACCGTACGGAACCTTGGAGAATTCGCTTGAGGCCGGAGATGTTCACATACTTGTAAAGCGGCGTGAAAGCCGTGCCGGATGCTACCTCAGTCATGGTCCTTATCCGCTGGTCAAAATTATCCCGCATGGTTCTCAACCGTATCACACCTTTGTCAATCCGAGAAGAGAGACGAATGTGGCTCGCGAGCAATGCGTCTTGCTGGCTCGGGATAGGGAGAAGAGCTTTCCGGGCTCGCAGTCCACGTCCGCAATTTCTCGCAAGAGAGAACACGCGCGCCGCAAGCCCCGCCCGTGGAGATGTCAAACCGGCTTCTTCACGCCGAGGAATTTTCGATCATGGGCGAAACATAGGGGTTCGATCGGCATAACGAAGACGAAAGAGCATCTCGTGTTTGCAAATCTAACTCCCCCGCATCGCGGGCGGTGATAAGAAGGTCGGAAGATCGCCTGGCAAACTCTTCTGCGTCATCTCTGCCGGAGAATGTTATGGGTGGGCCTTGTTTCCATCGTTCCCCTTGATCGGCTCGGGAGTGCCTAACATCTTTTCGGCATTCGTATCTTATTGAATCGAGGATGCCGCCATGCCAAGCTTACCCAAAGGCCGTACCCTTGAGGAATTCAAGCCCTTGATGCCGGCAGAAAAAAAATCCTTCACGCCGTGGCCGCAGGCACGCCCGCAATCACCGGCCAAAGCCGGCCGGCAGAGCCGAGCGATGCCTGCGCGGTACGCGCCGAATTCCTCCGCTTTCTGGCCCTCGGCGGTAACGCCGACGCACCGGTGCACGAAAAAGGCATTATCGTGCGTGGGGCCGGGCCCTGTTTGGCTCGGAGCTATGCGAAAATAACGTGATGCGAACAATAAATAAAACCCCTTTACCGTAACGGAACCGCGACGTTCTCCGGCAGGCGGGTAACCCTGCTTACGGAAACGAACCCAAGCGCCGGTTATCCTCGCGTGCCCTCGCGTTCTTTTTCGGATTGCTGTCGGTTACCGCGGCAAGCGATCCTTTCGATCGACGTGTTCGCTCCCGTAAGAGTGAATTTTGATTTTGCAATATGTTCCGCTCTTCTTCCTTTCCCAAACTGACAGCGGGATCGGCGGAGCTGGGTCGGGCGGAAGCGGAGATGGATCGGGGACGGGAGCCTCGTGTTGAGCGAAGCTCGTCGCGCTTTTCTTAATCGTTTGTCCGGAATTTTTCGCTTTCCGCCGGGGCGTGCTGCGGAAACAATGCAATGCGAAGTCTCCGGCGATGAAGCGCGCCCCCCCTTTTGATGAAAGCTGTGATGAAACGAAGAAGCTTTCCAAAAAGCAGGCGCCCTTTAAAGGGCCAAACGCATATTGGCCATATCCGCAAGTGTTAGCGAACCGGGCATCCGGAATTGATTTTGCACACGCCGCTCATTGGGCCGGATTGTTTGTTCATTGGCGGCCGCATTTTGGTTGTTCGGCTATTTTATTTCCTATGCCCTACTCTTGAAACCTGGGGGCGTGCCGTAATATCTCGTTAGATCACAAAGCATCGAACGCGGATGCGGGGAAGCCGCTTCCGCGAAAATCCGCCAGGGCGGAGCCAGAACAAGCCTTGCCGCGTCTTAGCAAGCCCCGGGCAAGGCCATGAATGGAGCGATCTTTATGCAAGTGCAAAGTCCGGATGCCCAGCCCTTCCGATTTTCGGATCCGCAGCAGCAGCGCATCTATGAGGAGTTGAGGGAAGTCGTTGGCCGCGGCCCCGCGGATTTCTTCCGTGACGCGTGCGTGCTCATGGCCGGTGGCCATCAGCTCAAAACAACGGCTCACCTGGTAGCGCACCTCCTTCGCGAAATCGAAAGCGCGATCCGTGCTGTTTACTGGCCCGTGATCGAAGAAGAGCGCGTGCGCTCCGAGGGATCGGCAGACCAAGGGCCGGGAAGAGAATCCCAGAAACAGCAAATCTGCGCCATACTTCAATCATTGAAAATTTCCCAGAATAGTGTTGAGGCACGTGCCTGGAATACGCTTGCCGAGAACCTCAACCGTTTTGCCCATCGCCGCGGCCTCGAGGCACCGTACTCCCTGAACGAGATCGAAAAGCTTTGGGCTCAGTGCACGCCTCTGCTCGATGCTCTCTTAAAAGGCTTGCGGGAACGCTTCCTGCGACTGGTTAGAGAGTTGGATAAAATTTTGGCGAACGGAACGCCGAGTGAAGCCGTCTTGAAGAGACTTACCCAAGAAATCCCGAACACTGTGGCGACGCGCAACTATCTTTTTACCCGCCTCGAAAACCCCGAGTGGCTCGATCCGCTCAGGAAAAAGCGCTTTTTTCAATATCCACCCGAGCCGATCTACGAAGAAAACGATGGCCCCATCGCATTTCCGCCATGGCCCGAAGGGCGTTATCTGGCCCGGATGGCCCAACACAACCCCAAGCTCGTGGCGGAGATTATCGAGGAGATGACGGATACCAAAAACGTGGTCGTGCAGACCGATCTTCTCGATGCGCTTCTCGCTATGTCGCCGGACCTATCGGCGCCACTCGTGAACAAGGTGGAGCGCTGGGCACAGTCGCCTTATCTGCGTTTTTTCCCGCCTTTGCCGAAGCAATTGGGCCAGCTGATTGCCCACTGGGCGGAGGGCAAAAGAGCTTGCGAAGCTCTCCGCGTCGCACGCGTTCTGTTTGGCTTCGTTCCGGAGCAGTCCCCCGCTGCGCCCGCTCCCAACGCGGCGAATAGTTTCCCCCGAGAACCGCAATCGCGCTTCGATCCTTACTTATATGGGGACTTCCTCAGCACATATTATCCCAAACTGGCGGCCGCGGCGGGTCTCCCCGCGCTGGAACTAGTCTGCGATCTGCTCGATCAAGCAATCCGGCTTCCGAACCCGCACCTCGATGAGCAGACGGGCCAGGATTATTCGGCTGTTTGGTGCCCCTCTATTGCTGAGCATCCCGGGAACCCGGATTCCCCGATCAAGCTTCCCCTGGTTAGAATGGTCCGCGACGCCGCAGAGTGTATCGTGCGCTCCCAGAAGGCGTCGATCGAAGACGTGGTCAACGAGCTCGAACGAAGACGCTGGAAGATTTTCCGCCGCATTGCGCTGCATCTCCTCATAGTGTTTCCCGGGCAAGCGGAAGCCTTAGCCGCTAAGCGACTAAAAGACCAAAATCTGCTCACCGATAAGTGTCTGCGATACGAGTACGACCAGCTGCTGAAGGCGCGTTTCCTGCGGTTACCACCGGCGGATTGCACGAACATTCTGGCGTTGATTGAGGCCGGCCCCGGGGAGGGCGGTGAGCGTGAAATCTGGCAGCGCGATCGGCTGGCACAAATAGGCCCCGAAAACCTGCCGGGAGACTGGCAGAGACGCTACCAGGATCTGGTTGGGAGGCATGGCGCGCCGACCGATTCCAAATTCCTGATGTCGCGCAAATCATGGTGGCTGGCGAAAAGCCCCAAAACCGTGGACGAGCTCAAAGAGATGACCGTTGCGGACATTGTTCGCTTCCTCCAAGGCCGGAAGTCTGCATCTGATCATACCCTTCCGCTATTCGAGGAAATGCCGGACGAGAATCTGTTGCGTGTCGTAACCGAGGATCCGGCCCGTTTCGCCGACGCAGCCGCACAATTTCGGGGTCTTGCGCCGAATTACATTCGCGCAGTTATTTCCGGCTTTCGAGGCGCTTTAAACCAAGGGAAAAATTTCGCGTGGGAGCCGGTTCTCGACCTCTGCGAATGGGTGCTCGCGCAGTTGCGCCAAATCCCGAACTCGCCGGCGCATGCACAAGGCGCATCCCCGCCTTGGGGCTGGACGCGCAAAGCAATCGCGGAACTCTTGACCGTCGGTTTCAACGACGCGGCGGGTGCCATTCCCATCTGCTTGCGTAGAAGGGTCTGGAAAATTCTAAAGCCGATTACCGATGACCTTAATCCGACGCCGCACTACGAGCGGCCATACGATACGGACCCGGCCGAGTTTGCGCTTAACACCACGCGCGGGGCCGCGATGCACGCCGTGATCCGCTACGCGCTCTGGCTGCGGCAGCATTGGGTAAAAGCGCCGAAAGCGGGAGCGCGGCTTTCAAACGGTCTTAAGAAGATGCCCGAAGTGCGCAAGGTTTTGGAGGCTCATCTTGACCCGAATAGGGAGCCCTCGCGGGCTATCCGCGCCGTCTACGGGCAATGGTTTCCTTGGCTTACCGTTCTTGATCCGAGTTGGGCGCGGGCGCAAGCGGCACGGATTTTCCCACAAGACCCCGAAAGCGAAGCCTATTTCGAAGCAGCGTGGAACACCTACCTGGCATATAACGGAGTTTGCGATGCCGTATGGGAGATTCTGCGCCCACAATACGATTATGCCGTAATGCGCATCGGCACGCGGCGCGGCGCCGCGCATTGGCGGGAAAACCCCGATGAAAAGTTGGCGGAGCATCTTATGGTGCTCTACGGGCGCGGAAAGCTTGCGCTGAATGACCCGGTGCTTACGATGTTCTGGCAAAAGGCCTCGGATGAACTTCGGGCTCATGCGCTGGCCTTCGTGGGGAAAGCTTTGCAGCGAGCGGGAGGAAATATTCCTGGAGAAAAGCAAGAGCGGCTGAAGCTTCTCTGGGAACACCGTCTTACCGCAGCAAAAGCGGCATCGTCCGCGTTGGATTTTCAGCAGGAAATCGCCGCGTTCGCCTGGTGGACTCTATCCGATACCTTCGCAATCGATTGGACGATCGAACAGCTTGCCGAATCTTTTCGGTTCTCTTCCAAAACACCACGGAGCATCGCGGTGCTACCCGGCGTCTTGGATTACCTTGCGAAAGCGGTAGCAACACACCCGCAAAAATGCCTCGATTGCCTGAAAATCATCTTGGCAGGGAATCGTGCAAGCTGGGAGGCGAGTTTCTATGCTAGAGAAGACTCCGTGCGAAAGATCCTTGGTTATGCCTTGCAAAACCATGAGACTGCGGCCGAGGCGAAAAACATTATCAACGTTCTCGGCAGCAAGGGATTCCTCCAATATAAAAATCTCCTTAATTAGGCCGGGTTTTACCGCGCAAAATCCTACGCGCACACCGCTCCACTTGGTAAGATCGGTAAAGGGCGGTCGTTGGCCGACAGCACCTTAGCGAAGGACTCAGTTGAGGTGAACCACACCTTCGGTTCATCGGCCGCCACGCGACGCTCGCCGCGCGCCGCGCGGAAATCGCTATGGAGAATCTTGTTCCGCAACTGGCGACATGAGCTCAGGGTTTCCTTATCTTCATCGGATAGCGCCGCGCCGAAGTGCTTGACCAAACCGGCTTCGATATCCCCCAGCACTTTCTTGTGAGCGTGCTTCTGTAACGCAGGAATTTTCCCAGCGAGCAGGCGCATCTTTAATTCCAGCACGGCCCCTTCGCCGGCTGCGTCCTTGAAGGCCGGGAAGAGCATCGCCTCGCTGAAAGATTCCCCTGGCATGACTTGTTTCCCTCCAATCGCTTGCCGTCCGGCCTATGCAGCCTCAGCGAATAGTCGATGCCGTGTGGCTTCTCCGTTGAGACCGGCACCCGCGTCACCACGAACCGAACCCGGTAGCTTGCCATCCGGATCGATCACGAGAACGTGCCCGTCGAGGTCGAGCAGCACATCAAGGTTCGGGTCGGGTCTCTCCGTCGCCGGATATGGTTATCAGATTGAAACAATACAAGCAAAAGAGGGCTTTGAGCTGCCGCAGGATGGGCGGATGGCGCTCGGCGCACCGCTCCTTTTTTCTTCATTGTTTGTTGGCCTTCCGGGTTTGAGGGATTCCAATGCCCTTTGTCATCGGCGCCTTGCGACGGCGTTCCCATGCCGCTTCCCCGGTCAACATGCGTAGGCTGTTGGGCGCAAATCTAACCGGGCCAGGGGCAAAGCCACCGCCAACACCGCGCCGGTCCGGCCACGGCGGCAGCTTGCCGAGAGGTCTGCCCTCCGTGTGCAACCACCCTTTATCGCCGCTACCCCGATCCTAACTCTTTGCCGGACCTACGACGCTGAGGATTTTGGCCCAATCATTCTCGAATTGGGCAACCTCTTCTGCATCGAGATCCACACCTTGAAAAACCTTACCCTCTTGCCCTGTCAGTAGCTGGCGGCGCCAAATTGCTACATTGCGCTCATCGATTTCTACGCACATGTCGATTTCCTTATTCCGGGCCTTTTGGTTCCGACGCTCTATCCAACCTTCAAGCAAAGGTCGCCATTCATCTCGACTTATCACGTAGAACGTGGGCGTTCCGTCTAGACTGATGCCTTCAAAATCGACCAGCACAAGAAACTTGTTTTCTTCGTCGGGCGCGATGCCTTTGACCGCCGGCCATTTCTTCTTCTGCTTGGTTTTGACCTCGACGCACGCCGTTCCTTTTTCGCCTTTGAGCAAAAAAAACGTTTTCCGACCTTCCCGCGTCAACTCGGCGTTCATACCTTGTCGGCGGAGTTCGCACTCGACCGCTTTCAAGCCAGCCTCCCTAAGACCGGTCTTCCTAGACGTAACCTGTCTACTATTGTTGGATTTCCTCGGCATCGCGCAAGCGTCCTTCTTGTCGATATTTTTGCGTGAGGATTACGCGAATGCCTTTTTCAGGCCTTGTCAATATGCTGCCGAAACGCCGTGCACGGCGGGCACTCCGGCCTCAACCCTGCCGCCTGGCGCGGGCATCACGACAAGTTGCTGGTAAGCCGGAGCAAGATTGCCTCTACCAGGCATTTCGCTGCCTTGCCGTAGCAAGACCTGCCCGCGGTCCGGCGCAAGCTGGCCGCGAGCAAGGGCACGGCGGCCCGGTGCTTGCAGTGGATCATTCTCACCGCCTGCCGCTCGCATGAGGCGCGTGGTGCCCGCTGGCATGGATGCGATCTGGAGGCACGAGTCTGGACCATCCCGCCAGCGCGTACCAAGGCCCTTCGCGAGGGTCGCGTGGCACTCCATCGATCCCGGCAAGCCGATGCAGAACGCTTTCATTGAGAGCTTTAATGGCCTCCTGTGCGCCAAGCTCCTGAGTGAGACGCTGTTCACCTTGCTGATGCGGGCCCGCTTGGCGCTCGAAGAATGACGGCGCAACTCCAGCACCGTGAGACCGCATTCTCGCATCAGCTGGCTAACACCAGCCGCCTATGCCGCGAAATTCTTACCGCAACAGGGCTGCGGCACTGCGCTCCACGAAGACACCCCGCGCCGCGGCCCGTTGCTCCGAATGTGCATGATCAAAACGGCCAGACCCTCGCCAACTCAAAAACAAGGGGCACTGTCACGGTGTTTACTGATCGCGGATAAGTTGATCATGCAGGACATCGAGGGCCTTGCCCACCCGGTCGAACATCTCATCAATTTCGCTTTCACTGATGATGAGCGGCGGGGCGAACGCGAGCACGTCACCAGCGATAGGGCGGCTGATGACGCCGTGCTCCTCGATAAGCTTGGCGGCGCGCAAGCCAATCTTGAGTGCGGGGTCGTAATTGCGCCGGGCTTCCTTGTCTGCAACGATTTCGATACCGCCAATAAGGCCTACGCCGCGTGCTTCACCGATAAGCGGGTGATCGGCAAAGGCGGCAAGCCGACGCTGGAAGGCCGGGGCTACGGCCTTCACGTGGTCAATCAGTCCTTCGTCATAAATGCGAAGCGCCTCTATCGCTACCGCCGCAGGCACAGGATGGCCTGAATAGGTGAAACCGTGACCGAAAGTGCCGATTTCGTGTGAGGCCTCGGCGACCGCGGCAAAAACCGGTTCACTCACCATTACTGCACTAATGGGCAGATATGAGGCGGAAAGCGCCTTGGCGCAGGTGATGATGTCAGGCTCGATTCGGAAAGTCTGGCTTCCCCAGTAATTGCCGGTCCGACCGAAGCCACAGATCACTTCGTCGGCCACGAGGAGAATGTCATAGCGGCGCAGCACCTCCTGAATTTTCTCGAAATAGGTCGCCGGGGGCGGTATGACGCCGCCTGCTCCCATGACCGGTTCCGCAAACATAGCGGCAATGGTTTCCGGCCCCTCGGCGAGGATGAGGCGTTCGAGTTCCTCTGCGCAACGGCTAGCGAAGTTCTCTTCGCTCTCGCCGGGGCGGCCTTCGTGGTAGAAATGGGGAGTGAGGGTATGCAGGAAGCCCGGCAAAGGCAGATCAAAGGCTCGATGATTGGTAACAAGGCCGGTGAGCGAAGCTGAGGCTACCGTCACCCCATGATAGGCTTTGAGACGGCTGATGATCTTCTTCTTGGCCGGACGGCCTCGGGCGTTGTTGTAATACCAAATAAGTTTGATCGCGGTGTCGTTAGCCTCTGAGCCGGAGTTAGCAAAGAAAACTTTGCTCATTGGTACCGGCGCCCGCTCAAGCAACATCTCGGCGAGGGTGATCAACGGCTCGTGCGACTTGGCGGCGAAAGCGTGATAAAAGGGAAGTTTGCGGAATTGTTGGGTCGCCGCGGCAATCAGGCGTTCGTTACTGAACCCGAGTGCTGCCGACCACAGACCGGCCATTGCCTCGATATATGCATTGCCACGATCG
>Ga0070740_10005136_pt1 | contig 12345 bp, 10 predicted proteins | sample Coa_R2_FD_67286 | JGI IMG/M metagenome (GOLD analysis project Ga0070740, IMG submission 67286) | Surface soil microbial communities from Centralia Pennsylvania, which are recovering from an underground coalmine fire - Coalmine... | ecosystem: Environmental > Terrestrial > Soil > Unclassified ...
TGGGCTTATTTCAGAGCGGCAAACTGACGCAGAGCGAACTGCTCCCCATGTGCCAGCAGATCGCCACCTATCAGCAGCAGATTGCCGAAGTACAGGAAGAGATCAAGAAGATTCAGGCGGAGGCCCAGGAGCATGCGCAGCAGGAAGCGTCCCAGGCACCCGCGCCGCCTCCCGCTGCGCCCGCCTATCCACCCTACCCGGGAGTACCGACGCCGCCACCTCCTGGTTATCCGCCCTACGCGGTCCCTGCCGGAGCCACGCCGCCACCTCCCGGCTACGCACCCTATCCCCCTCCGCCGGGCTATCCACCCTATCCCTACGCCTATCCGCCCTATCCCGGCGCGCCTGCACCCGCCGCGCCTTCTCCTGCCGCACCCGCCAGTGATGCCTCTGCACCTGCGGCGCCCGCAGCTAACACTTCTACAAGCAGCTAGATTGTAATATCTTGTACGACGAGGGCAGCAGCGAGTTCCCCTCTCCTGCCCTCGCGTAGAGAGACGGTGTATGCTCAAACTGCCTGGAAGCAGTGTGAAGTGTGCGACTTCAGCCTCAATTGCATGTACAGCGTGTCGCCCTCAAGCCAGGAAGAGTACGTGATTCCCTTTGGCTCGCCGATCAGGCGCGCCTGCTCGCCCAGCCAGCCCGCAAAAAACTCAAGGCTCACGTCCCAGACCTCCAGCTTTTGCTTGAAATCTCCCAGCGCTGCTTTCAGTAGCCAGGTATCGCCATCCCGTTCCAGATGCACATTGTCGGCTCCGTGCAGCAGAGCCATCATGGTCGCGTTCTGTTTTGCCTGTTGTTCAAGCTGAGCCTCGTCGGCTTGGAAGGCAGTCTGTTTCTCGTCCAGAACTGGCTGCATAAAGATGCGCGCGGCAGCTTCGGGACTGAGGCCGGCCTTCTGGGCGAGAGCGAAAGCATAGCCGGTCCAGGTGGTGATATGTGGCTGAAGCCAGGATACAGCCTGCTTTACGGAAAGGATGTCTACGGGGATGTTCTGCGTTGCCATAACGTGTTCTCCTTTTTTTCGTTCTCTCATCTGAGCCTGTTGCTTTTCGACTCGATCGCGTCGCAGGCGCACGCCGAGAGAACACACTCATTTTGAGACCAAACAAAACAGGCCATCCGTTACGGATGACCTGTGATCGCGGCCATACTCTATCTCGTAAATCTTGCTCTGTCAAGTGTTTTGCCCTGGAATTTCCAGGGCCATTTCCTCTCACTTAATCGAACAGCGACGGAGCCTCCACCAGGGGACTGAGCCTGCGCGGCCTGCCGTCGCGCTGCATGAGGTAGGGATTGAGCACGCCATCCTCGTCGGTTGGCGTCAGGCCGGCTTCCTGAATAAAGCGCGAAGGCACGGCATCGCCGCCACGATAGCGCAGGATGCTGGAGAGGAAGAGCAGCTTCTGCGCGCGTGTAAAGGCGACGTAGGCCAGGCGGCGCTCCTCGGCGAGGCCGGAGAGCATGATCGGCCCGTCGTCCTCGTTCATCGTGTACGAGCGGCGATGCGGGAAGATGCCTTCGGTCAGGCCCATCACGAAGACCACCGGACTCTCCAGCCCTTTCGACTTGTGGACGGTCAGCAAGCTGACGCGATCCTGCTTATTCTTGCTGCTCTCCTCGGCCTGCTCTTTGAGCCGAGCCAGGCCGCTCAGAAACTGGCGAATGGTATGATAGCGCCCGGCGATACCCTCCAATTCCTCCAACTCATCGAGGCGACCCTCCAGCCTGCCCTCCTCGCGGTGTTTGGGAGCCTCGGTGTCCTCCTCAGCGTCCTCGCGATGTTTGCCGTCGATGTGGCGCAGGTGTTGATCGTAGGCCAGCGTGCGCAACAAGCGAATGGCCTGGGCGGGCTGATTGTGGCAGCCTTCCTGCACATGCTTGATCAGCGCGAGGAAATCCTTAACGCCCGGCTGAAACTCGAAAGGGATCATATACGCCTGCTCCTCGCAGAACTGCAAGAGCGGGCGTCCGCCGGCATACGCGGTCAGCGTGCCATAGAGCGAGGGTGTCAGGCGATGGGAGGTCTTGCCCGTGCGCATAAAGTAGTCCTGCGAGGGGATATTAGCCACCATGCGAAAGGCCGCATTCTGTTCGCCGCAGAGGATAGGCGTAAAAATCTCATCCCATTTGCGTGGATTCGGTCCCTGCCGCTCCTGGAGATACTCCTGGTAGAGCCGCCGACCGTCGATCAGGGCCAGATATGCCAGCATATCGCGCGTGGTCCGGCGTTTGAAGAACGACGAGCCGCCGGGCGTGCGATAGGGCACCGAGGCGTGCGCCAGGGCCAGCTCGAGCGAGGCCAGGTGATGATTTGTGCGGGCAAGCACAAAGATATCGCGATAAGAGAGTTCCGTGCCATGCATGCGCCACTGGCGCACCAGTTCCGCAATGCGCTCCGCGACCCCCTCAGCCTCAGCCTCCTGGTTCTCGTAAGCGGTCACGATGACCGGCGCGCCGTCTGGCAAGGTTGGCCTGAGCTGTTTTTCGAAGCCGGGCGTGACATCGTTGTGAGCGATCAGGCGATTCGCGGCCTGCAAAATCTGCGGCGTCGAGCGATAATTCTCCTCGATGCGGTAGATCTTGCCCTGGGGATACATCCTGCGAAACGAGAGAATCGAGGCTTCGGGACTGGCCCCGCGAAACTGGTAGATCGCCTGGTCGGGATCGCCGACCACCACGACATTGTGCTTGGGCGCGGCCAGGTGCTGCACCAGGCGATACTGCGATGGATTGGTATCCTGCGTCTCGTCCACCTGGAGATAGAGGTAGCGCCCCTGCCAGTTTTTGCGAAAGGTCGGGTTGCTCTCCAGCAGACCAAGCGGAATGTAGATCAGATCAGCGAGGTCGTAAAGCTTCTCCTTCTGCTTTGTCTGCTCGTAGCGCACAAAGAACTCCTCGTAGCGCGCGGCCAGATCGCGTTCGAGGCCGAGGTGTGAGCGAAAAAAATCGGCGGAGCCCTCCGCTTTAATCAAATCCTCTTTGGCGCGATCGACGGCCCCCAGGACATCCAGAATATCCACCTCCCAATTCATGCCGCGCGAGCGATTGCTGCGCCAGGGGCGCAGGATATCCTCCGCCAGCCACTGACGAGGCTCACCGCTGATGAGGCGCTGATTGAGTTGCTGAGGCGTCCACTGGAGCTTCTCGCGCAGCATCTGATGTCCCAGTCCGTGGAACGTCACCACGCGTAGCCCCTTGACATCCTTCACCGCGAAGCCGCGCGCCTTCAGTGCTCGCAGGGCGCGTTTCTCCATCTCATCAGCGGCGGCGCGGGTAAAAGTCACGCAGAGAATTTTCTCGGGCGCGACGCCCTCCTCGGCGACCAGGCGCACCAGGCGCTGGACCAGAATGGCGGTCTTGCCGGTTCCCGCGGCTGCAATAAAGGCGGCGGGACCTTCGGTATGGGCGATGGCTGCCGCCTGCTGTGGGTTTGCGTGAAAGAGGGGAATGTCGGTCTTTGCCGTATGTTTAGCTCGTTGAGCGGGCATGCTGAAACGTTCTTCCTCACAATCAACTTTGTTTTTTTCCTGGTAACACAGACCCATACTATAGCACGCGTCCGATCAAATTGACAACGGGGGATAGGAACAAGGGTTCAATAAGAATAAGCAGGGCCGCCGGAATTATTCCCGCCGCAAATGTACAACCGTCGAGGGTCGCGAGCCATATTCTCAGGCACTCAATGGATATCCTGCCTGACGTTCTCGCGCTTTCCCACTCTCAACGCGCGATACAGCGCAGGCGTGAGTCCAAAGGTAGCCTTAAACATCCGGCTAAAATGCGCTTGATCAGCAAAACCAGCCCCTATGGCCACCTCGACCAGCGATCGGCCCTGGGAGATCTGTTCGCGGGCGAAGTCAAGACGCCGCATAAGCAAATAGCGGTATGGACTGGTTCCACACATGATCCGAAACTGCCGGGCCAGATCGTAGCGGGTAAGTCCGGTCACTGCCTCTAGCTCCACCGAATGAACGATCCGCGTTTTCTGGGCGTCAAGATACTGGCGGGCTCGTTTGAGGGCAGCGACGTCGAGATAACGAGGCAGAGGGACCCGTTTGCAACCTGGATCTGCCTCCATCAACCCCTCTGCCAGTTGCACGATCAGATTATCGATCACCAAAGGCTCGCGGGGACTTTGAAAGGCACTAACGATCGCGGCAGACAATTTCTGATTCACTACAACGGGCGTGCGTACAAATGGCAGCGAGCAGGGATGAGTACACATGGTCTGCATTGCTTCAAAAATCAAAGCTGGTTCCACGTAGAGCTGGCGATATCCGAAGCCCTCTTCCGTGCCTGCATATCCATCATGTGTCTCATCGGGATGCAGCACCACCACCTGGCCCGGAGTACTGATCTCCGAGTTCCCCCGGTACTTGAATGCCTGGACGCCGCTGGTCGTCACGCAGATCGCATAGGTGTCATGGCGGTGCTTTTGATAAGCTTTTCCTTGAAACCAAGCCTCCAGGAATTCTACCCCGTATTCTGTCTCTGTGCTTTGCATCCAATCCTGTTTGCACAATCGTTCAAGACCGATGCCGCTGTTTTTATTATGCTTCTCAAGCATAACGATAGACCTCAAAAGTTCTGCAATAATGAGGAGGGATCTCACTAATGACAGCCGGTCAAATAATTGCCTTTTTGCTCTTCGCGGTCGTTGCCGCTATCACGCCCGGACCCAGCAATCTTATCCTGACCTCGACAGGTGCCAGCGTCGGATTGCTTCGTGGGCTTCCCTGTCTGGGAGGGGTAGTTATCGGGATGGGGCTTATGATGTTCCTGGTTGCCTTCGGGCTTGGGAATGTTGTTCTGGCGAGTCCAGGGCTTATCCTGCTCCTCAAATGGGGCGGGATTGGCTTTCTGCTCTGGCTGTCGTGGAAGATTGCCACGGCAGGTCACAGCAACGCGACAACCGATAAACAGCCTCTCGGTTTTTGGGGCGCAGCCGCCTTTCAATGGATCAACCCCAAGTCGTGGCTTGTCAGTGTCAGCGCAGTGAGCACCTACCTGCACCCTGTAGCAGGCACAGCATTCATCCAAGCCCTGGGCTTTGGCCTGCTGTTTCTCCTTGCCGCTCTGCCGAGTTGTTTTATCTGGCTGGCTTTTGGAGCAAGCTTACAGCGATTTCTATCCACGAAACGAGCCGTGCGCATATTCAACATTGCTATGGGAATCCTGCTTGCAGGATCTGTACTTCTGTTCATCTGGTAGTCACATAATTAACTCTCTTCCAGAGGGAGAAAGCTCACCTGCCTGGATGGGTTGGGTGAGATTCCTGGCCAGCTCGCTTTCGTGATGACCTGTCAGTTTCTGCAAGTATACCACAGGGATAAGCGTTCTGGCCTCAAAAACTGGCACACCCTACCCGGGCCAAACCCGGATAGGGTGTGTGGCTTAATGAAGCACGCGATCCAGCACCATCACGGCGAAGACCGCCGCCAGGTACATGTTCGAGTACCAGAAGAGCGTGCGCGCCCATTTTTTGGATTGGTCGCGCCAGAGGCGGACGGCGAGATAGACCAGCCAGCCGCCGAGGCCGGTTGCCCCGATCAGGAATAGATAGCCCATCGTATGCGTGAAGAACATTGCGAAGGTGATGCCAAGCAGGAGCAGCGAGTAGAGCAGGATCTGCTTGCGCGTCTCCGCTTCGCCTCGCACCACCGGCAGCATGGGAACGCCCGCCTTCTCGTAGTCCTTCTGGATGAGCAGAGAGAGCGCCCAGAAGTGCGGCGGCGTCCAGAAGAAGATGATGGCGAAGAGCCAGATCGCGGTCAGGCTCACGCTGTCGGTGATCGCAGCCCAGCCGACCAGCACCGGCACGGAGCCGGCGGCCCCACCGATCACGATATTCTGGACCGTCGTGCGTTTCAGCCAGAGCGTATAGATGAACACATAGAAGAGGATGGCTGACAGGGCCAGCAGGGCGCTGAGCAGGTTGACAAAGAGCGTGAGAACGGCGAAGGAGACGACACCCAGGACCAGACCAAAGATCAACGCCTGGCGCGGCTCCACGCGTCCCGACGGCAGGGAGCGCCGCTGCGTGCGTCCCATAATCTGATCGATATCGCGGTCGATATAGCAATTGATGCAGTTCGCGCTGCCGGCGGCCAGCGCGCCGCCCAGGAGGGTCCAGAAGACCAGACCCAGCGAAGGCAGTCCCTGCTGCGCCATTGCCATCGCCGCGACCGTCACGCCCAGCAGCAAAACCGTCACATGCGGCTTCATCAGATCGACATAACTATTGATCTTCTGGCGGATGGCGCTCGCCTCTTTATGTTCCTCGGCCTGTACCAGCGCCTCCGCGCCCTGTTGTGGAGCGGCGCGCAGTTGATTGGTGGCGAGGGCGGCCAGCAGGACCAGCGTACACCAGACCGCCGTTGAGAGTGCCAGGTGCAGTACCCCCACCAGCGCCGAATCGCCGAACAGCACAATCAAGCCGCCGACGATCGCCTGAGCCAGAAACAGAATCCCGGCTCCCAGGCCGACGATCGCCTGGCCCGGTGCGACATGCCAGCGACGCAAGGCCGAAATCACCGTCCAGAGCATGACCAGGCCAACGAACACCCCGAAGAGCCGATGGAGCGCAACCACCTCGGCCCGATCGGCGCTCACATAAGAGCCGAGCAGCATCAGCACATAGACGAGCAGCGTGTTCGCGATTGCCAGCAGGGCGAACCTGCGCGTCTGTGCCGGCAACTCTTTGCTCGGAGCGGGCTTGCTACTCAGCAGAGTCAGCGTAATCATAATCGCGAAGATCGTCAACGCCGCAATGATCTGAGGCGGCAGCCGGTCGAGGGCCGTCAGACCTCCCAGCACCGTTTGGACGCCCAGCAGAACGGGGGCGACGATCGTCATAGTAAGCAACGCGCGATCTTTGCGTGCCCACACAACGAGGCCGGCCCCAATCAGTAGCAGACCGAGCAGCATCCCGACGGTAGCGATAGTAAAGCGAGGAACCTGCTCAAAAAGCGTCAGGGACGCCTGGCGTGAGCAGAGCAGCCAGGTCGCGCAGGTCAGGCCGCTCTCGGTGGCGAGGACGGTCCCTCCGAGGGCGATCAGAAAATATAGGGCGACCGTCGTGACCCATGCCACGCGATATAAAAACTTCATAACGAAGGAAATCCTCCTACTTTGGTTGTGGCAGCCATTGCCGCATGCCGTCCGCCAGCCCGACCTCCTCATCGTTCAGATCAGCCGCCTTATTGGACTCGAGCGTCTCGAAATACAGCCGCTCATGCCCGGTAGCATCGATGATGAACGTGATCGGATCATGGGTTGCATTTCCGTTCGCGTCAACCTGGTCGTAGACATTGTACTGGTGGTAGATAGTCTGCAACTGCTGAGCGCTGCCGGTCAAGAACAGCCATTGGTGCAGCATGCCGTGATTGATGGACCATGCCTGCACCTCAGCAATGCTGGTAGCGTCAGGGTTGGCGTTGACCGCGACTAACTCTACCTGACTGGCCGCAGCGGTCCCCAAGCGGACCTTCGCATTATACATAATCTGGGCGGTCAGAGGACAGAGCGTCTTGCAGCGCGCATCGATAAAGGCCAGCACCACCTCATGTCCACGCAGGGAAGAGAGCGTGACCGGCTGATTGAACTGATCGATCAGGGTAAAATCGGGCGCGAGCTTGCCCGGCAAGGGAAAGCCACCGAGGGCATAGTCAGACGGATTCGTCGAAGGCTTAGCCGTCTGAGAGCTATGCATCGTAGCGAAAAACCTGACTCCCCAGGCAGTCGCGGCAATGACCACAAGGGTTGACGTGGCGATCAGAGCGGCCAGCGCCATCTTATGCAAACCATCCATGTGCCGCATGGTTGTATCCTTTCAGCAGATAGGACGATGCGTATGCGCGTTCTCTCTCACGCGTGCTGTTTCCCTTCGAGATTGACCTCGCCCGGTTCATCGGAGACTGAAATCAGCCAACGATGCACCAGGGCGGCGAAAGCGATGCCGAAAGGGAGATCGCCAAAGGTCCACATAATGCCGGCCCCCAACTGCTGGTCCTGGACCGCCGAAAGGCTCGTCGCCAGGTGGGCATAGGGAGCGTAGAGGGGCGTCTGGGCAAAGCCGATCAGAGCGGCCAGCACAACATTTTGCGCGACCGCAACGCCCATGCATCCGAGGCGTCCCAGGTAGCCCGTGCGCAGATGAAGGGGAGCCGACGGGATGATCTGCGTCCAGAAAAGCAGACTCACCGCCATAAAGGTTGTATGCTCACACCAATCGTGGAGGGCTGCATTGGTCAGCGCAAGATCATAGAGAGGCGGCCAGTGCCAGATCCAGGTGCCGACTACCAGCAGCACGCAGGAGATGGCAGGCTGGCGGAGCCGGCCAACCACCCCATAGAGCGCCCGCCTGACCTTCACGGGCACGCAGAGCTTGAACAATCTGCGCGCCCCGCGCGGCAGCCCCAACCATAAAGGGATAATGGGAGCTCCGGCCACCAGCAGCGGCGCAATCACGACCAGCAAGAGCAGATGCTGGATCATATGAACCCAGAACAACCGACCGGCGAGCCTATCCACCGGCGCAGAAGAGGCGACCAGCAGCAGAAAGAGCGCGCAAGAGAAGAAGATGCCGCGCCAGAGCCAGACCTTGCGCCGGGAAGACTGGGCAGTCGATCCCGGTATTTTGGCCCTGGCGGCCTCCTTTGCCTGTACTCCTCTGGTGATGATTTCCCAGCCACGGAAGTACAGAATCTCAGCAATCAGGCAGGCCAGCAGCACCAGAGGCGGAACCGGCCACCCGTTTGCGTCGGTCCAGAAACCCATCGCGACATCTCCATCTATGAGCAGCACGCTTTATGCGAAAAACACACCGAACAGCCACAGGAGCAAGCTGGCGATGACCGTATAGTACCACCAGTAGCCTGTCACCTCGACGATGAACTCGCGCCCGGCTATTCTGCCGCGCAGGACGCGCCCCCATAGCAGCACGCCGATAATCGTGGTGAACAGCAGGTGAAGGGCGGTAAACCAGGTTATCAGCAGGAGGACGCTTTCATACGCAGAGATGGGAATGCCATATTTCAAGTTAGCGCCCAGCCAGGTTTCCACGATCCCGGCGGCGAGCATCAGCACCAGAGCCAGCAGAAGGAAAGCCGTCTGGCCTGTCTGCCCAGTCCGGCCCGCCCGGCGCGCCCACAGGAAGTAAGCGATACCGCTCAGCACCAGGCCGATCATGGAGAGGAGTCCCGGCACAAGGGACGGCGCGAAGTCGCCGGCAATTTTAAACGCGTTCTCCGTATTGAGGGCGCTCAGGTAGCCGCCTCCGGCCAGAATGGCCAGGACGGCCAGCGCGTCTGACGCAATGAGCAGCAAGATCCCTGCCTGCGCGCGCCTCACCAGAACATGCGGCTCCAATCCATGCACATGTTCTTCATGGACATGCTCTAAGGATGTATCCATTCTCTTCTTCCTCTTCTCGTTATCTCGTTACTCAGCCTTCTGCTTGCGGTTGGACCGAGGTATCGGTGACGACGCTGGAAATGTCGACAGCCGGCGTCTCCGGTGCCTGCTGCGGCATCGGGGTCCCATAGTTATAGGGCAGCGAAGTCACCGTAGGCAACGCCTCGCCAAAGTTTTCCAGCGGAACCGGCGTGGGGACCGCCCATTCGAGCGTCTTTGCGCCCCACTCGTCGGCCACAGCAGGCTCGCCCCGGAACAGCGAGTAGATGATATTGTAGGCGCCGACGAAGACCGAGGCCGCGATCAGAATAGCAAACAGGCTGGCGATCAGGTTCGGAACGGCAAACGGAGGCGCGATATTTGCCGACCAGCGCGGCTCGCCCAGCAAGCCCGCGTAGAACAGCGAGAGGAACGTGCCCAGGAAGCCGATCTCGAAGAGCCAGAAATGGAGCTTGCCCAGAGTCGTGTTCAGCCGTCTCCCTACCATCTTGGGGAACCAGTAGTAGAGGCCGGCGAAGAAGCCAAAGACCCCGGCACCGACGAGCGTGAAGTGGAAGTGCGCGGTCACAAACATGCCGCCGTGCAGAATCTCATCGGTTGGCACATCGGCCAGGTAGATGCCGGTGATGCCTCCAATCACGAAATTCACCAGCACGCCCAGGATAAAGAGCATGGGAACCGTCACCCAGATCTTGCCGCGCCAGAGCGTGCCGACAAGCACCAGGAAGAAGAGGCCGGTGGGGATGGAGATCAACTCGGTATCGAGCATGTAGGGACCGACCAGGCCGTTCTCTGAGCCGCTGGTATACAGGTGATGTCCCCACACCAGCACGCTCAGCACGCTGATACCGGCCAGGCAGCCGACCATCAGGCGATAGCCGAACATCGGTTTGCGCGTGAAGACGGTCCCAAGCTCGGCTGCCACCACCAGGGCGGGGAGCGCGATCACATACACCTCGGGATGCCCCATAAACCAGAACAGGTGCTCGTAGAGCCAGTTACTGCCCCCGCTGGCGGCCAGGAAGAAGGACGTATTAAAGATGCGATCCATCAGGACCATCGTCTGCGAGATGATGAACGAAGGGAACGCGGTCAGGCTCAGGATGACCGAGAAGACCACGCCCCACACAAAGATGGGCAGACGGCCCCAGGTCATGCCCTTCGTGCGTAAGATCATCACCGTCGTGACGATATTCACCGCAGCGATGGTCGTCGAAACCGAGAAGATCAGGATAAAGAAGCAGTACGCGTCCATGCCCGGCGTTAATTCCTGGACTGCCAGAGGCGCGTAGCCGGTCCAGCCTGTCGGGAAGCCTCCCAGGGCCAGAGTGGACAGAAAGACCGGGATCGCGGCGAACAGCAGCCAGTAGCTAAGCGCGTTGAGGCGAGGGAACGCCATATCGCGCGCACCGATCATGATGGGCAGCACGAAATTGCCGAAAGGGCCGCTAATCATCACGATTGTGGTCACGATCATAATAATGCCGTGCATGCCGACGATCGTGTTATAGGTCGAGGGAGGGAAGAAGATCGCGCCCGGTTGTGACTGCTCCAGGCGGATCATAAACGCGCCCATCGAGCCTATAAAGAACATGACCAGCGTTGTGAACAGGTACTGCATGCCGACCACCTTGTGGTCGGTGGTAAAGCGGAAGTAGCGCCAGAGGCCCTGATCTTTTCCGGCCAGTTGCTGCTCTTCCGCAACGGTCGGTTCGTGGCGTCCGAACGCCCATTTAAAGACCCCGTTAAAGGCGCCGATGCCAACGAAGAAGAAAATCACCCAGGCGATATAGACGGCTGAGGCCACCGCGTCATCATTGGGGGTCTGGCCGTCCTTGCTGTAAATCATGGTAATCTGGTGGATCAGCAGGCCGGCGACCACCGCGCCTGCGACGCCAAGGATGATCCCGGAAATGACGCTTGGAAAGAGCCGGTTAATAAGACTTGGACGTTTCACCTCGGCTACGGATGTACTGCTAACCGTACTGCTCATACGTGTCCTCCTTGGCTAGTTATCCAGGCATTAAACTCGTCTACACTGACCACTTTTACCGACTCCCACATATAGGAATGGTAGAGGCCACAGAGTTCTACGCATTGCACCAGGTCCGTTCCGAGTTGTGTGGGAGTGACAACTGCGGTTGTCGTGACATACCCCGGGTTCGCATCGACACGTATTCCCAGGGCGCGAATGGCAAAGCCATGCAGCACGTCTTTCGAGGTCACATAGAACTTGACCGGACGATTGACCGGCAGCTCGATGACCTGCGCGCCGCTGCTCGTTGCCCCGTACTGCGGATATTCAAAGGTCCACTGCCACTGCTGTGCGGTCACGTTGATCGTCAGGGTACTGTTTGAGGTGGCCGCAGCGGTCTCCTGATAGAAAGCAAACAGGCCCCAGATGAGCAGGAACAGGCAGAGCAGGGAGGTAATGCCCAACCATCCGATTTGCAGCCCGGTCGAAGGTTGTAAAGGAGTGCCATCCTCTGTTGGTCTGCCACGCACTCTGAAGGCGACGAGGCTATAACCCATAAAGACAAAGACAAACAGAGCGACCGGAATAGACAGGATGGTCAGCACGACAAAGGTAAAGTTATCCGTCGCGCCGAGATCGCTTTGCGCTGCCGGGAGAATAAACTGTTGCACCAGCAGCCAGAGCACAATTCCAACGACCGAGAGAACGGCCCAGAGGATGATCGCACGACGCAGGTGACGCGGTTCTGTCGGGGAAGCATTGCCGGCATTCCCCTCAATATTTGCTTCAGACATACTGCCCCCTTATCTCTCCTCTCCATATCGGGCAAACAGCGAACTCACTGTCTTGCCTGCCCGATATGCCAGGAGCTAATAATTTGTCACGGTCATCGTACCGGCCATATACCCGGTGGTGGACATTGGACCACTGAACCCATAGGGCGTCTCGCGGTC
>Ga0070740_10005141_pt1 | contig 12338 bp, 10 predicted proteins | sample Coa_R2_FD_67286 | JGI IMG/M metagenome (GOLD analysis project Ga0070740, IMG submission 67286) | Surface soil microbial communities from Centralia Pennsylvania, which are recovering from an underground coalmine fire - Coalmine... | ecosystem: Environmental > Terrestrial > Soil > Unclassified ...
TCGACCATCGTCATGTACTGGAACAAGGACGCCTTCAAGCAGGCGGGCCTCGATCCCGAAAAGGCGCCCGACAATTGGGACGAGCTTGTCGCCTTCGGCCGGAAGCTCACCAAGCGCGAGGGCAACGCCACCACCCAATGGGGCGTGCAAATCCCCTCGACCGGCTTTCCCTATTGGCTCTTCCAAGGACTGACCACCGCCAACAATGTGCGGCTGATGAACCAGGCCGGCACCGAAACCTATTTCGACAAGCCGGAGGTGATCGAGGCGCTGCAATTTTGGGTCGACCTCAGCCGCAAGTACGAAATTCATCCGCCTGGGGCGGTCGAATGGGGCACCACGCCAAAGGATTTCTTCGAACGCAAGACCGCCATCATGTGGACCACCACGGGCAACCTCACCAACGTGCGGAAGAACGCGCCCTTCCCATTCGGAGTTGCGATGCTGCCCGGCCACAAGGGGCGTGGGTCGCCGACCGGCGGCGGCAATTTCTATTTCTTCAGGAAGATGACGCCGGAGCAGCGCGCTGCCGCGTTCAAATTCGTCAAGTGGATGACCACGCCGGAACGCGCGGCCGATTGGGGTATCGCCACCGGTTACGTCGCCGTTCGGCCCGACGCCTGGGAGACGCCCGCGATGAAGAAATACGTCGCCGATTTCCCAGCGGCGGAAGTCGCGCGCGACCAGCTCAAATTTGCCGTCGCTGAATTGTCGACGCACGACAACCAGCGCGTCACCAAGGCGCTGAACGACGGCATTCAGGCGGCGTTGAACGGCACCAAGACGCCGACGCAGGCGATGAAGGACGCGCAGCAGGAATCGGCGCGAATCCTGCGCCCATACCGATGACTCTTGCACGCGATACGCTCAACGAGAACAGGGAGGAGGCTCGGCCGTCCTCCCGTCGCGTTCCCTCCGCCGCTACCGGGCGGATGCGCCGGCCGGCGCACGTGCGGCGGTGGGACGTGCACATCCACGGCTGGCTCCTGCTGCTGCCGGCCGCCGTGCTGCTGGCGACCTTTACCCATTTCCCCGCCGTCGCCACCGTCATCGACAGCTTTTTTTCCACGCCGAAGGGTCCGCGCCATTCCGTCTTTGTCGGCCTTGACAATTATCAGGCGATGATATCGGACCCGATATTCTGGCGCTCGCTTGACAACAACCTCGTCTATGCCCTGAGCACGATCCCGCTGACCATTGCGCTCGCCATGACCATGGCGCTTGCCGTCAACCGCAAACTCGCTGGCCGCGGCTTCATGCGCATGTCGTTCTTCACGCCGACCGTGATGCCGATGATCGCGGTCGCCAATATCTGGTTGTTCTTCTATTCGCCGGGATACGGTTTGCTCGACCGGCTGCTCGCTCTGTTCGGTATTCCCGCTCACAACTGGCTCGGCAGCGAGCAGACCGCGCTCGCATGCCTCATCGCCGTCGCGGTGTGGAAGGATGCGGGCTTCTTCATGATCTTTTATCTGGCGGCCCTTCAGCAGATGCCGCCGCAGCTCGCGGAAGCGGCGGCGATCGAAGGCGCGAGCCGCTGGTACTTCTTCCGTCGCGTTACCTTTCCGCTGCTGATGCCGACGACTTTGTTCGTGCTGATCAACGCCATCATCAACTCCTTCCGCCTCGTCGACCATGTCATCGTCATGACGCGCGGGGGCCCCAACAACACGACCTCGTTGCTGCTCTTCTACATCTATGAGGTTGGGTTCAAGTTCTGGGATACCGCCTATGCGGCAAGCCTGACGGTTGTCCTGCTCGTCCTGCTCGCCGTCCTGGCGGTAGGTCAATTCACCTTTTTCGACCGCAGGATTCACTATCAATGAACGCGTTGCGCAGCCGTCGCTCCTTCGTCGCCGCGCTCGAAACGGGCGGAGCGTGGCTGCTGGCGGCGCTCTGGATCCTGCCGCTCCTTTACGCGTTCTGGGCGGCCGTTCATCCCAGCGCCTATTCGGCGAGTTTCGTGCTGGACGCCCCGCTCACGCTCGACAATTTCGTGCGCGCGTGGAAAGCGGCGCCTTTCGCGCGTTACTTCCTCAACACCTTCCTGCTGGTGACGATGATTCTCGGCGTGCAGTTCGTGCTGTGCACGCTCGCCGCCTACGCATTCAGCCGCTATGCCTTCCTCGGGCACAGGCTCGCGTTCGTGCTCGTATTGCTGCAGCTGATGATCATGCCCGACGTGCTGGTCGTGGAGAATTACCGGACCATGAGCGCGCTCGGCATCGTCGATACGATCCCTGCGATCGGGCTGCCTTACATGGCCTCGGCCTTCGGCATCTTCCTTCTGCGGCAGACCTTCAAGACCGTCCCGCGCGAGCTCGACGAGGCGGCGCGCGTCGAAGGCGCCGGACCGATTCAGATCCTGCTGAAAGTCTACGTGCCGCTCGCGAAGCCCGTCTATATCGCCTATGGCCTCGTGTCGGTCAGCTATCATTGGAATAACTTCTTGTGGCCGCTGATCATCACCAATTCGGTGTCGACGCGACCCTTGACGGTCGGCCTGCAGATCTTCGCTTCGTCGGATCAGGGCATTGACTGGTCCGTGATCACCGCGGCGACGTTGATGACGGCGGCGCCCTTGCTGATCGCGTTCCTGTTGTTTCAACGGCAGTTCGTGCAGAGCTTCATGCGCGCCGGCATCCGGTGATGGACGCGCGGGCGGCCGGATGGGTCAGGGGTGTTCTGGATTCGCTCATGGGTACGGTCGTATTGCTCGATTTGCTCGGCGGCGTCGCGCTGCTGCTCTGGGGCCTGCACATGGTCCAGAGCGGCATTCTTCGCGCCTTCGGCAACGATCTGCGCCGCCTTCTTGCGAAGGCGTTCGGCAATCGAGCGAAGGCCTTTCTCGGCGGGCTCATCTTGACCGGGCTGTTGCAGAGCAGCACCGCCACGGGCCTGATGACTGCCTCCTTTGCGGCGGAGGGGCTGGTCGGTCTGGTGCCGGCGCTGGCCATTATGCTGGGCGCCAATGTCGGCACGACGCTGATCGTCCAGGTGCTTTCCTTCGACGTGACCGCCGCCGCGCCGGCCCTGTTCGTCCTGGGCGTCATTCTGTTCCGTGGCGGCGCCGGCACGCGATGGAAAGACGTCGGTCGCATCGCCATCGGCCTTGGGCTCATCCTCCTGTCGCTTCATCTCCTCATCAACACGCTGGCGCCCGCGGAGAATGCGCCGGGTGTGCGCGCTTTGCTGAGCGCCATCACGACCGACCCGACCTTGTGCGTCCTCATCGCCGCCGTGCTCGCCTGGGCCGCGCATTCGAGCGTCGCCATCGTCCTGCTCACGATGTCGCTTGCCTATTCGCATTTCGTCTTGCCGGAGGCGGCGTTCGCGCTCGTGCTTGGCGCAAATCTCGGTACGGCGATAAATCCGGTACTGGAAGGGACCCGACGCGACGACCCGGCGAGCTACCGGCTGCCCGTCGGCAATCTTATCAACCGCATCGTCGGCATCGGTGCCTGCCTGCCTTTCCTGCAGGCGATCGCCGATGCGTTCGGCGCGGTGGAGGCGAACGCCGCCCGAATGACGGCGGAATTCCACATCGCCTTCAACGTCGCGCTGGCTATCCTTTTCATTGGCCTGCTCGATCCGCTGGCCGCACTGCTCGTAAAACTTTTCCCGACCCGGAGAACCGTCACGGACCCATCGGCGCCGCGCTATCTCGACGAGGGTGCCTTGGAAACGCCTTCTCTCGCCTTGGCTGACGCCGCGCGAGAGACGCTGCATATGGGCGACATCGTCGAGACGATGCTGCGCCAGATCATGACCGCGCTGATGACCGATGATCGCAATCTCGTCGCCGAAGTCTCGCGCATGGACAATGCCGTCGACCGGCTGGACGAAGCGATCAAGCTTTACTTGACCAAGCTTTCGCGCGGCAGCCTCGACGAGCGCGAGAGCCGTCGGGCGATGGAGATCGTCTCCTTCACGATCAATCTCGAACATATCGGTGATATCATCGACAAGAACCTCAGCGAGCTCGCGGCCAAAAAGATCAAGCAGAGGGTCCGCTTCTCCCCGGAAGGCGCGGCCGAGCTGATCGCGTTCCACAAGCGCATCCTGGAGAGCTTTCGGATCGCTTTCGGCGTCTTCATGTCCGGCGACGTCAACGACGCGCGCCGGCTCATTCTGGAGAAGGCTGAGCTGCGTAATGCCGAGCTGGCCGCGACGGAACACCATCTCGAGCGGTTGCGCGAGGGTCGGCCGGAGTCGATCGAAACGACCTCGCTGCACCTCGACGTCTTGCGCGACCTGAAGCGCATCCATTCGCATATCTGCTCGGTTGCCTATGCCGCCCTTGACGCGGCCGGCCTGGCCGCGGCGGCGCAGGCGGCCGAGGGCGACTCGGTGAGCCTCGCACCGCCCAATGTGAGTCCGTCGCCGCGCTGACATGAGGGCGAACGTGGCGCGCGCCGTTGCCGCGGAACCGCGGCCCGTCGCTGCGGGGCGGGGTTGCGCGTGGACGGAGCGCCATGGTCTCTTTGCGCCCGCCGGGCAATGGCCGGCACCGTCGACGCAGGCCGCCGCTGCGACGGGCGCCACCACGACCGTCGCTTGCGTCGGCCAAGAAGACGGTCGCCTCAAACCTGACGCGCATGTTGCGAGGCGCGTCGTTTCCGCGTTGAATGAGATAACGACCTCTTTGGAGGAGCGCGTGTCGATCAAAATTCAGATCTTCGAAGGAGACGGGATCGGGCCGGAGATTGTTGCCGCCACGCGCGACGTGCTCGACGCCGTGAATGAGGTTTTTGCGCTCGGTCTTTCGTTCGACGAGGCGCCAATCGGTCTCGACGCCTTGCGGCGACACGGGACGACCTTTCCCGACGGCACGCTGGAGAAGGCGCGGGCCGCCGACGGAATTATTCTCGGGCCCGTCGACCACAATGCTTATCCCCCGGTCGAAAAAGGGGGCATCAATCCGTCGGGTACCTTGCGCAAGGCGCTCGATCTCTATGCGAACATCCGACCCGCAAAATCGCGCGCCGGCTTTCCGCCGCGATGCGGAAGCCCGGTCGATCTCGTCATCGTGAGGGAGAATACCGAAGGGTTCTATGCCGATCGCAACATGTTCCTCGGCCACGGGGAGTTCATGCCGACCGAGGACTTGGCCCTTTCGGTGAGGAAGATCACGCGCGCGGGGTCACGGCGGATCGCCGAGACGGCCTTCTCGCTTGCGACGCGCCGGCCGCGCCGCAAGGTGACGGCAGTCCACAAGGCCAATGTCCTGCGGGTCAGCGACGGGCTGTTTCTCGAATCCGTCCGCGAGGTAGCCAAACGCTTTCCCGGGGTCGACTATGAGGAGCAGCTCATCGACTCGATGGCGGCGCTTCTCGTGCGCGACGCGAGCCGCTACGAGGTGATCGTCACGACGAACATGTACGGCGACATCCTCTCCGATCTCGCCGCGGAGATCTCCGGAAGCCTCGGACTCGCGGCATCGCTCAACGTCGGCGAGCGCCATGCCTTCGCCCAGGCCCAGCACGGCTCCGCACCCGATATCGCCGGCAAGGACATGGCCAATCCCTCTTCGCTGATCGGCTCGGCGGCGATGCTGCTCGCCTGGCTCGGCGAAAGGCGAGGCTCGGATGCACTGGGTCGCGCGGCCGCGACGATTGAGCGCGCGCTCGATCGCATGATTGCCAATCCGGCCTGGCGCACGCGGGACCTCGGCGGTCCGCTCGGCACCCGGGCCTTCGGCAAGCGCGCGGCCGCGCTCACGCGGGAGCTCGCGGGCGCGCCATGACTGAAAAGCATGCCAAGGCGTTTCACTGCCTGGACCGCGCGCTCGGCGTCATCGAGTTCGGACTCGTGTCCTTCTTCACCCTTGCGGCGCTGGGGCTCGGGGTGACGCAGGTGGTGTTGAGATATGTGTTCGATACGGGGCTCGCCTGGTCGGAAACGGTCTTCATCCTGCTCACCATTGCGGGAATGCTGTTTGCGGGCAGCCGGGCGGTTGCCGAGGACCGCCATGTCCGCGTCGATCTGCTGTTCCTGGTCATTCCCGATCGGCTCCGGCGCAGGCTCATTCTCTCTTCCCATATCGTCACCGGCCTATTGTGCGCATTCTTCGCTCTCTGCGGTGCTCTCTATGTGCGCTTCGTGCACATGATCGGCACCGTGCAGGTGGATACCGGGATCCCTGACTGGGTCGTCTATCTGCTGGTACCGATCACGATGGGGGCCTTCGCCCTCCGCTATGTCATTCGCATCGTGCGGGCCGTTCGCGGTGAGGACGAGGTCATGCCTCACGCGCTGCCTGCCGACGCTGCCGAGCTCGAGGGTCGTTCGTGAGCGTCGCCGTGCTGCTTCTCACGTTTTTCGGCCTGCTCACGGTCGGCGCGCCGGTTGCGGCCGCACTCGGCGGTTCCGCCATCCTGACGTCGCTTTTGTTCAGCCCGATCCCCTTACCGGTGATCGGCCAGAAGGTATTGTCGAACGTCGACCACTTCACCTTGATGGCGGTGCCGTTCTTCTTCTTTGCCGCCGCGCTGATGGAGACCGGTGGCCTGGTGCGACGGCTCGTGGGGTTGGCCAACGCGCTGGTCGGGCATTGGCGCGGCGGGCTCGGCATGACGGCGGTGTTGAGCGCGATGATGTTCGCGGCGATCTCGGGCTCGAGTCCGGCGACGGTCGCGGGGATCGGCCGCATCATGTATCCCTCGCTCGTACGCGAGGGCTATTCGCCGCGCTACGCGATCGGCGCGCTGACCGTCTCCGGATCGCTGGGGATTCTTATCCCCCCGTCGATCCCGATGATCCTCTACGGTTTCGTGACCGAGACGTCGATCACGCGACTCTTCCTTGCCGGCGTCGTGCCCGGCATCATTTATGGTTGCGGCCTCATGCTGATGGCGCGCGTGCTTGCGAACCGCGCCGGCGTCGCCCTGCGACCCAGGAACGGGTGGCGCGAACGGATCTGCGCCCTGCGCGCGGCCGGTCCCGCGCTGACGCTGCCGGCTTTCATCTTCATCGGCATCTACGGATTCCCGCAATTTACGCTGTTCGGTCGAACCTTCGAAGGCGGCGGCATATTCACGCCCACGGAAGCCGCGGTGATGGCGGCGGTGCTCGCACTCGTCATCGGCCTTTTCGTCTATCGCGAAATGACGGTGCGCGAGGCGGTGCGCACCATCGTGGCCACGTCTCCGAGCGTCGGGATGATATTCTTCATAACCATCAACGCGCTGCTGTTCGCCTTCGTGATCACCCAGCTCGGCATCCCGCAAGCGGTGAGCGAAACGCTTGCCGCAACCCATATGCCGCAATGGCTTTTCCTGCTGATGGTAAACGTCGTCCTCATCATCGTCGGTTTCTTTCTCGAAGGCGTGCCGACCGTGCTGATGTTCGTTCCCCTGTTGTTTCCGGCGGCGAAGGCGCTCGGGGTCGACCCCGTGCATTTCTGCATCATCGTGGTCGTGAATATCGAGCTTGGCTTGATTCACCCGCCGGTCGGCCTGAATCTTTTCGTGGGCAGCGCGATCTCGGGGCTCCCGGTGTACGAGGTGTTCGTGGCCGCGCTGCCTTGGCTCTGCGTCACGATCGGCGTGCTTCTCCTCGTGACCTACGTTCCTGCCGTTTCGCTTTTTCTGCCCAACCTGGTGCTCGGGTGAACCGCGCCGCTTCAAGGGAGGTCGAGATGGGTTTCCGGAAAAGTTCGAAGGCTTGGTTGCTTGCCGCCGCGGTAGCCGTGGCGGCGGCGTCGCCGGCGTCGGCCGAGGTCAAGATCATCATGTCGAACGACAACAATGCCGTCGGCGTGAAGGGGCGCACCTTCGAGGTGCTCAAGAAGGAGCTCGACGCGCGGCTCAAGGGCAAGGCTACCGTCGAGCTTCACCACAGCGGCACGCTGTTCGACCAGAAGACGCAGATCCAGGGTCTTCAACTCGGCAGCGTACACATCATCGCGCCGACGCAGGGGATTTACGCGCCGCTTTCGGCGAAGATCAACGCGTTGTCGCTGCCGTTCCTGCTCACGACGCCCGAGGCGGTCGAGGCGGCGATGGCCGATCCGCTCGTAAAGCAATCGATCGTGGCCGAATTGGAGAAGAAAAACGTGACCCCGATCGCCATCTGGATCAACGGGCCGCGCGATTTCAGCTACCGCGGCAGCAAGCCGATCCTGCTTCCGGCCGACATCAAGGGCGTCAAGATCCGCGTGCAGGGCGTGCCGGTCGACATCAAGACCATGCAGACCTTTGGCGCCGCGCCGATCGCCATGTCATGGAGCGAAGCACCGACAGCGATGCAGCAGGGGGTCATCGACGCCGTGGAGGTCACGCCCAATGCGCTCGTGGGCTCCGGCATCTACGAGATGATCTCGCAGGTGACACGCGTGAGCTACCAGTACAGCTTCTACATCGTCGGCGCCAACAAGCAATGGTGGGACGGCCTGCCCACGGACGTGAAAGCCGCCATGCAGGAGGCGATGAAGGTCGCCACCAAATGGAACTGGGAGAACACCGCCAAGGAAAACGAAGCCGCATACGACAAGGTCAAGGCCCTGGGCAAACCCATTCATGATCTGACGGCAGCACAGCGCGCCGAATGGGTGAAGGTGTCCGCGCCGGTCTGGAAAGAATTCGGCGAGAAGCTGGTCGGCGTCGACGTGATGCAGCGTCTGGCCGAGATCGGCAAGGAACATTCTCAGTAAGACGCATCCCCCGTTACCCGGCGGGCAGGTCTCCCGCCATTCGCGGAAGAGTCGGGGCAGCGTGGTGACGCGATCGGTTGAAGGCGGGTTCCGCCATATGGATCGGTCATGGCGCGCCCGCGCGGAATGAGGGCGGAGCCACCCGGGTTCGCCCAGGCCCGCTCAGGATTGCTCCTCGTCGCCCCTCGCGCGGCTCCTCGCCATGACGGCGCCGATGCCGTCCGATCGGCACGTGTCCTGCACCTTCAGAACCGGTAGAGCTCCGCGGGATTGCGCGCGAGCAGCTGCGCGATGCGGTCGGTGTCGTCCTCGAACCAGCTGCGGACGAGGTCGAGGAGCGCCCTTGTATCGAGATGGCGATAGGGCTGCTCGGCGTCCGTGGCGACGAAGTCATGGCCGTGCGCGGGCGTGTGCGGCCAATCGGAGCCCCAGACCACGCGCTCGGGATTGGCATCGGCGAAGCGCCGTGCGAGCGGGCCGATACGCGGATCCGCGGGATCCTCGGCGATGCGATAGGCCGCCGAGAGCTTCACCCATACGCGCCCGGTTCCGAGCAGTCGCACGAGTTGTCCCGCCGCTTCCGAGTCGACGGCCTGCGGAGTCACGAGCCCGAAGTGATCGATCACCGCCGGAACGGCCAGTTCGCGGAGCGTTGCGGCGAGCGGCGGAATTGCGGCGGCGGGCAGGAAGGTCTGCACATGCCAGCCGTTGCGCGCGCAGAGGGCGGCCGCGGCGGCAAGCCGCGCCCGCACCTTATCGGCGCTCTCACCTGCAAAGCTCGCGACGTTCACCCGCAGGCCCCGCACGCCGCGCCGGTGCAGCTCGTCGAGCGCGCTTCCGGTGATGTCCGGTGCCACGGCGGCGACGCCGCGCGCTCGCCCGCTGAGCGTATCGAGCGCGTCGAGCAGGCAGGAATTGTCGGTGCCATAGACACTGGGCTGTACGAGGACCACGCGATCGAGCGACAGCCGCGCGAGCATGGCGACGAGCTGATCCAGCGTGGCGTCCGGCGGCGTATAAGTCCGCTCGCGGCTGAGCGGGAAGCGATTTTTCGGCCCGATGACGTGCACATGGCAATCGCAGGCCTGTGCGGGCGGAAAGGCGACGCCTGTCATTTCCTCACTCCGTCACCGGCGGGCCCCCGGCAATGGGAGCACCGGCACGAACGCCGGCGCCTCATTGAGGGCAAGATGGCGGAGCGCCGTGGTTCCAGGCAAGTCGCCGACCCACAGGCCGGTCGCGGCGCGACGGCCTTCAGGATGGCACCGGCCTGTCTCCGGCAAAGCGCACGGCACGCTCGACCGTCGGATCGTGCGAGGACGGACGCATTCCGGATTGCTGCGGGCTCCTCCGCCGCGCGGCTCGCCATGAGGGCGGCGATTCGATCCGCTCAGAGCTTGCGTCACGCGCATGGCGGACGCTGGGACCCTTGCGGTCGCCTCGCCGCCGCCTCGGGCTGACGAAGCACCCAGTCCTGCGTGCGCCGACGTGGCGCTTGGCCGCCAATCCGCGGCTGCATGGAGGGGTCACGCTTGCGCCGTGCAAGGCATCCCTCGACCGTCGCGGCGATCCGCTCGCACGGCGTGGTCGCGCGTCGGCCTGCACCGCAGGCGGGACGCCGACGTCAGCGTCTGTCGCTGACGCTGCCGCGCTCGATGAAGTAGACGCGCGCGAGCAGATCGAGCACATGCACCTCGTTCGATTCGGCGATCAGCACCGAGACGCCCTCATTCTTGAGATTGGCGAGCACCTCACCGAGGCGGCGGGTCAGCGCTGGCGCGAGGCCTTCGAACGGCTCGTCCAGCAAGAGAATGCGCGTGCCCGCCATCAAGGCGCGCGCAAGCGCGACCATCTTCTGCTGGCCGCCGGACAATTCGAGCGCGCGCCGATGCGCAAAACGCGCCACCTCCGGCATGATGGAATAGATCCACTCGAGCCGCTGGTCGGCGCCATCGATCGGGATGGCCCAGGTCGGCAGACGGATGTTTTCTTCGACCGTGAATTCGGGCACGAGCCGGCGGTCCTCCGGCATGTAGCCGATGCCGAAACTCGCACGCCGATGCGCCGGCAGACCGATGAGATCGACATGGCCGAGCAATGCGCGTCCGCTCGCGGGCAGCGCGCCCATGATGGCCCGCAGCAGCGTCGTCTTACCGGCCCCGTTGCGGCCGATCAGGCCGCACATCTGCCCCTCGGTGACGAACAGGGACGCATTGCGGATGATCGGCACCATGCCGATCGATACGTTGAGGTTCGCGACCTCAAGCATGGGCGGCTCCCGCGGACTTCACCTTCACGCCGGTGATGAGCTCCTGCACCTTCGGGTCGCCGAGCGTCTGTTTCGGCGTTCCGTCGGCGATCACCGTGCCTTCATAGAAGGCAAGCACGCGGTCGGCGAAGCGGCCGACGATCTCCATGTCGTGCTCGACAAACAGCACGGTGATCTTGCGCGTCTTGAGCGCCGACATGACCACCTGCATGAGATCGAACTTCTCTTCGATGGAAATGCCGCTTGTCGGCTCATCGAGCAGCAGCAGCCGCGGCCAGCCGACCACCGCCATGCCGATGTCGAGCAGCTTGCGCACGCCCTGCGGTAGCAGGCCGGCGGGCGTGTCGGCATAACGGGAAATCTGGAACAGCTCGATGGTCGCCTCGGCCTCGGCGAGTGCGGCCGGCGAATGCACCGGCGTGACGATCGTGCGGAGCGTGCCGCCCGCGCGGCGCGCAATGGCGGCCGCCACCACCATGTTGTCGCGTACGGTGAGCGTGGGAAAGATCTGGGCGACCTGGAAAGAGCGGGAGATGCCGAGCCGCGTGATCTCGCGCGAGGGCAGGCCCGTGATGTCCTTGTTCTCAAACAGGATCGTGCCCTTGCTCGGGGTCAAATGGCCGGTGATCATGTTGATAAAGGTGGTCTTGCCCGCACCGTTGGCGCCGATGACGCCAACGGTCTGTTCCGCCGGCACGCTCACCGTGATGTCTCGGGCTGCAACCAGCGAGCCGAAAGTCTTCTCCAGGTCGCGGACGGCCAGAATGTCGCTCATGACCGGGCCTCCCCGCGCTTCCTCAAACGGGCGGCGAGGGAACCGAGTCCTTCCGGCAGAAACAGGATGGTCAACAGAAGCACCGCACCGAGCAGCATCTGCCAGAGGCCCGGCATCACGTCGACGGCAATCGAACGCACCACCTCGAACGCCAGCGAACCGATGAAGGCGGCGGCGACCGAGCCGGCTCCGGCCAGGATGGTCACGAACACGAAGCCGCCGGACGTCGTCCAATAGGCCATGGCCGGGTCGACATGGCCGATGGTGAGGGCGGCGAGCGCGCCGCCGAGCCCGCCGAGGATCCCCGCGATCACCACCTTGCCGTGGATGATGCCGGTCACGGATACGCCCAGGAACTCGACCCGGATCTCATTGTCACGGATCGGCGCCGCCAGCGCGCCGGCGATGGAACGGAAATAATAGCCGACCGCAACCGCCGCGATCGCGTCGACGCCGAGTGTCAGCCAGTAGAGCGCCAGGATGAGTTTGTCGCCGTGCAAGGCGAAGCCGAGGAAGGTTGGTGTCGCGACGCTGAAACCGTCGGTTGATCCAAGCGACTCGGTCTTCACCAGCACTCCGTAAAGGATCATCGACAGCGCGAGCGAGAGCATCGCGAAGAAGATCTCGCGATAGCGTGCGAG
>Ga0070740_10005142_pt1 | contig 12331 bp, 10 predicted proteins | sample Coa_R2_FD_67286 | JGI IMG/M metagenome (GOLD analysis project Ga0070740, IMG submission 67286) | Surface soil microbial communities from Centralia Pennsylvania, which are recovering from an underground coalmine fire - Coalmine... | ecosystem: Environmental > Terrestrial > Soil > Unclassified ...
ACATGGCGCGTCCGTAAACTCGGGCGCCAACCTTGGGAGCGAGATGAAACGAGCGATTCCTTTCATTCTGGCGGCAGCGATAGCCGCGGCGCAAACCGGCGCGAAGAACGGCGAGTGGCGAAATTACGGGGGAGACCTCGGTTCGACGCGGTACGCTCCGCTCGATCAGATCAACGCGTCGAACTTTAACAAGCTCGAAGTCGCGTGGCGATTTAAGACGGACTCGCTCGGTCCGCGTCCCGAATTTCAATACGAAGGGACGCCGCTGATGGTCCACGGCGTTCTCTACGTCACGGCCGGATCGCGGCGCGCGGTTGTGGCGCTCGATGCCGCGACGGGCGAAATGATCTGGATGCACTCGGAAAACGAGGGCAAGCGGGGCGAAAATTCTCCGCGCAAGCTTTCCGGGCACGGAGTCGCGTACTGGACCGACGGGAAAGACGAGCGGATCATCTACGTGACGCCGGGCTATCGGATGATCGCGCTCGATGCGAAGACAGGCGTTCCGGCGCCCGGATTCGGCAAGAACGGCGTGGTCGATCTGAAGCTCGAAGACGACCAGGAGATGGATCTCGACACGGCCGAGGTCGGTCTGCATTCAACCCCGGTGGTTGCAAAGAATGTCGTCATCGTCGGGGCGGCGCACAAAGAAGGCGGGCGTCCTGAGAGCTACAAGCACGTCAAAGGCTACGTCCGCGGCTACGACGCCCGTACGGGAAAACGTCTGTGGATTTTTCACACGATTCCAAAACCAGGCGAGTTCGGAATCGAGACCTGGGAGAACGATTCGTGGTCTTATACGGGTAACGCGGGCGTCTGGGCGCAGATTTCAGTCGACGAGGAACTCAACACCGTGTATCTTCCGGTCGAGCTGCCGACCGGCGACTACTACGGCGGCCATCGTCCTGGCGCGGGGCTGTTCGGCGAATCGCTGGTAGCCGTGGATCTCAATACCGGCAAGCGCAAATGGCACTACCAGTTCGTGCACCACGGCCTGTGGGACATGGATATTCCATGTGCTCCGATCCTTGCCGACATCAACGTCGATGGAAAAGCGATCAAGGCGGTCGCGCAGCCGACAAAGCAGTCCTGGCTGTATGTTTTTGACCGGGTTACGGGCAAACCTGTCTGGCCGATGGAGGAAAAGCCGGTCCCTCAGTCGGATGTTCCCGGCGAGAAAACAAGCGCGACGCAGCCGTTCCCCTCGAAGCCTCCGGCTTACGACCGGCAGGGCACGTCTTTGGACGATTTAATCGATTTTACGCCGGAATTGCATGCACAAGCAGTGCAATTAGTGTCGAAATACAAGCTTGGGCCGATCTTCACGCCGCCGGTGGTCAGCAAGAGCGATGGACCTCTGGCGACACTCTACGCGCCGGGTCCGCTCGGCGGAGCGAACTGGCCGGGCGGGTCGTTCGATCCTGAAACGCACAAGCTCTATGTCTTTTCGCAAGGGGGAGTTGGCGTCTACGGCCTGATCAACGATCCTAAGGTTTCCGACATGAATTTCATCCAGGGAATCGCGCGCGGCCCGGCTCCTGCGGCCACGGGAGCGACGGGCGCTCAGGGAGCGGCTCCTCCGGCCGGGGGGCGGGGAGGGGGCGCCGGCGCGCTGAACGTGCAAGGATTGCCGCTTTGGAAGCCGCCCTACGGGCGCATCTCCGCGATCGATCTCGATAAGGGTGAAATCGCATGGCAGATCGCGCACGGCGAGACGCCGGACAATATCCGCAATCATCCGGCGTTGAAGGGGCTGAATATTCCGAGGACCGGACGGCCGGGAATCATCGGGGTGCTGACGACGAAGACGCTCGTAATCGCGGGTGAGGCCGGATTCTTCACCACTCCCGAGGGAAAGCGCGGGGCGATGCTGCGCGCTTACGACAAGGAGAACGGCAAAGAGGTCGGAGCGGTCTACATGCCAGCTCCGCAGAGCGGCTCGCCGATGACGTATATGCACGACGGCAAGCAGTACATTGTCGTAGCGGTCAGCGGCGCGGGTTATTCGGGCGAACTCATCGCGTTTAGATTAGGCAGCTAGCAGCCGAAGATTTACTTCGTGCAACCGGAGTTAACTGGAGGATATCGAGATGCGAATTCAATGTTTCGCGCTGATGGTGTCCGCTTTGTCGCCTTTGCGTTTAACGGCCGCGCTCATCCTCAGTTCGGATGGCCTGACTGTCTACGACACGGTGAATAACATCACGTGGCTGGCCGACGCGAATTTGGCGGCCAGCAACCGTTTTGGGATTCCGGTCTGCAACGGGGTCGGTTCGCTTGGACGAACGTGCCTGAACGCCAGCGGATCGATGAACTATCAGACGGCGGCGGCCTGGGTCGCTGGGATGAACGCCGCCAATTATCTTGGGCATAACAACTGGCAGCTTCCCACGACTCCGCTCAATGACGCGAACTGCGGCAGGACCGGTCCAACCGGCAACAGTTTCGGATTTGGATGTACGCAAGGCGCGCTGGCGACGATTTATAACAGTTTGGGTCTGAAGGCGCCGAACACCGCAGTCCCTGTTCCCAGCAGCGCCGCGGGTCCATTCATCAATTTCCAGCCTTATCTGTACTGGTCCAGCACAAACGGTTCGAGCCCACAGAACGGAAACGCCACGTTTTCCTTTGCGACGGGGTGGCAGGGAGCCAACACGCTGCCGAATTTCCTCTATCTGCTGCCAATGATCCCCGGGAAACTGCCCGGGGCAGCGTCCGCGACCGGCAACGGGTTGCAACTCAGCGCAGATAAACAGACAGTCTACGACCCTGAGACGGACATCACCTGGGTGGCGAACGCGAACCTGGCGGCGTCCAATACGTTCGGCCTGCCGCGCTGCACGGATCCACTGACTCCGAGCCTCTGCGTGGCTCAGGACGGCGCGATGACGTGGAATTCGGCGATGCAATTCCTGGCCAACATGAATAAGGCAGCTTATCTGGGGCAGACGAAGTGGCAGGCGCCCACGATCGACACAAACTGCCCCGGCTTCGGATGCGACGGCAATCAGAACCCGATGGGAAATCTGTTCTACGATCAGTTGGGTGGAATCCAGGGAATGCCGCTGGTTTCCACGCCCAACGTCGCCACCGGTCCTTTTCACAATTTGCAGCCGTATCTTTATTGGAGCTGCGTGGCTCCGACGATCCAGAGCGCCTGCCTGACGGCGGGGCCCGCCGACAACTTTGAGGAGAGCTACTCGTTCGGCAGCGGATTTCAAGGCACCGATGTGCTGGGGAACAATTTGTATGTCACGGCTTATTTCGTAGGGAATCGCGCGCCGGTGTCGGGTCCGGAAATTGCGGAGGTAGCCAATGCCGAGGGGGATAGCCCGCTCATTGCGCCCAATACGTGGGTGCAGATCAAAGGGGCGGCGCTCGCGGCTCCGGGTGACTCCCGAATCTGGCAGGGCTCTGATTTCGCGGGGAATCAGATGCCGATCGAACTCGATAAGGTCGGAGTAACGGTGAACGGGAAAAATGCGTACGTGTATTTCATCAGCCCGTCGCAGTTGAATATTCTGACGCCTCCGGACACGATCAGCGGATCGGTGAACGTTGTTGTGTCGAACAATGGCGCAACGACGTCTTCGTTCACCGCGCAGGCGCAATCGCTGTCGCCTTCGTTCTTTGTGTTCAATGGAGGGCCGTATGTCGCGGCGGTGCATCTGGATGGGAGCCTGGTGGGTCCAGCGACATTATTTCCGGGCGCCAGCTCACCCGCGAAACCGGGCGAAGTGATAGCGATCTACGCCAATGGATTTGGGCCTACCAATGTGCCGGTGGTGGCGGGATCGTCCACGCAATCGGGTACGCTCTCTCCGTTGCCTGTTGTCACCATCGCGGGGAGAAATGCGCAAGTGCAATTTGCCGGCTTGGTTGCACCGGGGGAATTTCAGTTCAACGTCACGATTCCCCCGAACGCCCCGAACGGAGACGCCGCGATCGCGTCGGGGTATGGCGGAATCTCAACCCAACCGGGGACGCTGATCACGATTCACAACTGAGCGGCCCGGTCCGCGTTGAAGTACCATTTTGTCCAAGGAGACCGGGAATGCATCGTGCGACTCTCTTGCTTCTGACGCTGCCCTTGATCGGCGGCTCGGTTCGGATCTGGCAGACCAATAGCGCCGGGGACGATATCGACGTGATCGACCCGGCGACGAACAAAGTTGTTTTAAAAGTGAAAGACATCGAGGTTCCGCACGGTGTCGCATTTTCGCCGGACGGGAAACGCGCCTACATCAGTTGCGAATCGGAGAAGACGCTGATCGCGGTGGATACGAGAACGGGAAAACATCTCGGCGCCGCGCATCTCTCCGGTCATCCGAACAACATCTCGATTTCGAAGGACGGCAGGCGCGTGTTTGCCGCGATTGTGCAACAGCCCGGCGCGGTCGATGTGATCGATACCGCGTCGATGAAGAACATCAAAAGCATCGCGGTCAAGGGCGGCGTCCACAACACATATGTGACGCCGGATGGGAGGCATGTGCTGGCGGGATCGATCGTGGGGAAGATCCTGACGGTGATCGATCCGGAGTCGCTGAAGATCGAATGGGAACTGCCGTTCAATCTCGGCGTGCGTCCGATTGCATTCGAGCGGGCGCCCGATGGATCCACCAGCCGGATCTTTGTCCAGCTTTCAGGATTTAACGGATTCGCGGTGGTCGATTTCAAGACGCACGAGGAAGTGCAGCGAATCAAGAATCCGGACGAGCCCTCGGGCGGCCACACCGAAGGTGGAGCGCCTTCGCATGGCCTGATGGTGGCGCCGGATGGAAAAACGCTGTGGGTGGACAGCTCGCCTGCGAACGCCGTATTCGTCTATTCGCTGCCGGATCTCAAGGTTCTCGGGTATGTAAAGACGGGCGAGGTTCCGGATTGGATCACGATGACGCCCGACGGGAAGATGGTCTATGTCGCGAACTCGGGATCAAACTCGGTTTCGGCGATCGAGGCGGCGGCGATGAAAGAAGTCGCCAGGATTCCAGTAGGCGAGGTCCCGAAAAGAAACGGCACGGTTGTAATGCCTTAAGCGGCGCAGGTCAACGCAAAGAGAGCTATTTTGCGGCGGCGACCCAGGCCGCGAGGATTTTCCAGTCGGGATCGGATTTGTCGGCGAACTGGCGGCCGCCGGCATGGAAAACATCTCCTCCGCCGTCGTGCGCGAGCGGGTGGATGAGCAGCCGGCTCTTATCGGGATCGCCTGGAGTTACAAGACGGCTCGCCGCTTGGAAATTCTTTCGCGACTGTTCCTCGGTCCACTTCTTCGTGTCGTCCGGAAGAGGCTGGAGTTTGAAGGCGCTCGCGGCGTCCACGTGACAGGCAACACAGCGCGCATGACCGGGGCGCTTTTTAAGGAAGATCGGTTCAACCTGCGTCCTGTAAATTTCGAAGTCGAGCGGCTGCGCCGCAGCGAGCGGCGCGAGAAGCAGCAGCAGTCGTCCCCAGATCATGGGATCAGCTTACTATGAAAGTTGACGGCGGAAACCATCGAGCGGATCGCGAAGGAGTGCGGGTTTGAACTCGCGGGAGTGGCACCGGCCGATCCTCCGCGGGATTTTGCGCGGTACGAAAGCTGGGCGTCGCAGGGGATGGCTGGGGAGATGCGCTATCTCACGGACCGGCGAGCGGATCTGCGCCGGGATGTGAAGAATCTGCTGCCATCGGCGCGATCGGTGATTTGCGTCGGCAAGCTCTACAACCAGAAGAGCGCGGACGCGCACGCAGGGCAGGCGTCGATTTCCCGGTATGCGTGGGGACGGGATTATCACGAACTGATGCGCGAGGCCCTGGAGAAGATGGCGGCGCGTCTGGGCGAGATGGAGCAATTTGAATGGAAAGCGTGCGTCGATACGGCTCCAGTGCTGGAGCGGACATTTGCGCGGCTGGCGGGGCTCGGCTGGATCGGGAAGAATACGTGCTTGATCAATGAGCCGGCGGGATCATGGTTTTTCCTGGGTGAGTTGATCACGTCGCTCGAACTGGAGGTGAGCGCGCCGCCGCCGGAGCGCTGCGGGACGTGCCGCCGTTGTATCGATAGCTGTCCGACGGATGCGTTTGTTCCGGCGGGAGACTGGTGGTCGATCGACGCGCGGCGATGCATCGCCTATTTCACGATCGAGCTGCGCGGGACGATTCCTGAGGAATTTCGCGAGCCGATGGGAAATCACGTATTTGGGTGCGATGTCTGCCAGGATGTGTGTCCATGGAATTGGCGGGCTCCAACGACGGAGGCCTTTGAGAGCGCCAACGCCGCGCCGGATCTGGAACTGCTGGCTGGTTTGACTGAAGAGGAGTTTCGGGAGATGTTTCGAAATAGCCCGCTGGCTCGGCCGAAGTATTCGGGATTTCGGAGGAATGTCGCGATCGCAATGGGAAATAGCGGGCTCGCGCGATTTCGGAGCGCGCTGGAGCAAATGGCCGCGGACCAGGATGCGGTGGTCGCCGAGCATGCGCGGTGGGCGCTCGGGCGGTTGAGTTGATGAGGGAGCGCGGGGTCCTTCTTCTTCTGCTGCTGCTTGCGGCGATGAATGGCGCGGGGCAGAATGCGCCGGGCGATTCCGGATTCGATCACTTTTACAATCTCGAGTACGACGAGGCGCTGGCGGATTTCCGGGCCGAGGCCGCGAAGAATCCGGGGGACCCGGAGGCGTTCAATCATGTCGCGCAGACGATTCTGTTCCGGCAGATGTTCCGGTCGGGGTCGCTTGAAAGCGATTTGATCAGGGCGGATTCGTTCCTGCGGCGGCCGAAGCTGGTTCTGAGCGCGGCGGACCAGAAGGATTTTTCAGCAGCGGCTGATCGCTCGATTGAGTTGTCGCAGGCGCGGCTGAAGAAGAATGCGAACGATATCGGGGCCTTATACGCGCTCGGGGTGGGATACGGGATTCGCGCGAACTACAATTTTCTGGTGAAAAAAGCGTGGATCGATGCGCTAAGCGATACGGCGGCGGCGCGAAAGGCGCACACGCGCGTTACCGAACTCGATCCGAACCTGATCGACGCGCGATTGATTCTGGGCGTGCACGAATACGTGACGGGATCGCTGCCGTGGGGATTCCGGATGCTCGGATCGGTGGCGGGATTTTCGGGAGACAAGGAGCACGCCATTCGGACGCTAGAGCTGGTGGCGGCCAAGGGGCGATCGAACAAATACGATGCCGGCGCGCTGCTGGTGGCGATCTTCAGACGCGAGAAGCGGTCGCGCGAAGCAGTGCCGTACCTGGAAGAGCTGATCCGGCACTTTCCGCGAGCTTATTTGGTGAGGCTGGAATTGGCTGAGGCGTTTGGAGATATAGGCGATCGTGCGGCGGCGCTGGCGAAGGTGGATGAGGCAGACCGGTTGAAGAAAGACGACGCGCCGGGATACGGGCGGCTGCCCGAGGCGAAAATTCGCTACACGCGAGGGAATCTGCTGTTCGGATTTGGCGACCTGGATCGCGCGCTCGAGGAGATGAGGGCGGCCACAGCCGGGCAGGGCGAACTGGATCCATCGACGGCCGGATACGCGTGGCTGAGGCTCGGGCAGATTTACGATCTGAAGGGAGGGCGGGCGCAGGCTGTGGAGGCATATCGCGAAGCGATTCGCCGCGCGCCGGACTCCGATGCGGCGGGTGAAGCGAAGGGGTACATTTCGTCGCGCTACAAGAAATAACTACGCAGCCGAGGCGCGGCGAAGATGTGAGAGAACGGATTCGACCGAGCGGTCAAGCGGCTCCTGGCCGCTGACGACGAGATCGGCGAAATTGCCGCTCGGGATCACGTATTCGATGGCCATCGGCCAGACGGTTTTGTTGTACTGATCGAGTACGCTTTGACGAGTGCGGCCGCGCTCGGCGATGTCGCGCTCAAGACGGCGGCGCAGGCATTCGCCGGCCTGTGTGGTGACGAAGACCTTCAGGTCGAGCAGCGCCCGGATTTCCGGGCGATGCAGCGTAAGAATGCCTTCAAGGATCAGATAGGGAGTTGGCTCGACGCGGCGGGTTGTAGCGGCTCTGGTGTGTTGATCGAACAGGTATTGAGGTTCGTCGATCGGCTGGCCCTGCGAGAGAGCTTCGAGATGGCGGGACAACAGCGCCCAATCAAGAGAGTCGGGATGATCGAAGTTGAGACGATTGCGCTCATCGAGCGTGAGATGGTGCTGCGGATGGTAGTAGGAATCGAGCGTGAGAATCTCCGCGGGGGGATCGAGCCGCGGAGCGAGTTGGCGGGCAAGGGCGGTCTTTCCCGAGCCTGATAATCCGGCGATGCCGATAAGGAGCGATTTCACGCTTTCGACATTTTCTCATGGAGCGCTTCGGCGGGTTCCAACAAGTTATCCTGGAGATCTGATGCAGCAGGAAGTGGTTGAAGCAGAAGGCCATTTGATCGATTCCCACGTGATGGAGCGGATCTTCGACACGGTGGTGGAACACAACGGCCGCTTTGAAGTGGAACAATTTCGAATCGGGAAAACGAATGCGGAGCCGTCGTATCTGCGTCTGAAGGTTGAGACCGGGGAGGCGGGCGACATGCAGCAGTTGCTCGCGCAGTTGTTGAGCCTGGGCTGCTCGCCGGTCGACTCGGGCGATGCGCAGACGGCCGCGGTGGAGCGGGACCAGTGTGCTCCCGAGGATTTCTATTCGACGACGAATCATCGGACGCTGATCCGCCGCGGCGGGAGGTGGATCGAGGTCGGGAATCAGCGGATGGACGCGATGATCGTGGCGATGGATGGAACCGCGGTGTGCCGCAGGCTGCGCGACCTTCGCAAGGGCGATCAGGTGGTGGTCGGGATGCGCGGGATTCGCGTGGTTCCGGAATCGAAAGAGCGCGATCGTCTGTCGTTCGCGTTCATGAACACGGATATTTCGTCGGAGCGGCAGGTTGAGACGGCGGTTCGCCAGACGGCGGCGCTGATCCGGCAGACACGCGAGAACGGGCAGAAGGTCGTGGTGGTGGCCGGTCCCGTGGTGGTTCATACGGGAGGCGCGGCTGCTCTATCGTCGCTGATTCGAAACGGATGGGTCCAGGCGCTGCTTGCGGGGAATGCCCTGGGGGTGCACGACATCGAGGCGTCGCTGCTGGGGACATCGCTGGGGGTGAGGCAAAGCGACGGGCGCCAGGAAGAGCATGGACACCGCAATCACATGCGCGCGATCAACGCGATCTACCGTGAAGGCGGGATCGCGAAGGCCGTCGAAAGCGGCCGGTTGAAAAGCGGCGTGATGTATGAATGCGTGAAGAGCGGAGTGCCGTTCGTGCTCGCGGGCAGCTTGCGCGATGATGGTCCGCTGCCGGACACCATCACGGATATGAATCGGGCGCAGGACGCTTACGCCGAACAGTTGAAGGGCGCGGGACTGGTGTTGTGTCTGGGATCGATGCTGCATTCTATCGCGGTAGGCAATATGTCGCCGAGCTGGGTGAAGATTGTGTGCGTCGATATCAATCCGGCGGTCGCCACCAAGGTGAGCGATCGTGGAACGGGGCAGGCGATTGGGGTCGTGACCGACGTCGGGTTGTTTCTGGAGCATCTTTCACGCGAATTGGGAGCGAAATGAAGAGACAATATTCGGACGAGCACGCCGTGGCCGGTGTTCGCGCCGAGTTACCGGAGATCGAGACGTGGCCGAATCAGTATCGAAACGGGTACGAGATCGAAATCGTCATGCCCGAGTTCACGTCGGTTTGTCCGAAGACGGGGCTGCCGGATCATGGAACATTGGTGCTTCGCTACGTTCCGGACAGGCTATGTCTGGAGCTGAAGTCGCTCAAAATGTATACGCTCGCGTACCGGAATCTCGGGATTTTTCAGGAAAACGCCGTGAACCGGATGCTGGAGGATATCGTGAAGGCGGCGCGGCCGGTATGGGCGTCGCTGGTGGGCGATTTTGCTCCGCGGGGTGGAATTTCGACGAAAATAACGGCAAATTGGAGCAGGAAACGTGCTCGATGAGGAACTAACAGCGGCGATTCGCGAAGTCCGGGAGCGCGTGAAGGCGCGGCATCCTGAAGGATCGCTGGGGCTCGAAGGCGTTCGCGCGCCGGATTTGACGCCGCTGGTGCATGCTCGCGACGCGGCCGAGGCGAAGGTGGCGGCGATCGGCACGGTGAATCCGCGGCCGCCGGGGCTGAAGAATTCGATCGTTCAGTTTCTCAAGCGAAACATCGCGCGGGCGCTCGACTGGCACATACGGGAGCAGGTGGAGTTCAATCGCGCATCGATGGCATGCGTTCATGCGTCGATGGAGGCGCTGGCGGACACGGGGCGGGCGCTGGCGGCGCTGGCGGCGCATCATCAGCAGCTTCATCGGGACATGCTCGCGGCGCACGAGCGCCTGCGCGACGATATGGTGCGGGCCTACGAGCAGATCCGCAAGGACACTGGCGATCTGTTTCGCGAGGCTCAGGAGTTAAAAGACATCCGGCTGCACTGGGCGCAGTGGCGCGTGGGGTTCGAAGATAAGCGGGACGCGAGCGAAATTCACATTTTGCGGACCATCAGCGAACTACAGGGGGCGTTTCAGCATCGGGTGACGCTGCTCGAGCAGAGTTTTCGCGAGCTGGCCCGCCAGCAGCATGCGCAGTTCGCGAATTCGCTGGAGCAGAACACGCTCGACGTGCAGAAGCGCCTGTGGCGGGATCTCGAAACGATCCGGGGCGAGTACGAAAAGCTGATCCATCACGAGCTGAAGTTGATCCGCCAGAAAGCTTCCATTGCACCGGTGGAAGCGCCGGTGAAGAGCTCCGCCGGCCCGCGCATCGATATCGATTGGTTCCGGTTTGCGGACGCCTTTCGCGGATCGGAAGAACGGATTCGCGAGCACCAGAAGATGTACGCGGCGAGATTCGAAGGCGCGGCCGATGTGCTCGATGTCGGCTGCGGCCGCGGGGAGTTTCTGGAGGTTGCGCGTGAGGCGGGATTGAACGCTCGCGGAATCGATCAGAGCGAGGAATGCGTGGCGATCTGCCGTTCGAAAGGACTGCGCGCGGATCAAGCCGATTTGTTCGGGCACCTGGATTCGCTGCCGGACCAATCGCTCGGCGGCGTGTATTGTTCGCAAGTGGTGGAACATCTTCCGCCGGATCGCTTACCGGATTTGATCAATTTACTGGCTCGGAAAATGAACCGCGGAGCGCTGGCGGCGATCGAGACGCCGAATCCGGAGTGCCTGGCGATTTTCGCGACGCATTTCTATTTGGATCCGACGCACACGCGCCCGGTGCCTGCTCCGCTGCTGCGGTTCTATATGGAAGAGGTGGGATTCGTCAACATCGAGGTCGTGAAACTGGAGCCGGCGGTGGATTCGATGCCGTCGCTCGCGGAGTTGCCGGCGGGCGTGCGGGAGGCGTTTTTCGGGGGGCTGGATTACGCGATTTTCGGGCGGAAAGGTTAAATCCGGCTTCATCCGGAGCGATCGGGGGATTGACGATTGGCCCCCATCTTCTCGTATAGCTCAGACTGTTGCGCCGCGATTCTGTTCCAGTCGTACAGGCGCTCGGCGGTTTCGCGGGCGTTGCGTTCGAGCTCGAGGCGGTCTTCGGGATGATCGAGCAGATGCGAGATCGCGGCGGCCATGATTTCTGGTTTGTTCGTCACGATCACGTCACGGTCGCGTTCGAGCTCCAGGCCGTGGATTCCCGCTTCGGTTGAGACGATCGCTTTTCCCATCGCCATCGCTTCCATGATTTTTATGTTCGTACCGGCGGAGGCGACGAGAGGAGCGACAACGATGGAGGCTCGGCGATAGGCGGGACGCACGTCAGAGACGAATCCCTCCACTTCGACGTCGGGGTGCTTGAGATCCCAGTAGCGCTGGTGATCCGGGCCCGCGATTACGTGAAGTGTGACGTTCGACAGCTTTGGAAAAACCTCACGGAGGAAAAATTCGACCGCGAGGACGTTCGGTTTGTGGCGGAACGAGCCGATGAACAGCAGGCGGCGCGGATCGGGCGCATCGGAAGAAGGCTCGAATCGTTCGAGATCGACGCCGTTGGCGATGACCACTGAGCCATCGACGATCCGGCGATCTTTCTCGGACATAACAACCACCTGATCCACCTGTTTCCATGCGCCGCGCTCGAAGTTCAGCCAGCGCTCGAATTGCCGCCGCGTTTCCCAATCCTCGGCTTGCGCCAGCATCTGCGCGTAGAGATCGTAGGTGATGTCGTGCTCGACCAGGACGGTCTTGGCGGGCAGACAATCGTGCGCGTACTGAGCCATCTGAGTAAATTCGAGCTGGGCGATGGATGGCCGCCATTTCTGCATCGTCTGCCTCAGCGCCGCATGGAAAGACGGCGAATCGAATTCCTCAACGGTATCGGGACGCGGAGACGACGGAAG
>Ga0070740_10005145_pt1 | contig 12330 bp, 12 predicted proteins | sample Coa_R2_FD_67286 | JGI IMG/M metagenome (GOLD analysis project Ga0070740, IMG submission 67286) | Surface soil microbial communities from Centralia Pennsylvania, which are recovering from an underground coalmine fire - Coalmine... | ecosystem: Environmental > Terrestrial > Soil > Unclassified ...
CCTCCGCCGCCGGGAAAGTATGATTAGGGAGCAGTCAGAAGCTCGCTGTCTCCTCTCCTCTCCTCTTCAATGTTCAAGATGGCTCATGACTTCCGGGCCATCTTGCATTATGTCAGCCCGGGGCTTTCTGGTGTACCCGAAAAGCTGTTATGAGTGTGAGAGTGGTACCGTCTTGACGCAACGAGGGGTGCAACGCTACGAACCTGACCAGGAAGAAAGCCAGTGCCAAACGACTGCTGGACTGGAAGCAACAGCACTGAGGCATTCTTGTACCCATCCCCACGAAGCTCTGCGTTTATTGTTTGGCAAGCTCCAGCGGCATTACGGGTAAATCAAGTTCTAGTATTTTAGATTGACATTTATTAACCTCCTCTGTTATGATGGTGAAACTTCATTTGACGAGGAGGTTGGTATGGTGGTCCATAATTCTATTCTCACTATTCAGTTCTCTCAGCCCGGTTTCCTGCGGCCTGAACGTTCACCACTCTACTTCCCACTGGTCACGGTAAGCCTCATGAAGGGGATCAGGCATTTTGTCCAATCCATAACCTCAAAGTATCCTCAAAAGAATCTGGGCGAAGGAACGGCATGAAAATCATAGAAGAATAAAAAATTTGGTGCTTTGTTGCGTTACCTGCAACAACTATCGGGTACTCTTGTTTTAGAGCAAGATTGTTGCTCAGGTGAAATATCGTAGCGACAGTAAGGGGATGTAAGTAACAATATGAGTCATGCGGAGTCTCGGAGTCAACTGCTTGATCAGGTGGAACAGCTTTTGAGGATGAGTCCGAAGCCGCTCAGTCAGGCGGATATCGCTCGTAAATGTGGCGTGAATCGCTCGACGATAGGACGTCTTGAGCAGAGTTTGATCAAGCGTGGAGTGCCATTACGACACGATGAGGAGGATCATTGGTATATTGATCGCCGGGCCTACATCACCAGTATCAAATTGCAGTCAGGTGAAGCACTCTCCGTCTATCTTGCCTGTCGGCTTCTTGCTCGTTACAGTGATAAGCCAAACCAGCATATTGTAGTTGCACTGGAAAAACTGGCCGTTGCATTAGACGCAATATCCAGACCGCTGGGAAGGCATATTAATAATACGACCCAGGCATTACGGTCTCGTCTGCCGTCCATGCCTTCCCATCATCAGCAGATACTCGAGACGTTGGGACAGGCGTGGATGGAGGGGCGTATCGTTGATATCCAGTATCGCCCATTGCGTGCAAAGCAACCATTTCGACACCGCTTCGCACCATATTTTCTTGAACCATCAGCCATTGGTTTCAGTACCTATGCCATTGGTTACTCTGACCCTCCTGGGAAGCTTCGCACCCGGAAACTGGAGCGTATTGAAAGCATTGTGCTTACTAACGATACTTTTGAGGTTCCTGCGGATTTTGACGCTGTCAAATTGCTTGAAGGTGCCTGGGGCATCTGGTTTGATGAAGAAGATAAACCCACTCTGGTTACATTGCGTTTCAGCCAGCGAGTGGAACGGCGGGTGCGTGAGAGTCACTGGCATCCTTCTGAACACGTTGAACCTCAACTTGATGGCACACTTCTCTGGCGGGCAGAAATCGATGCGGTTGAAGAATTCGTCCCCTGGGTCAGAAGTTGGGGTGTTGATTGCGAGGTAGTTGAACCTGCGGAACTGCGCCAACAGATGGCCGGAGAAGCTTACCAGCAAGCACGACAGTATGGATGGCAGGTGAGCAAGGCAACCAACCCTACTGATGAAGTTGATCACTCCCTCTTCGATGATATCTTTGGAGGATAACGATGGAACTTTTTTCATATCAGAAGAAGGTCTTCAATGCTCTGCGCGGATGCAAGCCCGTCATTCTCCAGGCTCCAACCGGTGCAGGTAAGACACGAGCCAGCCTCTATCCTTTCCTTTATGCTTGTGCTAATCCTAACGTGATAGAGATGCCAGGACAGTGTATCTATAGTGTTCCACTGCGCACACTCGCTAATCAGTTTGTTAATGAGTATGTTTCAACTGTCCAGAGCTATCGTCAAAAATACAATCTACAAACGTTGGAACGAGTTTCTCTCCAGACGGGCGAACGACCGGAGGACCCTCGTTTCGAGTCTGATTTGCTGTTCACAACAATTGACCAGACGCTGAGTAGTTTCTTATCCATACCCTATGCTCTTAGCACGTCTCTGGCTAATTTTAATGTCGGTGCGGTACTCGGCTCTTACCTCGTGTTCGATGAATTCCATTTGTTTCCGATGAACAAAGATGGAAGTGGCGCATTTGCCACTACTCTACATATGTTGCAGCTTCTCGGCAGTCTGACACCCTGGACTTTGATGACTGCTACCTTCTCAAGAACGCTTCTAGATGGATTGTGTCAAATGCTTAATGCTGTCCAAATTTCTCCTGCTAATACCAGTTTCGACGATATTCCCAGCCAGAAAGGCAAGGAACGTTTCTTCACAGTACGTGAGGAACTACTCTGTGCTTCCTCTCTCTGGGATGATATGCGGGAACATAATCGGCAGCGCGTTCTTGCTATTTGCAATACTGTTGATCGTGCTATTGAACTTGCTGCTGAGCTTCGGCGCATTGTCTCTCCCAACGTCCGCGTGATTCTCTTGCACAGTCGTTTCTTCCAACAAGATCGAGCTAATATTGAAAAAGAGCTTGCTAGAGAATTCGGAGAGGATAAGCAAACTTACTCAGCAGAACCTATTATTCTGGTTGCCACGCAGGTTGTCGAGGTTGGTCTGAATATCACCAGTGAAGCACTGCATACAGAGATTGCTCCGGCATCAAGTGTTATTCAGCGGGCAGGGCGTTGTACTCGTTTCGCGGGTGAACGAGGTCACGTCTTTATTTATGAGGTACCCAAAAATGACAAGGGAGAACCTCAATATGCGCCCTACAAAGACCAAAAAGATGTGTGCGAACGAAGCTGGCAAGAATTCCTTAACCACTCAGGCCAGAAACTTGACTATGACGGTGAACTGGCAATAGTGGATGCAGCTCATAAAGAGTTCGATCAACGTCTTCTGGATGCTATAAAAGTACAGAAACCAGAACAGCGTAAAAGGGTTAAGGATGCGTGGACGAGTTGTGATCGCAATCTAGGGCCTGATCTCATTCGTAATATCGATACCATCACTGTCATTCTTCATCCGGGTCCTTCTCAGGAGACTCTTCCCAATCCATATGCTTTGCAGGGGATAAGTATGCGTCCTTCTACCCTTATGGGTAAATGGAAACTGTTAGAGGAATTGGGCGCAAATCTGGATTGGATCATTGCTATCCCACATGTGGTTGAATCGTCCTTAGATGACCAGGCTCTACAAACAATGGGCCAGCGTCCACAGATAACCTACGACTGGAAGCACCGCTTGCGCCAGGGATCGGATAGAAAAGAACTTGTGCTTACAGGTATAGATCTCATTGTACTCAATCCGGCTATAGCCAGTTACGATGCCGAATATGGGCTTCGTTTTGCTGCAGGCGATACCAGTTTTTCTTCGCCGAAGGTAGCAAAATCCAAGGAGGAGCAGCAAAAAGGGGACGCCTATCGTTACGAAACGTATGGGCAGCATATTGAAAAAATGTTTGCTGTTCACAGGCGTGGCTTGCTACGTCAATCAGCTTACATAGAGCGACAACTTGAACAGCGACTTCATCTGGAGCAGGGAAGCCTTGATCGTGCTCTACGCCTCATCTTCGCTATTCATGATGTGGGCAAACTTGATGAACGATGGCAGAACTGGGCGCATACCTGGCAATCGGCTGTCCATAAGCTCAACCCGCATGCTGTAGTGGCACCACTAGATGCAGTTATTGCTCATACAGACTTTAACAGGAGTGATCCTGCACAACGTGACCTACAAAATGCTGTGACGAGAAGTGTTGGAAAGCGTCCTAACCACGCTGCCGAAAGTGTTCTGGCTTGCCTCAACCTGATTCGTGAAGTGGCAGGCAGTTCAGAAGACCTCTATAGAGCTATGATTACCGCCGTAGTTCGACACCATAATGCTCTTACCGACGGGAATGTGGGAGCGTTCATAGGGTATGGCATGGGTAACTCTTCGCGAGCCGCCGAGAACGGATTAAAAGAGGCATTAAAAGCAGTCCAACTCCCGCAGCTATCAACCGCAAGCGTGCAGTGGCAATTCTCTGCTGAGTCGCTCTCCCGTACTCTCGTTAATCCACACGAATCAATTGAGGCTAGCTTGCTCTACTTCCATCTTGTCCGTCTCCTGCGCCGCTCAGATCAGCAGGCAGTTCAGGAATAACGTGTGATTAGTAAGGAGATTATTATGTCTATCTGGCCTACAAAGCTTTATGTCGATAAGCAACCGCCAACGTTCTCTTCAGCCCTTGTGGCGTGGGGACTTGCCCGTTTGCTGGATGATATACTTGAGCAGTTAGACCTGAAAACACAGGTAAATCTTAGCGATCAGGGCACTTGCTTTTGCATTGCTACTTCGGCCACCTTCGATATATCAGAAGTAGCCTTTGTGCGTCTCTTACGCCAGATTCGTACAGCCCGGCAATCTACGGGACTTACCGATGATGCTTACGATTACGAAGAGTTGCGACAGCGAGAACGCGATTACTTTGCCGCCCTTGAGAATCTTCGTAAGGAAGGAATAACTCTTGCTCAGCTTCCTAAGAACAGCGACCGGCGTAATCGAGTTGAAGAATTAAGGCCACTTCCTGAATGGCAAATCATAACAATGGTCAATCAGATGGGGGCGCTAAGTGCATATAACGAGGTCGCCGGTCTCTGGCAGAACTGCGCTAAGGTTTTTCCTGAACTTCTTCAGATAGTGATCGACGCTTTTAGCACCTTTCCCAATCGACTTGAAGAAGCTCAAAAGCAATGGAAGCTCTTGCAGAATCAACAAGCTCTTGTAGGGAAAGTGGAAGTTACAGCTTCACAGACAATCAATCCTGATCAAGGCAAGGGGGCTAACCGGCCAAAGGCTGATGCTCTTACCATTCACAATCTTGATTCTTTCTGGTTGCTCGAAGCTCTCAAGTTTGCTGGTTGTTTCGAGGCGACGGCCCATTATGTTGTGAGAGGCAGCAAAGATCGTAAGACGTATGTTGCGCTCCCCTGCAAACTGGAGATTTCAACGCACCGCAAAATATTTGATGAGTTTAGGTCTCATCTCTGGCCTGCAACCGCTGTCAAACTGGATGTCATGGCAACACTTCGCTATTGCCATGTTTTCATTGAAAAATGGTGGGAAGCTCAAACGACAACGGGTTTTCTTCCCCATCCAGATGACTACATATCCGGGTTTGCTACAGCTTACTACAAGGATCTGGGTAATGCTGTTGCCATGTTCAACCTCGCACAGCTTTCTTTACCGCAGTGGGTACCAGAGCTTGATGATGTTACTGCTGCTCAAGTGTTGAAAGAAACTCTTGAGGAGTACCTTGGCATCCTCTCTCAACTTGATGAGCGTTTTGGTGAGGATGAGTCCATGCTACGGTCTTTTCGGGAATTTCTCTCCAGTCGAGACCCAGCTATGCATGCCTTTTTCGATTTCACAGCCAGTTATGCTGCATATCTTATGCAGCGCCTGGTCCGTCAACCACAGTTACAGGCCAGGCAGCTTACAACAAAGAATTTGGAGGTAATCATCATGTCAACTGACACAATGCGCCCTGAAAAACCTATGAGTCCGATCGTGCAGAATCCGGGGTTTCAGCATATTGCTGAGGCGATCAGGCGCTCAACAGTCATTCCTCAGCGACTGAAAAGCAAGAGTGAGCGTATCTACGAAGTTCGCTATGGTCTGGCCGATGAGTTGAGACGGCATGCTCGCTACCCTGATAAGTTTCTCCAGGTTCTCTCGGATTTTATCCAGAGCTACAATCAGGAAAATGTCCGTATCTACGAGCGTGAACACAAGCAGCTTCGTAAAGACGTGACTGCTGATGACCTTGAGCAGATCATTGCCCTTATGGATGAGTACAATGCAACCACGATAGCTCATCTTCTCATCGCCTTTGGCTATGCTCGTGATCCTAAAGATCGACAGGATCTTCCAGCACCTGCACAGTCCGAGGATGATAGCGTCGAATCGGCCAGCGAAATTTAGTGACGAAGTCCATTGAAGTTTTTTCACAGAAGGAGCATTACTATGGCAGAACAAATTTACTCCCTTTCTATCGCTGCAAGAGCTATACTCGATACTCACAGCCTTAACAATGAAGGAGGTGAGGGCAATCAGGTCCATACACGCATGATTGACATCGTGGGACATGACGGCCAACTCTACAACGTCAATGCCATCTCAGGTGATATGCTCAGGCATATTCAGGCCGAGCATCTATTCATGCTTGCCCGTGAAGCGGGATTACCATTGTGTGCAGGCTGTAGCCAGTTCAATGCCAACCGTATCAATGCAGATGAACAGTGGTTGAATAGTATCAAGGGAATGAAGGATGCACAGGCTGTCGATAGTCTCCTCAGAACCTGCATTATCGATGATATCAGCGGCATTCTTGTAACTGCTGGTGGGCGCTCCATTCCACGTAAATCTGTTGTCGAATTTGGCTGGGTTCTGGGACTTCCTGATGCAACGTATACCGATAGCTACTTTCACGTCAAGTATGCCGATGAACGTAGCGAAGAACAGCGCGAACGTGACGCTGCCCGGCGAGTAAAAGAAAATCGTGAGACAAAAGAGAAAACAGGCGGTGCTAACCTCGGTCAGGCAATTTTTCATCGTCCCACCTCAAGCGGCATCTATGCCATTGTCTGCAACCTGGAGTTCGGTCGAATCGGCTACAACGATATACTCCAGCGCTACATTCTGAGTGAAGATGAGCGCCGTATTCGTGGTCAGGCCCTTCTCAAGAGCCTTTTGCATACTTTTGTGCAACTCAATGGAGCTATGCGTTCAGCGCAACTTCCGCATCTTGTAGCAATGGAGGGAGTGCTTTCATGGAGTACCACTGTCTTGCCAGCTCCTCTCCTCAGCCCTCTTACAGGTGGAAAAGAGGATCGTGAATCCTACCGTCAACAAACAAGTTCTATTGCTCACTCATTAGGAGGGGAGTCTATCAAGACACTGAACTTTGATTCCCTTGCAGAATTTGCTCAACACTTTAGCAACCTGTATGAAGAAACACAGCCGTATACTATGCATGTAGGAGGATAGGCGATGTGGTATCACGTATCCTATCTGCCTATATCACTTTTTTCGTTGCGCCAGTCGCTCTCAACGAGTTCGGGTGCAAAAACGTTACTCGTCCCAACGCCTTTTGCCATCAAGACTGCATTGCTTGACGCGGCAATTCGCGTTATGGGGAAAGGGCAGGCCACCCTGCTCTTTCCCATGATACGTGACGCACAAATTGCAGTTCGGCTTCCTGAGCAATTAGTAGTGATTAACAGCTTTCTTAAGATTGTCCGCCCCAAAAAAAATGGGCCATCAGATGATCTTGGAAGTGGATTAGTGACGCCATTTGGGTCAACGATTGCCTATCGCGAATTTGTGTCTTATAGCGGCGTAATTGATCTGGCTCTTTCCAGCAATGAAGGGGATACTCTTCCTTCTGAAATAGTGCTGCTTTTTGCTCAGATCAATTACTTTGGGAAGCGCGGGAGCTTTTTCCAACTGACTGAACCTCCTCGTCTCACTGATAAGCTTGACGAAGGCTGGACCTTGTTAACTACTGAACAACAGCAATTTATCGCCGATGGGACAATTCAAATGCTGGATGATTATGGCCCTGCCGTCACTTTTGAACGCGCCGATATTACCAGCGGTGTGCGTATAACTGCTGGCAAAGACAGAGTGCAGCGTCCTATTGTGCTTCCATGCAGGTTGGTCAGGTCGAGTAGAGCGTTTTCCCTCTATCAGCGTATCATCCCTTCTTGAATGGGGAGTGAAAGGAGTTTTTAGATGGAACAGTCTTCTCTGCTCGCTCACCATCTCCACGTTCGGGGGACTGTGACAGAACAGTTGGAATTGAATGAACATGCGGGGGCTGCTGTGCGAGGGGCCTTTTTTGAGGCTTTGTGGGGTCGCTTTTGTGTGAATAAACAGGTTGAGACCTGTGCGGAGTGTCCGCTGGTCAATGCCTGTCCGGTCAGTAACCTGGTGGCTCCGTTACGCAATGAGGCTCCGCGTGGACGCGATGTGCCACGCCCCTATGCTATTCGCCCTCCGTTTGAACACACTCGCACCCTTAAACCCGGTGATGAGTTCAGCTTTGGCCTGACTCTCTTTGGCTGTCGTCTTGACCTTTTCCCTTATGTGGCGATGGCGCTGCAACTTCTGGCGCAGTCCGGCCTGGGACGCCGGACTCAGGAGAATCACTGGCGGCGCGGGCGCTTCAGCGTTGATGAGATCAAGGTGATCAACCTGCTCTCTGATGAGACAAAGCTGGTTCATTCCTCGGACAATAATCGCGTCGTTGTGCCAGACCTGCCCATAAGTTGGAATGATGCTGTAGCGTTTGCTGCTACCTTGCCTTTGGAGCGCGTGATGCTGCGTTTCCTGACGCCTTTGCGCCTGACCGACCAGCAAAAACTGGTGAAACACTCGTTGTTGCGTCCTCTGGTCGAGCGCCTGTTGGAGCGTCACGATGCGCTGGCAAGTGAATATGGCGGTCAGCCTTTCGCCAGTGACGAACGCAACCTGCTCATCGAGCAAGCTGCTGCGGTTGAAGTGCTTCATGATGCGATGTACTGGACCGATGTCAGCAGCTACTCTCGCCGGCAAGGCAAGTCTACCCCCATTGGTGGTTTGATGGGTACAATCACCTTTGGCGGAAACATCCAGTCTCTGCTGCCGCTCCTCGCCTGGGGAACGGTCTTACAGGTTGGCAAGGATACGACGAAGGGCAATGGCGTGTACGTGATGCAATAACTTCTTCTTTGTATGTCCCGTTTGAGGGCGCTCACAGTGATGACATTGTTACCAATTGTCCTGATGTACGTTGGAATTCACGTCAAACGGGAGGTTCTATGGAACTTATTGTCGAAACTCATGGCGTTCTCGTCTGCAAGCACCAGGGACGCCTGCGCGTCATGCGTGACAAAGAAAAACTGCAAGAGGTTCCGCTGGTGATGCTCGAACAGGTGCTTATCGCCTCGAATGGCGTTGCAGTTACCAGCGATGTCGTGCGTGCCTGTAGTGAGAACGGTATTCCCATCCATTTTGTCAGTGGCACCGGTCGCTCATATGGTACCCTGTACTCATCTGGCCTGACAGGAACCATCCAGACGCGACGAGCGCAGCTTGAAGCCTTTGCTGATGAGCGTGGAGCGGCTCTGGCACATGCCTTTGTGCGTGGCAAACTGGAGAATCAGATCAATCTACTGAGGGCTATGGCGAAGAATCGGCGTGAAAGTGATCCCGAGAGCTTCGAGGAGACACAACGGATCGTTGGGGAGATACGCGATGCGCTTCTGGCTGCCGAGGAAATTCCAGGCAAGACGTGTGACGCGATCAGGCCGCAACTCCTTGCTGCTGAAGGCCGTGGGGCCGAGCGTTACTGGGCCGGTGTGCGCCGTCTCCTGCTTGCCGATCTCGACTGGCCCGGACGTCAGACGCAGGGCGCGACCGACCCGCTCAATGTTGCCTTGAACTACGGCTATGGCATTCTCTACACACAGGTTGAACGGGCTTTGATCCTGGCGGGCCTTGATCCCTACGCCGGTTTTATTCATACCGACAGGCCAGGCAAGCCATCGCTTGAACTGGACCTGATCGAAGAATTCCGCCAGGCGATCGTTGATCGCACGATCCTCGGCCTTGTCAATCGCAAGTTTGAAGTCACCTGCGATGAAAATGGTCGGCTCGATGAGGCAACGCGAAAGCGCCTGGGAGAGCATATCAGGGACCATCTGGATGCGACCGACCGCTACGAGGGCAAGCGCCAGCGGCTGTCTGTCATTCTCCAATCTCAAGCGCGCCATATTGCCACCTTCGTTCGCCGCGAACGCGAGCGGTACGATCCATTTATAGCGAGCTGGTAAGCAGATGCGTTATCTTCTCATATATGACATCACAGACGACAGGGCGCGTACCAGAGTAGCCGACCTCTGCCTGGATTACGGACTGGAGCGCATCCAGTACAGCGCTTTCTGGGGCGATCTCCCTCGGACGCTTCAGGAGGAATTGCTGCTCAAGATCAGGCGGGTACTGCGAGGGAAGGCCGCTGACGTGCGCTTGATCCCTCTCTGTGAGCGCGACCTTGCCCGCTCAACGCAACTCACCTTTTCAGAGAAAGGAGGAACACGTGCAAACTGAAATAACGGAAGGTCTTATGCTGGAAGTGACCGACTTGAAGCAATGGACGCACTGTCCCCGTGTCGTTTTCTATCGCTATTGCCTTCCCGCTATTCGCCCGGTGACAGGCAAAATGGAGGAGGGCATTGTGCGCCACAACGAAGAACGCGAGCGAGAAGAGCGCCGCCTGCTGCGAAGTTACGGCCTGAGCGAGGGCGAACGATTTTTCGATGTCCCTTTACGATCAGCGGCTCTGGGGTTATCAGGTCGCCTTGACCTTCTCATCGTCACGCCAGCCAGAGGAGTGCCTGGTGCCGAGGGAATCGTCGTCGAATATAAATTATCCGATCGCAAGCCTGGCCGGCATGTAAAGCTCCAGCTAGCTGCCTACGCACTGCTGGTTGAGGAACTGTGGAAGATTCCCGTTCAGCGAGGCTTCCTCTACCAGTTGCCACTGCGCCGTGCTGAACCAATTCAATTCACCACACAGCTCAAAAAGGGTGTTCGTACAACCATCTCATCAATCCGCACGGCCATCCAGCGTGAGCAATTACCTTCACCCCCTGCTCGTCAGGCCATCTGTGTAAGCTGCGAATTCCGCCGCTTCTGTAACGACGTTCTCTAACAGGACGATCAATGTTATTCCGTCCGGGGGCAATTTTCGCCTTTTGAAGGGCGCTTTCGCAACTCCCGTTTCCAGCGATCATCGGAGGAGCAAAAATGAAAGGGAATGATGGACAGCCAACTGCTGAAACAGCCCGGCAAGTGCTGTGCGGCCAACAAATACCTTTCGCAACTCCCCCCACATTTCGCACAAAAAAGGACTTGCGAACTGCCGAGTCTATCGTCTATACTGTAGAGTGATAAAGTTTTCGTCTCTGTCCCGTCAAAAGCTGAAAGAAAGGCCTCTCTCGAGAAAAATAACTCAAATGAGGTCAGAACCTTTCCAATCTCCGGCCATTGCAGAGATGCGACCCGAATTGAGGGTACTGAAAGATCCGGTAGTGCCACGGCAGAAACCGCCTCTAAGGGATTGCAGAGATGCGACCCGAATTGAGGGTACTGAAAGACCTGCTTGCACAGTCCGATCAGCTCCGCCTGCAAATTGCAGAGATGCGACCCGAATTGAGGGTACTGAAAGTGTCCATATCATTTATGGCTTCCCTGAACTCACCAGATTGCAGAGATGCGACCCGAATTGAGGGTACTGAAAGCGTTGGTGGGAGTGAGAAAGGAGCGTATGAGGATGGCATTGCAGAGATGCGACCCGAATTGAGGGTACTGAAAGCTTCACCTATATTATCAACGGCTCTCCCAGGATCATTGCAGAGATGCGACCCGAATTGAGGGTACTGAAAGACACTTGCAGGCGGGGGCGCGGGAGCAAGGGGCGCGATTGCAGAGATGCGACCCGAATTGAGGGTACTGAAAGCTGGCAATGCCTGGAAGAGGGCAAAGAGCGTGCGGGATTGCAGAGATGCGACCCGAATTGAGGGTACTGAAAGTGGGTTCACCCACGGGGAGGAAGCATGCCCTCCTTTCATTGCAGAGATGCGACCCGAATTGAGGGTACTGAAAGTCAAATATGCCATGGAGGCGGGACAATCCGGCCTCTTCATTGCAGAGATGCGACCCGAATTGAGGGTACTGAAAGTGCGTCCATGCGCAGGCGAGGAGAACACGGCAATGATTGCAGAGATGCGACCCGAATTGAGGGTACTGAAAGAGATGGCGCAGCACCTTCTCAGCATCGCTTGCAATCATTGCAGAGATGCGACCCGAATTGAGGGTACTGAAAGCCGTTCGTATATGAAACACTTGCGTTCGTATATGAAATTGCAGAGATGCGACCCGAATTGAGGGTACTGAAAGTGTAGAAAGGCTAGCGTGTGCAACCACGCTAGCCTCAAATTGCAGAGATGCGACCCGAATTGAGGGTACTGAAAGACAAGCTGAACATATCTTGCTGCTCGGATAGAAGCGGATTGCAGAGATGCGACCCGAATTGAGGGTACTGAAAGCTGACGTAAGGTTGGCAAGGCAAGGCAAAACGTGGCAATTGCAGAGATGCGACCCGAATTGAGGGTACTGAAAGGC
>Ga0070740_10005147_pt1 | contig 12326 bp, 12 predicted proteins | sample Coa_R2_FD_67286 | JGI IMG/M metagenome (GOLD analysis project Ga0070740, IMG submission 67286) | Surface soil microbial communities from Centralia Pennsylvania, which are recovering from an underground coalmine fire - Coalmine... | ecosystem: Environmental > Terrestrial > Soil > Unclassified ...
CGATCCTCTGCTTCCTTAGCCGCCCTTGCCGGGCGTTCGCGCGGCTGCGCCGCATCCGGGATAGATAATCTAGAGGCGCCCTTGCCGGGCGTTCGCGCGGCTGCGCCGCATCCGGGATAGATAATCTATTGTGGAGAAACGCACGAAGTGCGTTTCTCCACAATAGATTATCTATCGAGCGAGCGCCGCAGGCGCGAGCAAACTCTGGTGTCCGAGATCAGACATATTTGTACAAAAGTTGGATGGCAGGGACATTAATAAGTTGCAGCTAAATAGCCCTGAACTGGAAAGGGAATACATATGGCTCTCACAATCGGTATTATCGGTCTGCCACAGAGCGGCAAGACAACCCTGTTCAACGCACTCACGAAGGCCGGAGCCCCCATCAGCGGCTACGCCACCAGCACCGTGCAGGCTAACATCGGCGTTGTGCAGGTGCCCGATGCGCGGCTCCAACCGCTGGCCGATATATTCAATCCACGCAAAGTTACCTATGCAACTGTCGAGTTCGTCGATGTCGCGGGTATGGGACAGGCCGGGGCGGGTGCGAAGGAGAAGCAGGAAAAGGGTCTGAGCGCCGAATTCCTGGGACATATCCGCAATGCTGACGCTCTGGCGATTGTGCTGCGCACCTTCGCCAACGAAAACGTCCCCCATATATATGGTTCCATCGATCCTAACCGCGATCTGGACAGCCTCAACGCGGAACTGGCCGTGACCGATCTCGCTACCGTCGAGCGGCGCATCGAACGTACAACGCGCGCGGCCAAAGCGGGAGATAAGAAGTATCTCCCGGAACTGGCGCTGCTGCACCGCCTGGAGAGCGCGCTCAACGAGATGAAGCTCGCCAGCCAGCTTGACTATTCGCAGCAGGACCAGGCTGTGCTGGACGAACTCTTCCTGCTGACGATGAAGCCGCGCATGTATGTGCTGAACGTTAGCGAGGACATGCTGGGTGCGGCCAACGAGCTATTAGAGAAGATCGGCGCGGGCGAAGATGTACAATTAGACGGGCTGGACTATGAACTCAAGGGCATCGCTACCGTCGCGCTGCGCGCAAAGGGCGAGGGTGCCGAGGTCGTCGCGGTGTCCGCGCGCCTGGAGGCCGAACTCGCTGAACTGCCCGAAGAGGATGCGCGCGAATACCTGGAGGCGCTGGGCCTGCCCCGCCTCGGCGCGGACCGCGTAATCCAGGTTGGCTACCGCCTGCTCAACCTGATTACCTTCCTGACAGCGGGCGAGGACGAGGTGCGTGCCTGGACCGTCACAAAGGGAGCGAAGGCGCCGGAGGCCGCCGGTAAGATTCACTCGGATATCGAGCGTGGCTTTATTCGCGCCGAGGTGACGCGCTTTGAGGATTTCATGGAGTGCGGCTCGTTCGCCGTTGCCGCCAAAAAGGGGTTGCAGCGCCTTGAGGGCAAGGATTACGTGGTGCAGGACGGCGATATCATCCATTTCCGTTTTAATGTCGGGCGCTGACTTCAAAGCCGGATATGTTATCCTGAGCGCAACTATGTCATCCTGAGCGCGTGAGCCACAGCCCACAGCGCCAGCGCCGGGGAAGGATCCCGCCCGGCAAGGGAAGGGCGAGCCACTCAGGATGGCAGGCGCCGGCCAGGTGCGTTAGCCAAGCGCGAAGCTGGCCTGCCCGTAGATCTTTATTCGCTCGCGGCGCACTGGCGAGCCGAGCCGCATATGGTGCAGTGTGCGCAGCGGGCGAAAGCCGTAGCGCGTCAGCAGGCGCTCGGCATTTCGATTGCAGGCGGGAATGATTGTGAGGGGCACGTTATCCTCAAATGGCAGCGTCAGAGCGTGTATTAGAAGCCGTTCCGCGTCATCATAGCTCTCGGCCACCCAGGGGCCGATCCTGCGCTCCTGAGCGATGAGGAAGCCGCTGATCTTGCCATCCTGGTTGCGCGCCACGAATGCACGATGCGCATGATCGGCCAGATAAGAAGCCAGCACCGCCGGGCGCCGGGCACCAAAGCGGGGCCAATCGAATGCGACTACGGCCGGGAAATCGTTCTCCTGCATCTCGGAGACGAGTTCGCGGTAGTGCGGAGGCGGAGGCGGAAAGGCAAGCGCGTTTACGCTATCGCGGTACAGCAGCGTGGCTCTGTCATCGGTGACGAAGCCGAGGCGATCATAGAGAGGTGCCCCCGCCGCGCTGGCATCGAGCAATATTGAAGGGCATCTGCGAGCGTGCAACCAGTCAATCAGGTGTTCCATCAAAGCGCGTCCGATGCCATGACGCTGCATCTCCGGTAGGACGCCGACCAGCCCGATGTAGCTGAAAGGACCGTAATCCACGGCTCCCCCAACGCCAACGGTGAGACCATCAAAGGCAGCCAGTCGCCAGCCGTCGGGCTGCAATTTCAAGCAGCGCGGAAGCTCCGTTGGCTGGCCCGGCGGCGAATCGTAGGCAGCGTTGAGCACTGCGCTGGCGCTATCAAGGTCTGCTTCTGTCAGGCGGCGAATAGATAGATTCATACGTGCCTCTTCCTCAGAGAGACTAATCCTACACCCGTCAGGATGATGAACATAGCCAGTACTGCGATAATGGTGATCTTTTCGGAAGCCAGCCAGATGCCGAGCATGAGCGCGACGACGGGATTGACATAGGCATAGCTGGTGGCGAGCGCGGGACGCACGTGGCGCAAGAGATAGCCGTAAGCTGTGAAGGCCAGGACCGAGCCAAAAAGGATCAGGTAGAGCAGGGCCAGCAGCGATCCGGCTGCGGGGATTCTTGTCATGCGCTCGCCCAGCAGGGCCGCTACGAGCAATTGCGCTATGCCGCCGAGAATCATCTGTGACGCGCTCGCCATGAAGCCGGAGGCGAGCGTAACGCGAGCGCTCAGCGCCGAGCCAATCGCCCAGCAGAGCGGCGCGATCAGCAGCGCAATGGCCCCCTGCGGAGCTGCCCACAGCCCGTTCTCCAGGTTCAGGAGGATTACGCCGGTAAAGCCCAGCGCCAGACCCAGCCATTCAAAGCGCGTGGGCCAGCGCCCCAGCAGCCCGGCGAAGAGCGCGGTCCACAGTGGTACCGCGGCCATCGCCACCGCTGTGATGCCGGTTGCCACCCATTGCTCGGCGAACGAAACCATCCCATTGCTGCCAACCAGCATCAGGGGGCCGATCAGCGCCGCGCTCAGCCATTGCTTGCGCGTCGGGGCCGGGCTGCCACGCAGACGCAGGAAGACATACAGGATAATGCCGGCTGTTATGAAGCGCGCGCCTCCTGTGATGAAGGGTGGGATACTTTGCAAGCTAATGCGTATCGCCAGGTAGGTCGAACCCCAGATCAGATAGAGCACCAGCAATGACAACACGATGCCAATGTGTGAGCGCATACCTGTAGCCGGAACCACCATCGCCCGTTGCCCGGCAGAGCCGGACACTACAGATTTTGTCGCAGGTTCGTTGTGCCGCGTCTCTCTCATGAATGTTCAAATAAAGAAGTTTACCAATCAATATCGGGAATGTTCTCCCGTGCGCAGCCGCGCGATCAATCACGCGGCTGCGCACAGAACGGAATACCGGTATTGATTGGTAACTTTCATAAGTTAATGAAAACCACGCCAGAGCTGGCGCCGCTGCCACTCCGGACTATCAATGCCATCTCTACTATCGACGCCCCAGCGCCAGGCAGCCCGCTCGAAGATTGCCAGCGCGATAAAAAAGATGATGAGGCCCTCCATCGCCTCCTCCTCTCTTCGCGCCACCGCAAGTGGCGCGCATAAAAACAAAAAAGAGTTTTTCGGGTATATTTCCGCTCTAAAGTGTGCCTGATTGTCAGCACCATCGCTTGCTCGCGCCTGCGGTGCTCGCCGGATAGAGTGAGTTCTGTGAAAAATGCGCGAAGCGCATTTTTCACAGAACTCACTCTATCCCCTGCGCGGCAAAGCCGCGCAAACTCCCGGCCCGAGAGCAAGGATGCTTAGAATCAGGTACTCTAGAGAGTTACACTGAGGCGCCTGTATTAGAGATGGTACCAGATTGAAGCGCGAGTCACTACAGCCAATGAGGTGATAATAAGGCCAATTTGGCTCCTATCTTGCCGGCTTCTTGCTACTTTCCCGTTCCTGGGCGAGCAGGCGTTCTTTGCGTTCCGCGCCCCAGCGATAGCCGCCGGGTGTGCCATCGGAGCGCACCACGCGATGGCAGGGGATCACAATGGCGACAGGATTGGTTGCGCAGGCGTTCGCCACGGCGCGTCTCTTTTCGGGATCGCCCAGGCGCCGCGCGATCTCGCTGTACGAGCGCGTCTCGCCATATGGAATGGCGCGCAGTTCCGCCCAGACGCGCCACTGGAAAGCCGTCGCCTGCACATCCACCGGCAGGTCCAGGTGCGGCTGCTGGCCTTGCAGGTGGCGCAGCAGTTCACTCACCCACGCACCCAGAGCGCTGCCATCGCGCTCGATCTCGGCTGCGGGATACTCGGCCAGCAGCGCAGCTTCGAGCCGCTCGTCATCGTCGCCCAGGCAGATGGAGCAGATCCCCTTCTCGGTGGCTGCGACAAGCAGGCGTCCGAGAGGGCTATCAACGATGGTATAGTGTATCTTCATGCCCGGCCCGCCCCGGCGATAAGCGACGGGGGTCATCCCAAGCTGCTCGGGCGCGCGCTCGTAGAGGCGGCTGCTGGAGCTATAGCCAGCATCATACAAAGCAGTAGTCACAGATTCTCCTTCCTTGAGGCGCGCCTTGAGCCTGCGCAGGCGGCACGCCTCAATATACTGACGTGGAGTAATACCCATTATCTGTTTGAAAACTCGCTGCAAATGGAAAGGACTCATGCCGACCTGTGAGCCGAGGGTGGTCAATGTGGTCATTTCGTCGCTGTGGGCCTCGATATAGGCGCAGGCACGGCGCACCAGTTCCACATGTGGCTCCCCGGCGCTTTCCTCTGGATGGCAGCGCCGGCAGGGGCGAAATCCGGCCTCCTCGGCGCTCTGCGCTGAGGTAAAGAAGCTCACCTGCTCGCGGCGCGGTTTGCGCGAAGGACAGGAGGGGTTGCAGTAGACGCCGGTTGAGCGTACCCCGTAGACAAAGGCGCCATCCGAGCGTGTATCTCTGGCGAGTACTGCCTGCCAGTATTGTTCTTCATACATATCGTGCATGTCTCCAGATAGGGGCAAGCCGCCAGACAGGGGCAAGCCGCCAGATAGGGGCAAGCCGCCAGCCAGGGGCAAGCCGCCAGACAGGGGCAAGCCGCCAGACAGGGGCAAGCCCTGTCTCTACATCTGACGCGGATCCGGCCAACATTGTAGAGACAGGGCCTGTCCCTGGCTGGCAGGCCCCCGTCTTTCTACAAATGTTTTTCGCGGTTCTTTTTGCTCATCCAAACATCACATCTTTTCGATATGGTGATATGATAAAACAGCGGAGCGATAGCCGCTATCCGATTCTTGCGTTCAATATGCTGCATAATAAATTCCATTCTTTTCGTTCGGAGGAAACAATGTCGATATCTCTGGATCACCTCAAATCTGAGATTGACGAACTCATGCCCGGCCTGGTGGCGATGCGCCGCGACCTGCATGAGCATCCCGAACTCTCGTTTGAAGAGTACCGCACCTCGGGCATCGTCGCGCAGCGGCTCCAGGCACTCGGCCTGGAGGTGCAGACCGGCGTGGCTAAAACGGGCGTCGTCGGCCTGCTGCGCGGGGGAGCGAGCAAAGCGGGCGCGAAGACGATAGCGATTCGTGCGGACATGGATGCGCTACCCATTCACGAATTGAACGAGATCGAATATCGTTCGCGAACGGATGGCAAGATGCACGCCTGCGGGCACGATGGGCATACTTCTATTTTGTTGACGGTGGCCGATATTTTGAGCAAGCGCCGCATGGAACTGGCGGGCAACGTGAAATTTATCTTTCAGCCGGCGGAGGAGCGCGTTGGCGGCGCGAAGCCGATGGTCGAGGAAGGTACAATGCAGGACGTGGATGGAGTGATCGGCCTGCACCTGATCAGCGGCTATCCGCAGGGCCGCGTTGGTGTGCGCGCCGGCGCCGTCTTCGCCAGCGCCGATAGAATCGAATTTACTGTCAGGGGCAGGGGCGGGCATGCGGCCATCCCCGAGCAATCGATAGATCCCATCGTGGCTTCCGCGCACATCATTACCGCCCTGCAAACGCTCATCAGCCGCGAAACCTCGCCGTTCAGTCCTGCGGTCATCACCATCGGCACCATCAACGCCGGCACAGCCTTCAATATCATCCCTGAAAGCGTGAAGATGCAGGGTACGATGCGCGCCTACAGCAACGAGCACCGTGAATACCTGCTGCGCCGCATCCGCGAAGTCGCCGGCGGCGTCGCAGCCGCGCTCCATGCAACATGCGAGGTGCAGTTGTTCGACGGCTGCCCGCCGTGTATCAACGATCCCGCGATGACCGAACTGGTTCACAGAGCCGCCGTCGCCACCGTGGGAGAGCAGAGGGTTGATAGCGGCGCGGAGGTTATGACAACCGGCAGCGACGATATGGCTTACTTCCTCCAGGCCGTGCCCGGCTGCTACTTTATCGTCGGCGCACGCAGCGAGGATAAGGACGCGATCTACCCTCACCACCATCCGCGCTTCAACATCGACGAGGATGCCCTGCCCATCGCCGTCGAGGTGCTCACGCGCGCGGCTGTCGACTTTTTAACGTAAAGTGGGAGCGAGCCAGCCCGTCGTCTCTTCTCCGTGTCATCCTGAGCGGCAGCGAAGGATCCGGTGTCCCTGAACCGCAGATCCTTCGTTGCCGCTCAGGATGACATTTCCGAATCTGATTTAAAAAATCAGGATGACGATTCCTTCCTGTCGCTCGGCGGCGCTTTCTCGACTGATCTGCCCAAGCAAGCGCCCGACATGCCATTGCAGCAACTCTTCATTTTCCTCGCGGAACAGCCCCTCCTCATCAAAAGCCTTCAAAACATCGATCAGGTCTTTGTCCGTCAGAGGCTCCTGGCAAGGATCACATTGCTTCAAGCCGCTCTGATAGCCGCGAACGAACTCCGGCAAGTGCATCTTGACTAACGGACGTGCGCTTGTCTGCTCATAATTCTGCATACTCTTACCACCTTTATAAATTTCAATGGTCACTCACATGACAGGAGCTAATAAGTTAGCAAAAGCCTGTCCGCTACAACCTCTTCCTCCAGCGTTTTCCCATTCATTTGAAAGCGTTTCAACATCGAGCGGCCACAATTCACTGAAATTTCCCGCTCAAACAGCCCTTCTGGAATGGGGATATTGCAGATCATATTTCCTGAGCGCTTTGTTCCATCAATGCTCAAAGCTACGCGCACACCACGGATTTTACACCATCGGATAGTTTCAAATAACTCATAAAGATTAAACGATTGCGCTCCATACAAGATACTCTGGCTGAAGCTGTAGGGTGGATCACAGTAAACCAGATCCCCTTCTTGCGCCATACTCATCGCTATGGTGTAATCCATGCACGCGATTGTAGTGCCAGCAGTAAGTGGCTGCCAGTCATCTACTCTTTGAGCAAATTTTGCTGGCGGTATCGGCTTATGAACACCACACGGTGTAGACATATAGCCATCACCCTTACGAAAGCGTACCACGCCTCCATAGCAAGAACGGCAGAGGAACAGTAAATCCGCGCCGTTGGGATGAGCATTATATGCAGCTTTTATTCTTTCATATTCTGTCACCTTATCGCCTGCCATCATACTATTCCATCTTTCCTCGTACCATTGCTTTAGTTTTCCTGGATTGGTTTGGAGCGTTTGCCAGATCTCTATCAAAGGGATGAACACATCAGACACTAATGCTCTCTCAGGCGCCACTGTTGCCCATACAGCACCGCTTCCTAAGAAGGGTTCAAAATAGGTGTCGTAGTCTGTTGGGAAATAAGAAACTATTTCCTGGGCGAAGCGATGTTTATTGCCTATCCACTTCAACAACTGCTTTCTAGGGCCTCTAGAGAAAGCTTCTTCTTCGTCATCTGCTCCGATATCTTCTCCATTTTCCACATCTTCTACATTGTCGTTTCCCTCCTCAATTTCAAATAAGGCTTGTTGCGCTATACTAAGCAGAGATTGAGTTTTTCCTGATCCTGATAAAGAAGTAATTCTGAGACGACGATTCTCTTTGAATGTCTCCGGTGTTCCTACTTCGCTGGCCCTTGCGACTTCATCAACTTCAGCATCATCGAATAGCGATTGCTGCATAACATGTTGCATTAATATTTCCCTCACACAAAGCTACAAAGACAACTTGAAACATAGTGAGCGCTTGCTTAGAGGTCCCACCGCACCACACTTATACATATTACTGGAAATAGCGCGGGAATGATACCCCCTTAGCCAAAAAGTCATTTTTGGACTTTTTTTTGCCCTGCATTATAGTGTGCTCATGAGTAAGGGCATCTTCACCCCGAAACAAAAAAAGCTGATAGAGCTGTTGCGTCAGACAAGGAAAGAAGCTGGATTGGCTCAATGGCAACTGGCAAAGCGTCTTAAACGAACTCAATCTCAGATAAGCAAAATTGAGCGGGGAGAACATCGCTTAGATCTTCTGGAGCTTTATGAATTCTGTGAAGCTCTCGGTATCTCTGTACAGGAATTCATACGAAGATTTGAGGATTCATTAGATGAAAGCTGATGAAAGATTCTTAAAACAGGATAAGAGCTTTTGGGCTAATGTTCGTACTATTAGCGAATTAGTAGGTTACACACATAGAGGCGCAAAGAGGGGTGAATCTGCGCCGGTTAAAGTTCCAACATTTCCAGAAGTGAAGAAGGCTTTTCAGAAAATTGGACTTGGTTCAAGTCATATAATCGGAGAAGCAGAGCATTTAAATAGCTTTGGAAAATTATTGTTCGATTATTTTGAGTACCGTGCGGATGTTCTAAATAACTTTGTGGAAAGCCACTTGATGAATGTAAATAAAGCAAAGGAATTATATGAAGCATTACGAAAAGAATTAAATCCCAAGTGCAATTTACCAGATAATAAGCAAACCGGCGAGAAGAAGAGTAAGGCGTATTTTACCTGCATCATTAATATGTTGATAGAGGCAAACGCAGAAGGCTTTTCATACACCGATGATCCTCGAAAGTTAACAGCAATCATACGTAATGATGCACCACTTCGTACTCTTGCTCGAAGATTGGATGGTGCCTTCACAAGCACGGTCAACCCGATAGCAGCCTGGGAAATTAAGGAATATTATTATACTAAGACATTTGGTAGTCGTGTTTCTGATGGGGTTTATGAGACGCTTCTCGATGGTATGGAATTTGAGGAGCTTCGAGAGCATGAAAATATAGACGTAAAACATTATCTTATGCTGGATGACCATTTTACCTGGTGGGTTAAGGGCCGTTCATATCTCTGCCGTATAATTGATATGCTTCACATGGGATATGTTGATGAGGTTCTTTTCGGCTACGAGGTAATAGAGAGGCTACCATCACTTGTAAAAGAGTGGGTTGAGATTGCTAGAAGCCGCTCTGATTTGTATAAGTACCGTGATGATGCAATGATAGTCAGGGAGAATGAAGGGGAGGCTTTAGTGGAGAATACAGAACATAAGCCAGTGCAGAGATTTCTGCTCTAGTTACAGAGCTTCCTGGATCGATAGCTGGAGAGGTACTTCCGTCTCTCCTTGACATACACCCTCTGATAATCTATGCTAGAGCCACTACCGCTTGTTTTGCTCTTTTTTTAGGTGAGAAGGAAAGGATATTCCTATGACACCTCCCGATTCTGGTCAGGTTAAAAATAGCTATTTCATCGATATCGAGAGCGGGGCGGAAACTGCACGCCTGATCGAACAGGATCGCCTTATGACGGAGGCGATGGGCGGCATCTTCCCCGAACAACCAGATCTCACCGACGTGGCAAAGGTGCTCGATCTGGCTTGCGGTCCTGGCGGCTGGGCGCTGGAGGTCGCCTTTCAACACCAGGACATGGACGTGCTCGGCGTAGATCTCAACGAGACGATGGTCAAATATGCTCGCGCGCTGGCGAAGGTACAGCAGTTGAGAAATGTCCAGTTTGAAGTTATGGATGTGAAGCAACCGCTGCCTTTTGAAGATGACTCCTTTGATCTGGTCAATGCGCGCCTCATCGCTTCCTTCATGGACAGGACTTCCTGGCTCGCGCTGATCGCTGAATGCAAAAGGATTCTCAGGCCGGGAGGTATTCTGCGCCTGAGCGAACTTGAGTTCACGGTATCCAGCAGCGCCGCCCTGCAACGTTTCACCAGCGCCCTCTATCAAGCCCTATCGCGGCAGGGCCGGACCTTTTCTGTCGATGGGCGCTCCGAGGGCATCATTCACATGCTGAGCAAACTCTTACGCGATGCCGGATTTGAGGAGATAGGGAACAGAGCGTTCCACCTCGATGCCTCCTATGGTATGCCCATGAACTATAGCGCCTGCAAGGATGCCGAGGTTGCAATCGCTCTGCTCAAGCCGTTTCTATTGCGCGCAGGAACGATCAATGAAGCAGAGTATGACGACCTCTACAACCAGCTTCTTGCGGAGATGGCGAGCACAGAGTTTACCTGCATCAACCTCGGGATGACGACCTGGGGCAAGAAACCAGCATAGCTATACTGCTTGCCTGTCAGATGAAGAAGTTGAAATTTCAAGATCGGGAAGCACAACGCTATGTCATCCTGAGCGGCAGCGAAGGGTCTGTGGACCATCGCCACTCGCCCTGCCTTCGTCGGGCTGGATCCTTCGCTGCGCTCAGGATGACACGTCTGGCCTTTACGTTCGCACTGGTAGAGTGAGAAACCGGCCTAGCCGTTTGGTCGCCAGAAGTCCAACAGATATTCAAAGGTCGTGCCCATCGTGATATAGTTGCTGGGCCAGCCAAAAATGCCGATATTATTGACGATATTGGTGCGGTCCCAGATAATTATGTTACGCAGTTCGTACCCCACCGAGCGCAGAGCCTCAACGACAGCGATATGTATGGTTACGCGCTGATTTTCCCACCACATATCGGGCACGTTAATAACACAGTGCCCCTTCTTTCTGAGCAGGGGCAGCAGCCCGGCGAATATCTCCGCTATCGCCCTGGCGTAATCGTCCAGAAAGAGCGTCCCCAGATCTTCCGGGCGCTGGCTATACTGTTCTATCTTCTTATACTGCTCGTTTTTACGACCATCGCCACGCCTGCTTTTGTTGAGCCGCGCCCGGTTGAGCAAATTGGCATAGGGGGGAGAAGTGACAATGCAGGCAATGCTCTCTTCTTCCAGGTAGTGGGGAATATTTCTCGCGTCGTCGAGGAGTGCAATTTGTTGCGTATCACTGGCAAGAATATCCTGCTTCAAGCGCTCCTGAGACAGCGCAATATAATCGGGGTTGATATCGAAGCCGACTGCGTTTCTAAGTGTGTCGCGTGCCGCCAGCAGCGTGGTCCCGCTGCCCAGAAACGGATCTACAACAAGTTCTCCCTGATGCGAAAAAAGTTCGATGCAGCGGCGCGCTAAAGCAATAGGATAGGTAGCAGGATGCTTTGTTTTGTCGCGAATATCGCGCCCTTCGTAAGCAAATTGCCAGACGCCAAGCTGGCATTTTATCCATTCCTTCGCGGTCAGGCAATTTATATGTGAAGGCTCGCATGCACAGGTTCGATTAGTGCCAATATTCAGGTGAACTTCCTGCAATTCCACTTTAGTCTCCCCGATAAAGAATTGTTTGGAGTGTGTCTGATTTTCGGCACCCTCGCTTGCTCGCACCGGCGGCACTCGCTGGAAGTATATTGTTGTGTGGAAAAATGCGCAAAGCGCATTTTTCCACACAACAATATACTTCTGGTCTGTGGCAATGCCGCACGAGGGATATTCATGAAAATCAGATACACTCTTATGAGACCGAAATAGCCAGCCAGAAGTAACGCTATTGGGCGAACACAGCCCTGCTTTGCCTATATGTTATAGTATGCCCATGCGAATTACAGCCCTGCAATCACAAATGAAGAATCCTGAGCGCGTCAACGTCTTCATCGACGGGCATTTCACGCTCAGCGTCAACGTGCTCATCATAGAGCAGATGGGATTAGAGGTCGGGCAGGAACTTTCTACCGGGCAGTTGGAGGAACTGCGCAGGCAGGCCGCGCTGCAACAGGCGCTTGATCGCGCCCTCAACTTTCTCACTTACCGCCCGCGCAGCCGCCAGGAACTGCGTCACTACCTGCGGCGCAAAGACACGCCGCCCGAAGTGATCGAAACCGTGCTGGAGCGACTGGATCACCTTGACCTGGTGAATGATCGCGATTTCGCCTCGTTCTGGGTGGAGAATCGTGAGCAGTTCAGCCCGCGCGGCGCGCACGCACTCAGGCAGGAACTGCGCAT
>Ga0070740_10005150_pt1 | contig 12322 bp, 9 predicted proteins | sample Coa_R2_FD_67286 | JGI IMG/M metagenome (GOLD analysis project Ga0070740, IMG submission 67286) | Surface soil microbial communities from Centralia Pennsylvania, which are recovering from an underground coalmine fire - Coalmine... | ecosystem: Environmental > Terrestrial > Soil > Unclassified ...
TCGGTCCAGTAGTCGTCGATGACGTAGCCGCCGATTCGTTTACCCTCGTGCAGCATGCGCGGAAAGAGATCCTTGGAGAAGTCGTAGATGCCGCCGGCCTCCATGAGCTCGAAGATCTCGGGATTGAGCACGTAGATGCCGGTGTTGATCGTGTCCGAAAAGACTTCTCCCCACGACGGCTTCTCGAGAAATCGCGTTATCCGGCCGTGCTCGTCGGTGATCACCACGCCGAACTCCAACGGATTGGAGACCGCCTGCAGTGCGATCGTCGCGTCGTTCCCTTGGGCGCGGTGGTGCTGGATCAACGCCGTCAGGTCGAGATCGGTCATGGCGTCGCCGGAGATGATGACGAAGGCGTCGTCGCGCAGGCGATCTTCGGCGAGTTTGACCGCGCCGGCAGTTCCGAGCGGCGTGTCTTCGACGACGTACGAGAGCCGAACGCCCGCACGCGAACCGTCGCCGAAATAGCTCTCGATCTCGTCGGCCAGGTAGTGCAGCGTCGCCACGACCTCGGTGACGCCGTGGCGCGCGAGCAGCGCCACGATGTGATGCATCACGGGGCGGTTGGCGATCGGGGCGAGCGGCTTGGGCCGGCGCGAGGTCAGCGGGCGAAGCCGCGACCCTTCTCCGCCTGCCATGACGACGGCTTTCATGCGTGTTCCTTTCGCTGCCGCGATTCGCTTACCGCGCGCACGACCGCTGCAAACCCCGCGTCATCGCCGAGCGCTTCGAGCGCGACCGGAAGCTTGCGGCGCCAATTCGGATGCTCGGTCGTCGTTCCTGGAACGTTCACCGGTTCGCGGCAGAGCAGCGCGTCCTCCATTTGTACCAGGCGGATCCGCGCCTGCGTGCGCGCGAGCGCTCGATAGGCGGCGGCGACGAGTGCCGCGTCGCGGTCGCGCGGGCCCGTTCCCAGCAAGGCCTGCATCGCAGCGCGTTCGTCCGGCGCAAGCGTTTCCCAATAACCCAGCAGCGGCGGCAAGTCGTGCGTACCGGTGCTGGCCACCGCGTCGGCCGGATAGCGGGCGGGATCGACGAACGCGCCGCCGGGATCCCGCTCGAAATAAAGGAGGCGGCACGAAAAGATGCGCGCCCGCGCAACGCGTTCGCGGAAGCCGCGCGGCACGGTGCCGAGATCTTCGCCGACGATCAGGCAGCCGGCGCGCCGGCTTTCGGCTGCCAGCACGGTCAGCAGCGTCTCGCGCGGGTATTCCAGATACGCACCTTCGCTCGGCGGCGCGCCGTGCGGAATGACGAAGAGGCGCTGCAGCCCCATAACGTGATCGATGCGAAGCGCGCCCGCATGCCGCATGTTGCTGCGAACGACGGACGCGTAGCTCTCGAAGCCGCGCTCGCCGAGGCGGTGCGGATGCAGGGGAGGCAAGCCCCAGTCCTGTCCGGCGGCGTTCAATTCGTCGGGCGGCGCGCCGATCGACAACCCGAGTGCATAAGCGGCGCGATCGGACCAGACGTCGGCGCTGTTCGCGTCCACGCCGACCGCGAGATCGCGGTAGAGTCCGATCGTCATCGGGCGCGCGGCGGCAGCCGCGGCGCTCAATTGCATATCCGCCAGCCATTGCAAGAACTCGTAGTACTCAACGGCGCTTTCGTGTTCGCGGGCGAACGCGCGCACTGCCTCGCCGCGGGGTTCTGCGTACTCCAGCGGCCATTGCATCCAGCCGTGCACGGCGCTGCGGGCGTAGAAGTGCGCGTTCAACGCCTCATAAATCGCCGTCGAGCGCAGCGGTGCGCCGTGCTCCCGGCAGAACGCGCGAAAGGCGGCCTGCATGGGGTGGCCGTCCGCGCGGCGGAAGCGTTCGTGCAAGCGCACTAACGCGGCGCTCTTGAGCGCCCAGACGGCAGCGTAATCGACAAGCGACGACTCGCGCGCGCGGCGCAGCAGCGATGCATCGGCCTCCCAGTCGCCGCCGTTCAGCACCGCGTAGGCCGACGGCACGTCGATGTACTGCGCATTCAAAAAGAGGCGAGTGATCGGCGAGTAGGGGCTCGCGGAGCTCGGCTCGGTCAGGTTCAGCTGGTGCAGCGGGTTGAGTCCGACGATGCCCGCACCGCAACCGGCGGCCTCCGCCGCAAAACGGGCTAAGTCGCCGAAATCGCCGATGCCCCAGTTTGCGGCCGAACGCAGCGAGTAGAGTTGGAGCGCAAAACCCCACGTACGCCGCCGCTCGAGCTCGGGCGGAACGAATGCGGGCTCGCCGGCGAAGCCGTCGCGCGGTGCGGCGCGCTGCGCGCGAAGCTCGCGTGCGATGCGATGAGCTTGCCGTTCACCGGCCGCATCGTAGCCGAGGGCCGCGAGTATCGCGCGTTTGGTTTCGCGCGACACCGGCCGTTCACGTCCGAATGCATCCGTGTACGCGGGTTGGATTCCGGCGGCCCGCGCCAGCTCATCGATCATCGGACGGTTCGGACGGCAGGCGCGCGACCAGCAGCGCAAGCGTACGCGAGCGCAGCAGGTACTCCGAGCCGACGTCGAAGCGCACGCCCGACGCCAGTGCAACGGGCCGCGCCGTTTCGAAAACCAGTTCCCACGCCCCGAAACGCCCGGCGGGCGGCAAACGAAATGCAATGCTGCGGTCGTGCGCGTTCATGAGCAGCAAGAACGTGTCGTCGTACTCGGGGTAGCCGCTCAGGGAGACGAAGCGATCGCCGGTATCGCCGCCCAGCAGCGCACCCAAGGCGCGGCGCGAGGGATCGTGCCAGGCCTCCGGCGTCATCTCGTTTCCGCCCGGCTCGATCCAGCTGATGTCCTTGAGACCTTCTTCCGGCGTAATGGCACCGTGAAAAAACCGCGTGCGCCGGAAGACGGGATGGCGCTTGCGCAGAGCGATCAGCGCGCGAAGGAAATCGAGCAAGTCCGCGTCGTCTTCCTCGATTCCGGTCCACGAGAGCCAGCCGATGTCGTTGTCCTGGCAGTAGGCGTTGTTGTTGCCCAGCTGCGTATGCCCCAGTTCGTCGCCTGCAAGGATCATCGGCGTTCCTTGCGAGAGCAGAAGCGTTGCCAGCAAATTACGCTTTTGCTGCGCGCGCAACGCGCAGATCGCCGGATCGTCCGTGGGGCCCTCGACGCCGCAGTTCCAGCTGGAATTATTGTTCATGCCGTCGCGGTTCTCTTCGAGGTTGGCCTCGTTGTGTTTGCGATCGTAGCTGACCAAGTCGTGCAGCGTAAAGCCGTCGTGCGCGGTGACGAAGTTGATGCTGGCACGCGGACGCCGGCCGTCGCGGTCGAAGATATCGCTCGATCCCGTCAAACGCGATGCGAGCTCGGGGATGATCCCGTCGTTTCCTTGCCAGAACCGCCGGACGCCGTCGCGGTATTGATCGTTCCACTCCGACCATCCCGGCGGGAAGTTTCCGATTTGATAACCGTTGCGCGCCAAATCCCACGGTTCGGCGATCAGCTTGACCCGCGAAAGGATGGGATCTTGCTGCAGCGAGGTCATGAACGAACTGGACCACCAATCGAATTCCAAGTCGCGCCGCGCGATCGCGGGCGCAAGATCGAAGCGGAATCCGTCGACGTGCATCTCGGTCACCCAATAGCGCAGCGAGTCGGTCACCATCTGCATGACGCGCGGATGCTTGAGGTTGAGAGTATTGCCGCAGCCCGTGTAGTCGACGTAGAAACGCGCGTCTTGCTGGAGCCGGTAGTACGACTTGTTGTCGATGCCGCGAAAGCAAAGCGTCGGTCCCAGCTCGCTGCCTTCGGCGGTGTGGTTGTAAACGACGTCGAGGATGATCTCGATGCCCGCCTGGTGCAGGCGCTTGACCATCGTCTTGAACTCGCCCAGCCACTTGCCGCTCATGTACCGCGGATCGGGCGCGAAAAAGCCGATCGAGTTGTAGCCCCAATAGTTTCGAAGGCGCTTTTCGACCAGGCGCCGATCGTCGACGAACGCGTGAATCGGCATCAGTTCGACTGCGCTCACGCCCAGCGAGACCAGGTGTTCCAGGACCGGCGGCGATGCCAGGCCCGCGAACGTGCCGCGAAGCTCCGGCGGAACGCCGGGGTGTTTCATCGTGAATCCGCGGACGTGCAGCTCGTACACGATCGTGTCGGGCCAGCGCGTGTGCAGCTGGCGATCGTTCCCCCACGTGAACGCCGTATCCACCACGACGCACTTGGGCATCGCCGCGGCGTTGTCGCGCCGGTCGAACGAAAGATCCGCGCGCGCCGAACCGACGCGGTAGCCGAAATTCGCGTCGGTCCAGCGTAGCGCTCCGAGGAGCCGCTTCGCATACGGGTCGAGCAGGAGCTTGTGATGGTTGAAGCGATGCCCGTTCGGCGGATCGTACGGTCCGTAGACGCGGTATCCGTAAACGTCGCCCGACGAAGCCTCCGGCAGATAGCCGTGCCACACCTGATCCGTGTATTCGGGCAAAACGACGCGCCGCAGTTCGCGATTGCCGCGGCGGTCGAACAGGCAGAGCTCGATCTTCTCCGCGTGCTCGGAAAAGATCGCAAAGTTGACGCCGCTGCCGTCCCAGGTCGCGCCCAGCGGATAGGGGCGCCCGGGCAAGACGGCAGCGCGCGCCGCCTTCATGCGGGCTCCGGAACCAAGATCAGCGCTGCCAGCGGCGGAAGCGTCAAGACGACCGACTGCGCAAACCCGTGCGACGGTACGTCGTGCACGCGAACGCGCCCCAAATTTCCCAATCCGCTTCCGCCGTACGCCAGCGCATCGGTGTTGATCGCTTCACGGTATGCCGCCGCCTGCGGGACGCCCAGGCGGAAATCGGTGCGCACGACCGGCGTGAAATTGCAGATCGCGATGGCCGTCGACTCGGTCCCGCTGCCTTGGCGCATAAACGCAATGAGGCTGGCGGCCGAATCTTGCGCAATCCAAGCAAAGCCTTCCGGAACCGCGTCGCGTTCGTACAGCGCGGGCGTCCGCGCATACAGCGTATTGAGATCGCGAACCAGGCGCTGCATGCCCGCGTGCTGCGCGTCGCCGAGCAGGTGCCAGTCCAGACTTCGTTCGTGGCCCCACTCACGGCGCTGCGCGAACTCGTTGCCCATGAAGAGCAGCTTCTTACCGGGGTGCGCGTACATGTACGCGTAGAGCAGGCGCACGTTCGCGAACTGCTGCCACGGGTCGCCCGGCATCCGCGAGAGGATCGAACCCTTGCCGTGCACGACCTCGTCGTGCGAGAGCGGCAGCACGTAGTTTTCGCTGAACGCGTAGATCAGCGAAAACGTGAGCTGGTCGTGGTGGAAGCGGCGGTGAACCGGATTGCGGTGCATGTACGCCAGCGTGTCGTGCATCCAGCCCATGTTCCATTTGAAGCCGAAGCCGAGGCCGCCGGCGTAGGTGGGCGCCGAGACCTTCGGCCATGCAGTGGACTCTTCGGCGATCGTGATTGCGTGCGGATAGGCTCCGTACACGCCTTCGTTCATTTGCTTGAGGAAACCGATGGCTTCCAAATTCTCCCGGCCGCCGAAAGCGTTCGGAATCCATTCGCCCGACGGACGGCTGTAATCCAAATAGAGCATCGACGCTACCGCGTCGACCCGCAACCCATCTGCGCCGTATTGACCGATCCAGAACAGCGCGTTCGAAACCAAATAGCTGGCTACTTCGCGGCGGCCATAGTTGTAGACGTACGTCTGCCAATCGGGATGCCAGCCTTGGCGCGGATCCGCATGCTCGTACAGGTGCGATCCGTCGAAGTAGGCCAAGCCGTGTTCGTCGCTGGGGAAATGTCCCGGCACCCAATCGAGAAGCACGCCCAAACCCAGTTCGTGCGCGCGCTCGATGAAAAAGCGGAAATCGTCAGGCGTGCCGTAGCGGCTCGTCGGCGCGTAAAGGCCGATTGGCTGGTATCCCCACGAACCGTCGAACGGGTATTCCGAAACCGGCAGCAGCTCGACGTGCGTGAATCCCATCCACTTCACGTACGGAAGCAAATCCTCCGCGAGCTCGCGATAGCTCAAGGCGCGCTCGCCCTCCTCGGGCTTGCGCTTCCACGATCCCAAATGCACTTCGTAGATCGCGATCGGCGCCTCGTGGTGCTGCGCGATACGCATTTGCGCTGCGCGTTCGCCTTCGGACGGACCCGGCGGCAGCGGCGCCACGATCGAAGCGGTTTTCGGCCGAAGCTCCGAGCGGAACGCAAACGGATCGGCTTTGAGCGGCAAGAGCGTGCCGTCTGCGCTCCACAGCGCGTACTTGTACCGATCGCCCTCGCGCGCGTGCGGCACGAAAACTTCCCAGACGCCGCAATCCCAGCGCTTCTCCATCGGATGCGCGCGCGGGTCCCAACCGTTGAAATCGCCGACGACGGCAGCAGCGCTCGCATTGGGTGCCCAGACGGCAAAGCCGATACCGTCACTCTGTCCGCGCGTGAGGCGATGCGCGCCCAGCTTGCGGTACGCTTCGCGATGCGTGCCCTCGCCGAGCAGATACGCGTCGAGGTCGCCGAGGATCCGGGCCGCCGTCATCGCCGCGCTATTCTCCGCAGTACCAGAAGACACTCCACGCGGGCGCTTGCTCAGCGTTTGCAGCGTCGGGGTGCGTTGCAAAAACGAGGCGTCCGCTTGCGCCCGCCCGACGTGGCACTTCGACACTGCCTAAATTGGCAAACAGCTGCAGCGTTGGGCCGCCGCCGAACTGCCATGAGCCGCTCAGCGCGGCGTCCGTCGCGGTGAATCGGCCCTGCGGCGACCAATCGCGCGATAGAAGCGGCGCGATCGTTTCGTGCCGTAGACGCAGCAGACGCGTATGGAAATCGAACATCTCGCGGTGCGCCGGCATCTCGATCTCTTCCCAGCGAAGCTTGCTGCGCTCCAAAGCCGCGGCGGAGGCGGGATCGACGATTGAAGCCAGCGTTTGCGGATCGTCGAATCCGGCCAGGTGCGCAAATTCCGCTCGCCGCCCCTCGCGCACGCGTTTGGCGAGGTTGGGTTCGAAATCGCAGAAGAACAGAAACGGCGTGGACGCGTTCCATTCCTGCCCCATGAACAGGAGCGGAATTCCAGGAGCCAAGAGAACGACGGCCAGCGCGGCGCGCACAGCATCGCCGCCGGCGAGGTGACCGATGCGTTCGCCCAGCGGGCGGTTTCCGATCTGGTCGTGATTCTGCAGGTAGCTGATGCGATGTCCGCCTTCCGTCGCCAGCGCGGAGCCCAGCCGGTCGAGCGGCGCGTCCAAAAACGCTGCATAGTACCCGCTTCTATCGCCGGTAATGCGCACGTGCAGCGCATCGTGCACTTCGTCACCCCATCGTCCGTCAAAGGACGCGGCCAGCGCCGGCACTTCGTCCTTGACGTCCTCGGCAATCAGATAGACCGGTCGCCCTGCCGCGGCGCGCGCTTCGTCGAGCAGTTCGCGCACGACGTGCCGGGGACGCGTGTCGACGATCGCGGGAACGGCATCCAGACGTAATCCGTCAAAGCCGTATTCGGCGAGCCAGTAGCATGCATTGTCGATCGCATACCGGCGGACGGGATCGTTCGCGGGGGCGCTGTAGTCGATGCCGTCTCCCCACGGCGTGCGGATCGCCGAACTGAAGAACTGCGGAGCATAGCGCGGCAGGTAGTTGCCTTGCGGTCCGAAGTGGTTGTAAACGACGTCGAGGATCACGGCGATGCCCCGCTCGTGCGCGGCGGCGATGAACGTTTTAAGATCCTCCGGGCGGCCGTACTGCCGCGCGGGCGCATAATGGTGCACGCCGTCATATCCCCAATTGCGTTCGCCGGCGGCCTGCGAGAGCGGCATCAACTCGATCGCGCGCACGCCGAGATCGGCCAAGTGTTTGAGGTGCAGCGCGGCCGAAGCATACGTTCCTTCGGGCGTAAACGCACCGACGTGCAGCTCGTAGACGTTGAGTTCTTCGCGAGGCGGAAGCTCGAACGCACTTTCGGGCCAGTCGAAAGCGTCCGGATCGATCACCTCGCTGGGGCGCTCTGCTCCCTCGGGTTGGAAGCGCGATGCGGGATCGGCGACGCGCAGATCCCCGTCGATCTCGTACAAGTAGCGGCTGCCGGCAGCCGCTTCCGCGCTCGTTATTTCGAACCAGCCCGCGCTGTCGCGTTCCATGGGGATGCTCTGCTCGCCGGTCCCGACCAAAACCGTGTTGACGCTGCGCGCCGCAGGCGCCCACAAACGAAAGCGCACTCCGCCTTCGACGATGTGCGCTCCCCATGCGCCGTCGTAGCGGCGCTTCACGTCAATCCTTTCACGCGGCTGCTACGTTACGGCGCTGTGTAACGTGCGCCTTTCGGGTACATGACGGCGTGGCTAAGAATACCGAGCAGCAGGAGGCCGCCCCTCAGGAGACGCCCGGCAACGTCGTTCAACTCACGAAAGACGAGGAGCGCGAGGTCCGGTCGCGTGCCTCGATCCGGGCGGCCGTGGTCTTCGAAGCGGTCCGCCGCGAAGGCGAAGTCGAGCTCACGCGCGCCGCGGCAGCGCTCGGATTCTCCGGCTTGGCGGCCGGACTCTCGATGGGATTCTCGCTCGTGGGGTCCGGCATTCTGCAGGCGTACCTTCCGGACGCTCCCTGGCGGCCGCTGGTCGTGAATCTGGGCTACACGTTCGGGTTCGTCATCGTCGTGCTCGGACGTCAGCAGCTCTTCACCGAAAACACCGTAACCGCAATCCTGCCGGTGCTCGACGATCCCGACAAGTTCAAGAAACTCGGTCAGATGCTGCGCTTGTGGGGCATCGTGCTGCTTTCGAATCTGGTCGGCGCGGGCGCGTTCGCGTTCGCGATGGCGCATACCGCGACGTTCGATCCGCAGGTCAAATCCGCGTTCTTGAAGATCGGTCTGCAAACGCTGCATCCCACGTTCTGGGAGATCGTCTGGCGCGGCATCTTGGCAGGCTGGCTGATCGCGCTGATGGTGTGGCTGCTGCCGTCGGGCCACCAGCAGCGGCTGTGGGTGATCGTCTTGATCACGTGGCTGGTCGGCGCGGCCGGCCTGAGCCATATCATCGCCGGTTCGGTCGAAGCGCTCTATGCCGTTTCCGCCGGCGCCTGGCCGTGGACGTCGTACCTGGTCGACTTCCTGTTGCCGGTCTTCATCGGCAACTGCATCGGCGGCGTCGGCTTGGTCGCGATGCTGAACTTCGGTCAAGTGTTGCCCGAAGCCGAACAAAATTAGAACGCGAACAGGTATGCTGCGTTTAGGGTGTGCGCCGTCTGCGGCCGCGTTTGATACACATCCTCCACAGTCAAGCGCGCCGCGGGAAAAGCGCGGTAGCTCAACGACAGCGTGGCCGATCGCAAAAATCCGTTAGGTCCGTTCGCGCCGTCGTACCGTGCGGTCCCAATCCACCGGCTGCCGAACGTCCATTCTTCCTGCAAGTAGCCGCCGCTCGATGCTGCCGGCGCCCCGGTACCGAATGGGCTGCTGTCTTCTCCGGTCTGCAGCAGCAGCGATGCCTGCGATTTGCCGTCGATGCTCGTAAATGCGGCGCCCCGCCGAACGAACCGGTCGGGGACGCTTCCAAGTGTCCGAGTCCCGGTATAAAGATAGGCCCAGAACGACAGCGAGCTGGGGCCTAGGCGCGCCGTGAACATGCTGTCGGTTCCCGTTGCCGGCAGGCCCGACTGCGGATCGTGACCTTCGAGTGCGAGAGCGTTGATGGAAGCGTAACGAGTCCCGTACCCCACGTTCAAACCTAGTCCATCATTGAACAGATTGAACGGATTCCGGCCCACGGTTTGATCGAAGACCGCGTAGTGGTTCTCCGTCGGGCGCATCGTCTCGGGATCGTCCGGCAGCGGAAGCGTGAATTGCCCGGCTTGGACGTCGAAAACCGGCGCGCCGCTGCCGCGCCAAAAGCTGCCCGGATCGCTCGCGTACTCGAGGTATGCGTCGCGCGTTTTTCCGATGTTGCCGCCGTCGATCCAATACTGTTCGAAACGGTAAGCCAAGTGGTTTCCCAGAGAACTAAACGTCAAGAATTCCACTTCATCGACGATCGCTTTGGGGAGTCCAGTTGGATCCGTTGCGCTGCTGTACGCGAGATTGATCTTGGTCGCAAGCGGCAGCGTGCCGTGAACAGGCACGCGCGCCGGCCAACGATACCCTGCATCGCGAAAGGTTTTGCCGAAGCCGTTCAGCTCGGGGACGATCGTGTGGCAGGTCTCACACGAAACGCCGTAGCGATGCGCAAAGACCGGGATTGCTTGCGCCGGCGCTCCGCTCGCAGCCGCGAGCGGCGCGAGGAGCGCGATGATCTGTGCGTAAGGCCGACCTAACTTTGGCATTAGGTGTTCCTTACAAACCCCTGAGACAGCCTCCTTTCTTGAGCGCGACTCGTCTTCGCGCACCTTGCAACGTTCTTAATGTAGGGGTATAGTGGTGGGAAGTGGTGCTAAGTGGTGACCAAGGGAGGACAGCTTGCACGCGGACCCGCCGCGCTTCGTCGGTATGGTGGAGCATGCCCTTGACGAGAAGGGCAGGCTCATCGTTCCCGCGCGCTTCCGCGAGCGGCTAGGCACCGGCTTTATCTTAACGATAGGCGCATCCGACCCGTGCTTGCTGCTCTACCCGGAACCGACCTGGAAGGGCATCTGCGACGCGCTCCAGTCCGCCGCGACTAAGGACGACCGTTTTCGGCGGTTCGTCCGAAACGTGTTCGCGCACACGGAAGAGGTCGCGTGCGACGGACAAGGGCGTCTGCTGATTCCGCCGGCGCTGCGCGCGCACGCCGGCATCGAGCGGGACGTCACGTCCGTCGGTGCACTCGCGCGCGTCGAGATTTGGGCCCGGAACCGCTTTCCTGAGTTTGCGGCGCCCGCGGATGCTTCGGATATCGCCGCCGAGCTGGGTCTGTACTGATGAGCGAGTGGTGGATGCATGGATCCGCATATCCCGGTTCTGTTGGATGCCTCGCTGGAGTTTTTGGCGATCCGTCCGGATGGGATTTATGTCGATGCGACGTTCGGCGCGGGCGGCCACAGCCGGGCGATTCTGCAGCGTTTGAATGGCGGCCGCCTCATTGCGCTCGATGCCGATCCCTCGGCCGCGCAGCGCGCGCAGGCGCTCGCCGGCACGTCTTTCACCTTCGTGCAATCCAACTTCCGTCAGCTCTGCGCCGTGCTGGATCGCCTTGGGGTCGAGCGGATCGACGGCGTGCTTTTCGACCTGGGGGTCTCGTCCATGCAGTTTGACGATCCGTCGCGGGGTTTTTCGTTCCGGGAATCGGCTCCGCTGGACATGCGAATGGATCCGCGCGTAGGGCGCAGCGCGTACGACATCTTGAATACACTCAGCGAGGCCGAGCTGGCGGACATCTTCTTTAACTACGGTCAAGAGCGCGCCGCGCGCCGTATTGCGCGCGTCATCGTGGAGCGGCGCGCAGCCGGAACGCTGCCGCATACGACGATGGAGTTCGCGCAGATGATCAGCGGCCTGCTTCACCGGCCGGGTCATCGCGAGCGCCTGCATCCCGCCACGCGCGTCTTTCAGGCGTTACGCATTGCGGTCAACGACGAACTGGGGGCGCTGCGCGAAGGGTTGGATGCAGCCGTGGGCCGCTTGCGCACCGCCGGCCGGATCGTCGCCATCAGCTTTCATTCGCTGGAAGACCGGATCGTCAAACACCAGCTGCGCCAGGACGAACGGCTCGAGGTCCTCACGCGCAAACCGTTGGCGCCCGGCGAAGAAGAGCTCGCGCGCAATCCGCGCGCGCGCAGCGCCAAACTCCGCGCCGCAAAGCGCAAGGCGTCGTAGCGATGTCCGCACACGCCGCCCCGCATCCGCAAAGACAGCCGCGCATCTCCAACGCGCGCACGGCCAAACGTGCCGCACAGCAGCGGATCGCGCGCAAGTCTCGGGCACGGTACTCGCTGCTGACCAGTTTCTGCGGCGTCTTGTGCGTGCTGCTGGCCTGTGCCATGCTCTACGTGACGCTGACCGCGAAGTTGACCAGTTTGAGCTATGCGGTCGCGCGCGCCGAGCGCGACCGCGCGCAGCTGCAGGCGCAATCCGCGCGCCTGGACGGCCAGCTCGCGGCCCTCGAGGCCGACGACCGCCTCGCGGCAGTGGCCGCCCGGCTGCATATGAGCGATCCCGCACAGTTTGCGGTTGTCACGCTGCCGCACCCCGCCATGCGGCGCGACGAACCCCCGCGCCTGGCCTTGCTCGCCGGGCTCGCCGGATTGTTGCGCGCGAAATAGGGAGCGCCCGTGCATAAGCGCACCTTCGCACGCGTGTGTCCACGGCGGGCGAAATTCGTCTTTTACGCGCTGCTGGCTATGGGCGTCTTCCTCTCCTGGCGGCTCGTCGACGTGCAGCTGGTCAAGGGTCCGGTCTATGCAAAGGAAGCGCTCGAGCAGCGCAGCGATACCG
>Ga0070740_10005151_pt1 | contig 12320 bp, 10 predicted proteins | sample Coa_R2_FD_67286 | JGI IMG/M metagenome (GOLD analysis project Ga0070740, IMG submission 67286) | Surface soil microbial communities from Centralia Pennsylvania, which are recovering from an underground coalmine fire - Coalmine... | ecosystem: Environmental > Terrestrial > Soil > Unclassified ...
ACAGGCCAGCCGCAAGGGCTGGCCCTACTATATACGCTTCCAATCGCTCGCTGAGCGAGCGATTGGGAGGTTGAGCAGTGTGGGCCAGGGCAAGCGGTGGCCGGAAGGAGGTTACAATGCTGCTCTCTGATATAGAGACCGCCGTGCGACAGGATTTGTTTGACCCGCTTTCACCGGCAAACCTGCGCTGGCAGGACGCGGATATCGACCGCGCCATCGATAAGGCGGTCGACCGTTATAGCCAGTATTACCCCAACATTGTCTTCACAGACATGGCCTCGCAGCCGTTCCAGCGCACATACCCCTACCCGGCATCGTGGAACGCGGCCTACCCGGTGTGGTGGATCGAGCGCGTCCTCTACCCGCTGCAGGCGTATGGCTCGTACTTTCCCGCCCCTGGCGCGGGCATGATGGCGACGCCGGTAGCGGGAACAGGCACAGGCATTGGCTCCTACGCATATGCCGTAACCTTCCTTTCGCAGGGCGGCGAGACCACGCCCTCGCCGCTGGCAACGGTGACAACGACGAGCGGCAACCAGCAGGTGCAACTGGCAAATATTCCCATCGGCCCCGCCGCGCCCTCAACGCCCGGCGCCGCGACCAACACCGTCATCGGTCGCAACCTCTATCGCACGCAGGTTGGCGGCTCGCAACTGTACCTGCTGGCCACGCTGGCGGACAACACAACAACGCAGTTTGTAGACAATAGCGCGGACAGCGTCATCGTTGTCAGACCGGGGCCGCCAACAGTCAATACCAGCGGGGTCATGCTCTGGCCTCCGTTCGAGCGCGACTTCGCGGAATATTCCAACCTCTTCGATAGCACAGCCGCGCTGGCGGCTGGCGGCAATCTGGGCGCGCAGGGCGCCGTTGGCTCCGGTTCCGGCCCCACCGGCACGGCGACGCCCAGCTTCACCCTGAAGCTGTCGAGCGCGGAACTGCCGCAGGACTCGACGCTGGTGCTGCGTGTCTTCTACGCCACAAAGCACCAGCTCGACTACTCCGGCTCAACCATCCCGGAGGCGCATCGCGACATCATCGTGCTGGGCGCCTGCGCCTACGCCATGGAAGCTTACCAGGTTCCTACCAACGACAACTTCGATTTCCAGGATGGCGCGCTGCGCGACCGCGTGGACGATACGCACATCCCAACCGCATGGCTGCAAGCGGCGCAGAACAAAATGCAGCAGTTTGAGGCGCGGCTGACAGAGATCAAAAATCAGCGCGATTTTGCCGCATCCTCAAGGGTTCACTGGGGAGATATCCCCGCTCGCTGGCCCCGATTGTAACTCCACCGCCTCACCCGGCCCTGATGAATTCTGCCAATCGAATGGGGAAAGAGGAAAGTCCGTCCGGCAGACTCAAACAGGATAGGCACAAGGCACTGTCCCTACAGTTTTTCCCCACACGGTGGGAAAAATTCATCAGGTGGCCTGCGGAATCAGGCTGATTTACACATGGAGGAAAACAATGGCAACCCTGGCTGAATGGATGCCAATGGTGAACCTGGCATTCCTGATCTTCCTCGCCATCGGCGGCTTCGTGGCCTATCGCGTGGGCTTCGCGCGCACCACCGAAGAGGTGCAGGAACGGGTCATCAACGCGCTGAACGTGGAACTGAGCATGCTGCGCGACCGCGTGCTGGCAACGGAAAAAGAAAATGCCCGCCTCTCGCAAATCATTCTCATCATCACTACCGCGCTGAAAAAATGGGGCCTCTCCGTTACCATCGATGGCGAACTGGTCTCCATCAGCGACACGAAAACGACGCAGACCTCACGCATCTCCCCCGAATCGTAAACACTGGACGGGTTATGCGGAGCGGCAAAGAGCCGTTAGCCCTGAGTGCAGCGAAGGGGAAGCATCTCAGGAGAGCAAGCAGAGGGCAGCGCAGATGCTTTGCTCGCGCTTCGCATGACACGTCCCAGGACAATTCTGATGGCATGAGACGGCGAAGACCATACATAAAGGAGCAAGGACATGGCAACCATCGGGCAGGACTGTGAAGTGATTATCGATGGAACGGGATACTTCGTGAAGCCAGGGACGTACCGCATGAAGCAGCCGAGAGTGCGCAAGGCGACGGTGCGGGCAGACAACGGCGAGTCGTATGTCGATCTGGGGCCGGGCAAGCGCACGTGGTCGATGGTGCTGCTCTGCTCCAACGACCTGCTCAAATATGATGGCACACCCACCGGCCTGACGGGCCAGCAATATCGCGACGCCCTGCGCGCCTCATACACGCAGGCAGGCGTGACCATCAATTACATTGACCCGCTCAATGGCGCTCCGGTCAGCGTCCATTTTGACAGCTACGCCGAAACCTGCCTCGACCTGCACAGCCAGCAAATCCCCCTCGCCACCGGCAACGCCCCCGGCCTCTCCTACGAAGTAGCTATCGAACTGGTCGAAGCATGAACGAAGCGTTTCAGACCCACAGGTACCATTTCCTTGACGGCAGGGCCAGCAGAAATTTATAGTTCGGTTATGGAAGAAAAAATGGGTCGTAATCATGTTCATCACGTCTTGTTTGCCATACAGGCTATCGTCTGCATTATGGCGCTGGCATTGCTCACGATAGGGAGTCTGAGCGCGCAGGCGGGCAGAGCGCAGGCCGCCACCTCTATGTGGCTCGCGAAGGGAACAATGACGAGTACACCGGCAGCGGGGCCAACCGGGGCCATCATCGCTGTCAGCGGCTCAGGCTGGCAGGGCGTGGCCGATGGGACGGTGGTCAATTTTGGCTATAGCGCCAGTTCGTCCTGCGCCGCAAATGCCTACATCCCCGCCTCGACGGAGCAGGCCGCCGTCGTCAGCGGCGGAGCCTTTAGCGGCTGGTTTCTCTGGCCCACGAAAACGCCAACCGGCCTGTACACCGTCTGCGCCTCCATCGGCTCCACGCTGGCGGCAGCCGGTTCATACACCGTCCTCTCGGCAGCCCCGGCGCGGCTCACCATCTCCTCTTCCACCTTCACCGTCGGCCAGCAAGCCGTTGTTAGCGGCAGCAACTTCCTGCCGCCACAAACGAGCGTGACGCTGGCGCTACAGCAGCTCAGCGGCGGCTCCAGAATCTCGCTGGGAACGGCCACATCTGACGCGAACGGCGCGTTTTCTCAGACCTATACGATTCCCGCCAACCCGACCGGGCCGGTAGAACTGATCGCCAGCGCAGGCAGCGGCAGCCCGCCCACGCTGAGCGCCTCGGTCTCCTTTATCGTCTACGCGGCCCCGGCCACGCCTACGCCTTCACCCGCTCCATCGCCATCGCCGACACCGGGCAGAACGGCGACCCCCGCGCCGGGCCAGACGGCCACACCGGCCTCGATCCCGACGCAATCCACACAGCCAACTTCCACACCGGCCACGCCTATCAGCCAGGGAACGCAGTTGCAAACACCTACCCCAACCGATAGCGCGCAGACCACACAGCAGCCAGCCGGGCAAACACCCGCCACAGGCAGCCAGCAAAGCAAGAAAACGCTGGCTCTGGTCGCGGGCGCCGCATTTGTACTGCTGGCAGCCGCCCTTGCCATCCTGCTATGGCGGCGCAAAACCAGAAAACGAGCCTCCACATACCACCCTGCCCCCCCACAGGCAGCTTCGCATATGCCTGCCCGCAACGCCGGTTTTGCCCGGGAAGCGCAGTCGATGCAAGCGGCATCAGGCTCCGGGCCACAATGGGGCGATTTTCCGCTCCAGCAGGCCTCTCCCTCTCCGCCGGTCACACAGCTCACTACAGACAACTATATGGCTACAGGAAATTCCATGCCCATGCAGAGAACAGATGAGGCCCCTGCCATAGCGAGCGCACAGGGAACGGCGGCCAGCAGCGATCTGCTTCAGGACCCCCTGCTGGCGGCCATCATGCAGCAAGCGCGTAGCGGCCTGTTCGTCTTGCCGGGAAAAAAGCCCTGATGGGCTATCCGCAGATGAGATTTTTGTCCTATCCCTTTGACTGGCAAGCAACTATTCAGATACAGTTATTTTCACGGGGAGGGTGTAATCAGCATACCGGGAGAAAGCACAGAATAAATTCTTTCACTCTGGCAATTATGTGGTCTGGTAAAATACTGTACCGGTCATTGCGCCCCGTTAATTCATCGGGCGCATTATGGCAACGGAGAAATAACAGGAAACTGAGAGCAGAAAACATGGAAAAGAGCCAGCAGACAAAGCAAAGAGATCGGGATACCCCTGAACAAACACAACGAACAAAGCAAGCAGAGAACGCCAGGCAAGAAACTATTCATCGACATAACGGTATTTTTGCCGCCCTGTGCTGCTCGCTCCTGCTCTTCACCGCCGTTGGAATGCTCGCCCACCTGCACGCTACCCATGCCCGGCAGGCTGATCCCACTCCGACAGTCACACTGCCCGTCACGCTCACTGTTACAGTTGGCACTACACCCACCGATACGCCAACGCCCTCTCCCACTCCTACCGATACACCTACACCCACGCCTACGCCTTCTCCCACCCCTACGCCCTCTCCTATGCCAACAGCGACGCCGACACCGGCGCCAACAGCGACGCCCACGCAGCCCCGGCCCACGCCTACCCGCCAGTCCGGGCCAACCCCCACGTCTACCGTTGGCAACCAGGTCTTTCCAACTGCCACGCCAGCGCCGAATACCACACCAACGGTGGGCGCCTCGCCTACGCCGACAGGCACCGGCAGCAGTTTGTCCACTGCTACCCCGATCGCTGCCACCGCCACGCCGGGCAGCAGTAACGACCAAAGCTCCACCCAATCGGATAACAGCAGTTCAAGCAACAATACTGCCGACTCGACCACACCCCTGCTTGTCCTGGGCAGTTTAGCCGCCGGACTGCTCTTGCTGGTGGTCGTCGCCATTTTCCTGGTGAGGAAACTGCTCAACCCGGTACCGGCTCAGGCAAACCTGCCACCCAGCGGCGCCCGCCCCTGGTCGCGCACGCCCGGCCCAAGCATGGACGGGGCCACCAACCTCTATGGCTGGGAAAACGCCGCGACCGACGAGCAGGCATGGGCAAACGATCCCTTCGCAAAACCCCCACCCGCGCCTGCCTTCGCAACCGCGCTCCCACCACAGCCGCAGCAAACTGCTGGCATGTGGATGCCGCAAAACCCGGCGGTCGGCAACGGCTGGAATACCCTCCCTGCAACCAATGCCGGTCAACCTGTCTGGAATGCAGGAAACCCCGCTTCCCCCGGCCAGAATCCCTTCTTCGCCGTCCCTGACAATAACGGATTTCCTGTCACACCCGGCACACTGCCCACAACGGGAGCGCAGTGGGGCATATCAGCGGGCAATATATCCACGCCTTTCTATGCACAGGGTAGCCCACCGACCATGCCGTCCAACGCTAATCTCCCCACCATGCAACCATCGTTCGGCGACGGAGGGCAGCCGGTGGCAAATCCGGCCAGCTACGACAACCAGCTTCCCTTCCCCGGCATGCCTTTCGATGGCAGATAGGAAGCTGTCATATCCAGTCTTTTCGATAGACAGAGCCGGAGGAAGCGGGTATAATCCTGGCAATACACTGAACAGTAGCATTGTCCGGGAACGCCATCTGTGTTTCAGGGAACGTGTGTGAGGAGGAACCAGCTTATGGAATTTGCATCTGTTTCTATCCACCCGACCGCCGAAGTCTCGCCGCAGGCAGCGGTGGGAGCGGGGACGCGCATCTGGCGACAGGTACATGTGCGAGAGCATGCCCGTATCGGCGAAAACTGCAATATCGGCAAGGGAGTTTATATTGATGCCCACGTACAGATCGGCTCGCGCGTCAAAATCCAGAATCACGTCTCGGTCTTTGAAGGCGTGACGCTGGAAGACGGCGTCTTCATCGGCCCCCACGTCTGCTTCACCAACGACCTGCATCCCCGCGCCATCACGCCCGACGGCCAGCTCAAAACCGCCGACGACTGGCAGATCACGCCCACGCTCGTTCGGTATGGGGCCTCTATCGGGGCCGGTTCGGTCATCCTCTGCGGCGTGACCATCGGCAGCTTTGCCCTCGTCGGCGCAGGCTCGATGGTCACGCGCGATGTGCCGCCCCACGCCCTCGTCTTCGGCAACCCTGCCCGCCAGCATGGCTACGTCTGCCGCTGCGCCCGCCGTCTCAGCGATCTCCATGAGCAAGACGGGCAACTCGTTGGCTGGTGCGCTTTCTGTGCGCAGGAGTGCGTGTTTCCCGGCCAGCTCGCGTAAAGTTATCCTGCGAAAAACCGCAGCGCCGCCAGCACATACGCTCGCGCCGCCAGGATCACCTCATCGATCGCCACGTGTTCGTCGGGCATATGGGCGACGTTGACATCGCCGGGGCCAAAGAGCAGGGCAGGGATGTGGCCCTGGTTGACAAGCAGGCGCAGGTCGGAGCCGTAGGGCGCGCCCTCTAAACGAGGAGGATGGCCCGTGAGGTCAAACATGCTCTGGCGGCAGAGGTGGACAAGCGGGTGGTCGGCGGGGATTTCGCCGGAGTCGAACTGGCCGCCGCTCCACACAATTTCGAGCGGGTGGTCGCGCAGCCAGGGGTCGCTTTCGGCGAGGCCGACGAGGGTTTGCTCGAATTGCTGGCGCACGGAGGCGCTGGACTCGCCGATGGCGACGCCGATACGGCCCTCGAAGGTCAGTTCTTCGGGAACGGAGGAGGACCAGTTCCCGGCCTGCACGCGCCCGATGCTGAGCGGGTAGGGCAGCGCCAGTTGCGCGAGCAGAGGATGCTCGACCTCGCTGTTGCGCTCCTTTTCAAGCTGAATGAGCGCCCGGTGAATATCCAGGTACTTTTCGATGGCGCTGACCCCTTGCAGGCGCACGCTGGCATGGGCCGATTTGCCGCGCACACGCACGGTGAAGGTGAGCGCGCCCGCCTGCGCCGGAATCAGATTGAGGCGCGTCGGCTCGCAGATGATGGCGGCATCGCCGCTGTGGCCGCGTAGCAGCGTGGCAAACGTTCCCAGCCCGCCATCTTCCTCGCCGATGACGCTCTGGACGCTGATCGAGCCGGGCAGGAAGACGCCTGCATCCTTAATAGCCTTGACGGCGTAGAGCGCGGCCATCAGTCCGCCCTTCATATCGCAGGCCCCGCGTCCGTAGACGAGGCCATCCTGCAAATCCGCGCTCCAGGGAGCGTGGCGCCAGTTGGCCGGGTCGCCGACAGGCACCACATCGATATGGCCATTGAAAATCAGGTGCCTGTCACTGCCTGCCCCGCTATCGGGTGAGCCATGCCAGGTGCCAACAAGGCCGAGAGCTTCGTAGTTGGAGCGATCAACCTCCATGCCGGGAAACTGCGGGTGTCGGCGCATGGCCGCGACATCGATAGGCCAGAGATCGACTTCCAGCCCCATCTGCCGCATCTGCTGCGCCAGCCAGCGTTGCGCCTCCGCCTCCTGCCCGGTCAGGCTGGGGATACGCAGCAGGGCGCGAAACGCTTCGATCAACGCCCGCTCATCCAGGGCCGCAAGGACGCTTTGCTCTCGCTCGCTCAGTGGCATAACTGACATTCCTACCTTCCAGGAACATTAACGATACTTAATGCCGTAATTCGGCGATTCCTTTGTGACGACGACGTCGTGCGGATGGCTTTCGCGCAGGCCGGCGCCGGTAATGCGCACGAAGCGCGTGTTCTCCTGCATCTCGGCGATAGTGGCCGCTCCGGCATAGCCCATAGACTGCCGCAGGCCGCCGACAAGCTGGTAGACAAGCGGGCCAAGCAGGCCCTTGTAGGGAACGCGGGCCTCAACGCCCTCGGCGATCAATTGCGCCTCGTCCTTCGTGTTCTCCTGAAAGTAGCGATCCTTGCTGTAGCTACGCTGCTTCATGGCAGCGACGGAACCCATGCCGCGATAGTCTTTGAACCGCTCGCCGGAAGAGATAATCAGTTCGCCAGGGCTTTCATCGACACCGGCGAAGAGGCTGCCGAGCATGACGGTATCGGCCCCGGCGGCAATGGCTTTGGCGATATCGCCGGAATATTGCACGCCGCCATCGGAAATGATGGGGATACCACGAGGGCGAGCAATCCGGGTACATTCGTAAACAGCAGTGATCTGCGGCATACCAACACCGGCGATGACGCGCGTCGTACAGATCGAGTTGTGAACGATAGCGTTATCGGCGATGAAACTGTGGGTCGGACAATCAACCTCAATGTCATACACCGGCATTGCGATGCAAGGGCCATCCGCGCCAAGTCGCTTGACAATCTGATACTTTGAAAGTAAACGCTGCGCATGCGAGACATTGAGACGAGAACTGTAGCTTATTCGACACCGATCGGCAGATGTCCCCTTTAGACCTCCAGCACTCGCTTTCTTCGTTTCACAGTCAGGAAAACTCCCTTCCAGAAGATAGCAGAGTACATTGAAGAGTTCCACGAGCGATTGGGAGGTGTTGCGGAACGTGAAGCGACCATCTGAAGTGATACAGCCATCACTATCTATGAGGCCATCGAAGAGGCCACGGAGGTAGCTGCGGTTAGCACTGAGATATCTTTCTGGTAGATGCTTTTCATGGCATTTACCAAATTGAGCAAACAACCTGGCCCACTGAAGTGAATAAAGGTTAACTTCGGTTTTGCTCTTTTGCGGTGTTGGCACCACGTCTACACCTGTTACCTCTTTCAAGCAGCAGGCAAGTTTCGCAGCAATTTCTTGTTCATGATATGCGAAATACCACGAAACGCGGCCCGTTATAGAGTTACGCGAGGGAGCGATGAATGCATGGCCATCACCTAGAAATGCCCCGAAGACATAACCAAGCTCATAGGAATCAGCAATAGTTGTCCGATAGCGCGCCAGTTGTTTCTCCTGCCGGATAGCAAACTCGTGCAGATCGATCTCAAAGCCTTGTGGAAGCTCAAATGCGATATGCCTTGGAAGAAGCATGGTATCGCGCTCGCTTTCACCAATCGCCTTCCAGCGAATCTTGGATACACCCACGCGGGTTGGATTCTCTAGAACGCTCGCGTATCCTTTCGAAGTCACGGTAGCGGCACTGACTGTGGTGAGATCGCCGACAAGATAGCGGTGATCCGGCGTAACCTGCGTGTGACGGTGAGAAGCTGTGTGCCGGAGCGTCATAACCTCGCGAATACCAGTACAACGGGCATTTACGACAGTAACTGGCTCACCGTTCATATTGATAACGCGGTCGCCCGATTTGACCTCCTCGATGTTCTTGTACGTGGCATTGGCCATCAGGACACGAGTTCCTGCCGCGAAACACCCCGCACCGATGCCGACCTTGACGGCATCCACGCCCGCTTCGATCAGCGCCTCGGTCGCTTCTGCCGTGACAACGTTGCCCGCGACCACCTGCGCGCGCTTCCCGAAGCGGTCTTTGATGCGCGCCACCGTCTCGATGACCATGCGCGAGTGGGCGTGCGAGGTATCAACGACCAGCGCGTCCACGCCCTCTTCGATCAGCGCGGCACAGCGATTGTCGGTGTCCGGGCCGACCCCCACCGCAGCGCCCACGCGCAGCCGCCCGTATTCATCTTTGGCCGCCTGCGGGTAGAGAATCTTCTTCTGAATATCCTTGATGGTAATCAGCCCTTTGAGCATGCCATGTTCGTCTACCACCGGCAGCTTTTCGATTTTATAGCGGCGCAGCAGATCGTGGGCCTGCTCTAATGTCGTGCCAACCGGCACGGTGATGAGATGGTCGTGCGTCATCAGCTCGGAGACAGGTCGCTGCGGGTCGGTCTCGAACCGAATGTCGCGATTGGTCAGGATGCCGACCAGTTTGCCATGTTCGGTGATGGGAATGCCGGAGATGTGGAACCGCTGCATCGCCGCCAGCGCCTCGCCGAGCAGCGCACCCGGCTCCAGTGTAATCGGATCGGTAATCATGCCCGACTCGGAACGCTTGACTTTATCGACTTCCTGCGCCTGATCCTCAACGGAAAGGTTGCGGTGAATGATGCCAATGCCGCCTTCACGCGCCAGGGCGATGGCGAGCCGGGCTTCGGTCACTGTATCCATAGCGGCGCTGACAAGCGGAATGTTGAGCGTAATGGTACGGGTGAAACGGGTACGAGTAGAGACATCACGAGGAAGAACCGACGAAGCGGCAGGGATAATCAGGACATCATCGAATGTAAGCCCTTCCCCGGCAAATTTGTTCTCAAAAGAGCCGGGGGTACGTGCCTGAGACATGATGGCAGCGTCCTCCTTAAAAAATGCCCGGCCATACATACGGGTAAGCCGGGCTATGCTCAATCAACATGATAACGGCTACAATGTTTGCTTTGTGCAGGTACGATGATACACGCTGGAATAGTTGTCTATAGAGTAACACCTGAGATAGCCATTCGTCAAATCCAATCCGGCAACGAGTTCCGTCTGGCGGAAAAAGACAGGGCGGCTATCATTTGGCAGCATGGGGTATAATTTCACTATAGAAATATTTGCATGGTATGGTACAAGCAAGCAGGGAGTGCGATGATTGTTTTTCTGCATGGGTTCGATTGGGCGATCTACACGGATGTGGTGATGCCAGCCTTTGCGCGCTGGCTGCTTGAACGTGACGAGAACGCCGTTGCTGAGCTGTTTGAGCAAACACGCTGCGCGCGGGAAGAGGAAGCCCTGCCCGCGCCGATGCAGCGACTGCGCTCATGGGTGCGGGCGCGAGCATTCGTGCAAAAGCTGCCGCGCGGCCTGCACAGCCTTGAGGAATATGAGCAGCTCTGCTCCCCTGAAGCGTTCACGCCGTTGAGCGACCGCTACCTGCACCTGCACACGCCCCGACTCTACCAGCAGAACGATGCCCTGCGTACCGTCTGGGGAGCTATTCTCGAAACGTACTGCCTGCCCTGGCGCGACAAAGCCCTGGATGGCGAACTTTCTCTCTTCACAACAACGCAACAGCAGAACGGAGTGCGACCGGAGGAGCCGGGCGAAGGGATGCCGGAGATTCGCGAAGAACTCATCTCCCTCCTGCACTCGGCTGGCCTTGCCGATCTCGCCGATCAGATCTCTTCTATCAGCCATCTGGGGCAGGAATCAATGGACTCCAACGACCTGCCGGATATGTTCGATGTCGGCGGCGAAAGCCGCAACACCGGCGCCCTGCCCGCGAACCTGACCGGCGCGCTGCGCGAACTCGGCCTGACCGGCGAAACAACAGCTTCCAGCAAAACAGAGTCTCTCAGTTTCGACCAGAGCGGGGAACGGGACATATTCGACCCCGCCGACGTGGAAATGAGCGAAACCATACCGCCCAACAAACCCGACGACACACAGCTTTATATATCCGGTGAAGCCAGCGGGATGCAACTCATTTCCCCAGAAGGCGCCGGGGATGAGGATGATCTGACATTCACAACACAACTGGGCGGTATCGAAATCGGCGGCATGGTTGACCTGCTACACCTGCGCGGCTGGCTGGCTCGCGTCTCACTGCGCGCGATGGTCCTCTTCGAGTATCTGGCCTGCGAGCGGCGCTGCATGCCCTTCGGCTACGTCGCCGGCGAACCCTATAACTACGCAGGCTACCTCACGCCCGGCGAGGTGCAGCAACTCGCCTCCTGCCTGCGCAACGTCTCGCCTCCTGCCCGCGGCGCGGCAGCCAGAGATCAACTGCGCTTCCGCCAGCAGCAAAACATCCCCGTCACCTCCGAATATTTCCGCCTCGTCGACGAAGTGCTGCCCGCGTGGGCCGACGATTTCCTGCAGGCCGTGCGCGCCGCCTGCTCCGAAAACCTGGGCCTGATCTGCGCCGTTGAGTAGTAGTCGTTGTCTGTCCGCAGTATGTCAGAAACGTGTTGTCTGCGCTTCTCTGCTGTAGCCCGTGCAATCTCAAGTTGCCTGGCGATTACCGGCAAAGGACACCCCTGGCAGATCAAGCGCAACACATCACATTGCCTGCGAGTCAGGGGAGCAGCAATCATCGGCCTCTGACAAGCCAGATAAACGCTCCAGAGCTTTGGCAACTTCTCCTTGTAATGTTTTGTCATTCATCTTGAGAAGGATATCATCTTGCTCGACTTGCAGATGGCCGAGAGCCATGTAGATCATTAAAATGCGTCGGCGGGAATCCGAGAACGGTTTCGTACTGCAAAATGCTATGCAATCTGCGGCGTCGCGGTTGCATGACCCTTAGGGGCCGCTGTGGGGGCCAGGAGGCAACTTCTCTGGTATGACTTTGAATGCACGTGCGCATTTCACACAGTCTCAGTTCCTTCGCGGCGCGAAGGATGACATGGTTCCCCCACTACTCCTCGTCTATACCGCCAAAGAGGGCTTCCAGAAGCGCCTGCTCGCCTGGGGAGGGGGCGGCCTGCGCGCATCGCTGGCGCAGTTGCAGAAGACGCAATAATAGCGCGAGGTG
>Ga0070740_10005152_pt1 | contig 12317 bp, 10 predicted proteins | sample Coa_R2_FD_67286 | JGI IMG/M metagenome (GOLD analysis project Ga0070740, IMG submission 67286) | Surface soil microbial communities from Centralia Pennsylvania, which are recovering from an underground coalmine fire - Coalmine... | ecosystem: Environmental > Terrestrial > Soil > Unclassified ...
GTATGGACGCGCCCCTGCGACTCTTCGTAGTGGAGTGTCGTCGCGTTCGGCCCGCAGCCGACGATGTTCGGGTAGCCCCAGTTGTCGGCGTTGCGCCGCTTGAAGGTGTAGTCAATCTCCGACTCGACCTCGTACTCCCACTGCGCGCGCGAGGCGACGGCCCACGCGCGCTCGTGCCCCTCGATGCTGATGTCAACCGCGTGCTGCAACATCTGAAGCTCGTAGGGCGACTTCCGCATCCGCATCTCGGCGAAGATCGGCCACGCCGAACGCACGTTCAAACCGGTCGCGGCCTTCGCCCAGTTGGCGGCGAAATCCTGCTCCTGCCTGTACTCGCGGCTGTTCTCGCCGTCAGGAAGGACGAGGTAGAGCGTCGCCTCGTTCTGCATCATCGCGTTGAAGAGCGTGTCGAAGCCTGCGGCCTGCGGAGTTGACGTTTGCGACGACGGCTGATTCGGCGAGGGCTGTGTCGCGCCCGTCTGATTCGCAGATGAGAACAGAACGGCGTCGGGCTTCGGGCTGTACACGCGGCGCGTGCGGATGGCGAGCATGAACGGCTCGAACTCCCTGGCCTCCCAAATCTCGTTGACGCCGGAAATCTGGTGCGCCTCTTCGGGGCCGTACATGTGCCCCGTCCACGTCTCCGCCGCGGGGTTGCGTCGCGGCAGGAAGAGAATCTCGCGAAGGCCGCCCGTGTTGCCCGGCATCAACACGAGCGTCGCGCCCTTCTGCTTGAGCGCGGTCAGGTAGTAGAGGTCGTTCTCCTGCCGGAACTCGTAGTCAACGTCGTTCGTGTAAACGCGCGGCTCGGCGCTGAACATGACGAGCATCGCCTTCGGCCCGATCTTCTCGGCCACGCGCTCGCGCCGCGAGCGTAACTCGGCGATGCGCTCGTCGTCCTTCACGGCGGGCGCGGGCGGCGTCTCGCGAATCACAGGCGGCACGCCGCGCCGCGCGCTCGCATTCGAGACGAAGAGGCACGCGAGCAGAGACAGAACAACTGTCGGCAGAAACGCTCTCGAAACCGCTTTGGCTTTCACTTCGGATGACTCCTTCTGAATTTCTCCGACGAAGATTCAGTAGCCCACAGGCTCGCCGCTGCCGCGCGGGTCGCTCGCGCCGAGGCGGACGCCGGTCTTCTCCTCGATCATGATGCCCTGCGCGTCGCCCATGTAGCGCGGCCTGTCGGTGATCTTGTGGCCGCGGTCTTCGAGCGCGCGGAAGGTGTCGGCGCTCATGCCGTAAGGCTCGTAAACGATCTCGTCGGGCAGCCACTGATGATGTATGCGCGGCGCGTCAACCGCCTGCTGGATGTTCATGTCGAAGTCAACGACGTTCGTGATGACTTGCAGAACAGTGTTGATGATCGTCGGCCCGCCGGGGCTTCCCACGGCGAACCAGAGCGAGCCGTCTTTGCGAAGCACGAAGGTCGGCGTCATCGCCGAGAGCGGTCGCTTGTGCGGCGCGACGGAGTTTCGCTCGCCTTGAATCAGGCCGAACATGTTGGGCACGCCGGGCTTCGCCGCGAAGTCGTCCATCTCGTCGTTCATCAGAACGCCCGTGCCCTTGATGACGACCTTCGAGCCGAAGGTGTCGTTCAAAGTGTAAGTGTTCGACACGCAGTTGCCGTCGGCGTCAACGACCGTGAAGTGCGTCGTCTCCTCGTCCTCCGCGCCCGTCGGCTGGCCCGCCTTGACCTCCGCGCTCGTCGAGGCGCGCTCCATCTTTATCCCTTTGCGAAGCCGCTCGGCGTAAGCCTTGTCAATCAGGCCGGCGACGGGGACGTTGACGAAATCAGAGTCGCCCATGTACTCGGCGCGGTCGGCGAAGGCGCGGCGCATCGCCTCGGTCTCGACGTGATAACGCTCCGAAGACGAAGCGCCCATGCGTCGAAGGTCGAAGCCTTCGAGTATGTTCAGCATCTCGATCAGCACCGCGCCGCCGGACGAAGGAGGCGGCATCGAGATGACCTCGAAGCCGCGGTACGTCCCGCGCAAAGGCACGCGCTCCTTCGCGACGTAGTTCTTCATGTCGTCGAGCGTGATGAGTCCGCCGTGCGCCTTCATGTCTTCGGCGATGAGGCGCGCGGTCTGCCCCTCGTAAAACTCGCGCGCGCCGAAGCGCTGCAAACGCGCGAAGGTCGCGGCGAGTTCAGGCTGACGCCAAACGTCGCCCTCGTTCCAGAACCTGCCGCCGTTCAAGTAAATCTTCTTCGATTCGGGGTAGAGTCCGAGTTCGTCCGTGTTCCTCATGCCTCGCGCGAGGCTGTACGACAGCGGGAAGCCTTCCGCCGCCAGGCGACGCGAAGGCTCGATCAACTGCGCCCACGTCAGCTTTCCCGAACCATATTTTTTGAGCGCGAGTTCCATCCCCGCGACCGTGCCCGGCACGCCCGCCGCGCGGTAGCCGAGGAGCGACCCGCCCTCGCCCTTCTTCGGGTCGCCGTGCTCATCGAGGTAGATGTCGTGCGTCGCCGCAGCCGGGGCCATCTCGCGGTAATCAATCGCGGTCGTGCGCCCGTCGCGCATACGAATCATCATGAAGCCGCCGCCGCCCAGGTTGCCCGCCGCCGGGTAAGTCACCGCGAGCGCGAACGCGACGGCGATTGCGGCGTCAACCGCGTTCCCTCCGCGCTTCATCACGTCAACCCCGACCTGCGAAGCGAGCTTGCTCGTCGAGGCGACCATGCCGTGCCGCGCCCGCACGGGCGCGCGCGAGGCGGCGAGCGCCGCACCGCCCGGTTGTAAAAGAGGCGCGACGGGCGAGAGAAGGAAGAAGAGTACGAGAAGCAGTTTGAAGAAACTATGTTTGGATGTCATCGCTTTGAACCTCATGAAGAATCAACTCCATGTAGAGCGTCCCCTCGACAGGGTTGTGGCGGTACGGCTCTGTCTCGACGAATCCGAGCGAGCGGTAGAGCGCCTGCGCCCCGCGCATCGACGGCAGCGTGTCGAGCCTCATGCGCCCGTAGCCGGCGGCGCGCGCCTCCGCGATGATTGTTTCAGCGAGCCTCCGGCCCAAACCCGTGCCGCGGAATTCAGGCCGGACGTAGAGGCGTTTCATTTCGCAGACGCCGCCGTCAATCTTTCTGAGCGCGACGCAGCCCGCCGCCGTCTCACCTTCACGCGCGATGATGAGCCGGCCCGAGGGCGGGGCATATTCGCCCGGCAGACCGTCAAGCTCGCCCTGAAAATTCTGGAAGCACAGGTCAACGCCTATCGAAGCCTCGTACTCGCGGAACAGCCGCCGGGCCTCTTCGACATGAGCCTCACACTCGGCATGATAAATTTCCATGACTTACACCGCGAATTAACTTCTACGTTCGCACGCGCTGAGATAAAGTTGCGCCGCCCGCCAGCGGGTAGGCTCGTGCGCTACACAGTGGCGACGAGCGCGGCGAGCAGCGCGCAACGGAAAGCGACGCGGTCGGCGACGATGTGCTCGTGCGCCGCGTGCGCGCCGTCGCCTTCGACGCCGAGTCCGTCCAGCACAGCCACTCCGCACGCGGCGGCGAAGTTCCCGTCCGAAGCGCCGCCGACGCTCGCCTCCCCCAACTCGAAGTCGAACGCGGAAGCGACGCGGCGCGCACTCTCGAAGAGCGCGGCGACGGCTTCAGTCCGCTCCATCGGCGGTCGGTTGATGCCGCCGCCCACGTGGACGCGCGTTCGCTCGTCGAACGGACTCAAACCACGCAGCGCACCTTCGATTCTTCTCGCCTCGTCCGCCGTGCTGAAGCGAACGTCAACCTCTGCGCGCGCCTCCGCGGCGACGACGTTCGCGTGCGTGCCGCCCTGAACCGTCCCGACGTTGACCGTCGTTCCGAGTTCGGGCCGCGCGAGAGACGACACGCGCTCGACCTGCCGCGCGATTTCCAGCACGGCGCTCGCGCCCTTTTCGGGTTCGAGTCCGGCGTGCGCCGCTCGCCCTTCGACGCCCAAGTTGAAGAGGCCGGTTCCCTTCCTCGCCGTCTTCGCCCGCCCGCCCGACGCGGGCGGCTCAAGCACGAGCACGGCGTCCGCGCGTCTCGCCTCCTCCTCGACCAGCGCGCGACCGCTGCGGCTTCCAGATTCCTCGTCGCACGTCAGCAGAAGAACGACCGGCCTGCGCGGCTCAATGCCGAGCGCGCCGAGCGCGCGCAAAGCCGCGATGACAACCGCGCACGACGCCTTCATGTCGAAGACGCCGGGCGCGTAAATCTTTTCTCCCTCAACGCGCCAGGGCCGCCGTGCGAGCATGCCCTTCGGGTGAACCGTGTCGGTGTGGCCGAGCAGGAGCAGCGTTCGGGTGGAAGTCGTGCCGCCGCCGTGTGCGCGCAAACGAAAATGCTCGCCGTAGTCGTCCGCCGCCGGCACTCGCTCGATTGACTCGACGCGAGGGATCGTCCTCGCCGCTTCTTCGAGAAGACTGACGACCGCGCGACTGCCTTCGGCGTCACCCGACGGCGACTCGATCTCGCAAAGCCGGCGCGCGAAGTCGAGCACCGACGCACGTTCGCCCTCGAAGTGTTCGAGAAGTCGTCGCGCGTTTGAGTTATTCAGCTCAAAGGGCATTCGGGTCGAAGTGTGTTCAGTATTGCCGCGCGCCTCAACTCGCCGTCAGCGTCTCGGCGCGCACGGTCAGAGATTCAACGCGGTCGCGCATGACCTCAAAGCCGATGCCGAGCGCGTCGGGCGCTTTGATCGTGCCCGCGGGCGTGACCGTGACGGGCGGCTCGATGATGTCCTCGGCCCAGTAGCGCGCGCTCGCCGACACGTCGCCGGGCAGCGTGAAGCCGCGCAGCGTCGCCATCGCGATGTTGTGCGCGCGACCGACGCCGGACTCAAGCATCCCGCCGCACCAGACGGGAATGTCATTCTCGCGGCAGACCGCTTCGACTCTCGCGGCCTCTGCGTGGCCGCCGACGCGACCGAGCTTGACGTTGACGATGCGGCACGCCTTGAGTTCTATCGCCTTGCGCGCGTCCTCGCTCGAACGGATTGATTCGTCGAGGCAGACGGGCGTGCTAATCTGCGCCTGGAGCTTCGCGTGGTCGAGCACGTCGTCGAAGGCGAGCGGCTGCTCGACCATCATCAGGTCGAACTCGTCGAGCGCGCGGAGCATCTCGGCGTCGGCGAGTGTGTAAGCGGAGTTCGCGTCAACCATCAGACGTATGTCGGGGAAGCGCGCGCGCACGCGTTCGACCACTTCCCTGTCCCAGCCCGGCTTAATCTTGATCTTGATGCGTTGATATCCGGCGGCGAGTTCGCGCCCGATCTTTTCGAGAAGCTGCTCGTGCGAGTCCTGTATGCCGATTGAGACGCCGCACGGAATCTCCGGCTGCACGCCGCCGAGGTGTCGCCACAGCGGGACGCCCGCGCGCTTCGCCTCCAAGTCCCAGCAGGCGGTTTCAATCGCGGCCTTCGCCATGCGGTTGCCGCGGACGCGGCCCATGAGTGTGCCGACATCCGCCGCCGACTCGGCCTCGCGACCGAGCACCATCGGCGCTAGAAAGTCGCGCGTCACGGCCCAGGCGGAGTCGATCCACTCTTCGCAGTAGAAAGGGCCTTCGCCCGCGGTGCATTCGCCCCAGCCTTCAGCGCCGTCGCGGTCGGCGACGCGGACGAGCAGGATGCGGCGCTCGATTGTGCGCCCGAAGCTCGTCTCGAAGAAGTGTACGAGGCGCAGGCGTATCTCGCGCATCTCAATCCGGCGGATGTTCATGCGGGCAAAGACTCCGAAGTGCTGACGATGCGAAGATATTAGCGCGAGTGTGAGGCGAACACAAAACTTCAGTCGGCGGGAGGTGTGGTCAGGTCGGGGCCGAGGTTTTCCGTCGTCGCGCTCTCCTCGCCTTCGAGTGCGGCGTGGAGCGTGTGCCACGGGAGGCTCGCGCACTTGACGCGCGCCGGGTAGTCGCGCACGCCCGCGAAAATCTTGAGGCGGCCCAGGTGATTCGGCTCAGACTCCTCGTCGAGTTCGCCCGTGACCATGCGGTGAAACTCCTCGAAGAGAGAGCGCGCCTCTTCGCGCGTCTTGCCCTTGACGGCCTGCGTCATCATGCTGGCCGAGGCCTTCGAGATGGCGCAGCCCGACCCGACGAAACTCACCTCGCGCACCGCGCCCTCGTCCATCAGGAGATAGACAGTCAGTTGATCGCCGCACAGGGGATTGAATCCTTCAGCCGAACGGTTCGCGCCTTCGAGCTTCTGGAAGTTGCGCGGCTTCTTGTTGTGGTCGAGGATGACCTGCTGGTAAAGCTCGCTTAGCTCTGACATCTAACTGAAAACCTCGATAACCTTCTGCACGGCGTCGGCGAGCCGTTCAACCTCTTCCCTCGTGTTGTAGAAGGCGAAGGAGGCGCGGGCGGTCGCGGGCACTCGGAAGTGCTGCATGACGGGCTGCGCGCAGTGGTGGCCTGCGCGGATGGCGATGCCCTCCTGGTCGAGAATCGTGCCCACGTCGTGCGGGTGCACGTCGTCAATCACGAAGGCGAGGACGCTCGCCTTCTCGCGCGCGTTGCCGATGATGCGGACGCCCTCGACTGCGGAAATCTTCTCGGTCGCGTAGGCGAGAAGCTCCTGCTCGTAGCTTTGCGCCGCCGCACGGTCGAGCGTGTTCAGGTAGTCAATCGCCGCGCCGAGGCCGATCTGCGAGGCGATTGCCGGCGTGCCGGCCTCGAACTTGTCGGGGATGGCGGCGTAGGTGCTGCGCTCGAAGGTGACGGTGCGGATCATCGAGCCGCCGCCGAGGAACGGGTTCATCTTCTCAAGCAACTCCGCGCGCCCGTAGAGGACGCCGCTGCCCGTCGGCGCGAACATCTTGTGGCCGGAGATGGCGTAGAAGTCGCAGCCCAAGTCCTGCACGTCAATCTTGATGTGCGGCGCGCCCTGCGCCCCGTCAACCATGACGGGCACGCCGAGCTTGTGCGCGCGCGACGTAATCTCCTTAATCGGATTTATCGTGCCGAGCGCGTTCGAGACGTGGCCGACGCAGACGAGCCGCGTGCGCTCGTTCAGGAGCGCGTCGAACTCGTCGAGCAGGAGTTCGCCCGCATCATTCATCGGGATGACGCGCAGGCGCGCGCCCTTCTCTTCGCAGAGCATCTGCCAGGGCACGAGGTTCGAGTGGTGCTCCATCTCGGAGACGACGATCTCGTCGCCCTCGCCGATGAACTTGCGCCCGTAGCCGTGCATGACGAGATTGATGGCCTCGGTCGCGCCGCGCACGAAGATGCACTCGCGCGCATCGCGCGCGTTGATGAAGCGCTTGACCTTCTCGCGCGCGCCCTCGTATGCGGAGGTGGCGCGCTGGCTCAGGTAGTGGACGCCGCGGTGTATGTTCGAGTGCTCCTCGCGCAGGTACTTGCTCCCGCGCTCGATGACGATCTGCGGGACTTGCGACGAGGCCGCGTTGTCGAGATAGACTAGCGGCTTGCCGTTCACCGTCTGGCTCAGAACGGGAAAGTCCTCGCGGACGCGCCGAACGTCCCAACGGCCCGTCGCTCCCAGCGTCCCCTGCTCTTCGATTGTCTTCTCTGTCGCGATCATGATTTCGACTCTCTGATCTGTTTCATGAAACTTCAGACTTCGATGCGCGCGCTCAAACGGCTGAGTATGGCGCGGTCGAGCTGCGCGCGGATTGACTCGTACTTGATCTTCTCGACGATCTCCTCGGCGAAGCCGTAGGTCAAAAGGTTGCGCGCGAGGTCTGCGTGCAGGCCGCGGCTCAGGAGGTAAAAAAGCTCGTCCTCTTCCAACTGGCCGACGGTCGCGCCGTGCGCGCACTTCACGTCGTCGTTGTAGATTTCGAGCTGCGGCTTGGTGTCAACGCGCGCGTCCGCCGAGAGCAGAAGGTTCTTGTTGCTCTGCTCGGCGTCCGTGCCGTGCGCGCCCTCGTGGACGAAGACGCGACCGTTGAAGACCGCGCGGCTCTTGCCGTCGAGTATGCCCTTGTAATTCTGGCGGCTCGTGCAGTGCGGCTTCAGGTGATTGATGAGCGAGTGCGTGTCCGCGTGCTGCCCCGTGCCGACGATGTAGAGTCCGTCAACGCGGCACTCCGCGCCTTCGCTCTCTAATTTCACTTCGATGTTGTGGCGCGACAACTGCGCGCCGAGCGTCACTGTCGTCAGGTCGTAGAAGCCGTCGCGCGCGAGTTCGGCGCGTGTCGAGGCGACGTGGAAAGCGCGTTCGCTCTCGCCCTGAACCTTGCAGTGCGCGACGCGCGCGCCCTCGCCGACGAAGACTTCGACGACGGCGTTCGTGAAATAAGACTCGTCCGAAACTGACGCGTAGCTTTCGATGATGTCGAGCCGGCTGTTTCGCTCGGCGACGACGAGGACGCGCGGGAAAGCCGCCGTCTCAGCATCCGTCCGCGTTGAAATGAAGAGTAGCTGAACAGGCGCGTCCGCCCGCACGTCTTTAGGCGCGTAAAGAAAAGCCCCGCCGCGAAGGAATGACGTGTTGAGCGAAGAGAAAGCGTCGCCCGACTTCTCGGAGAGTCTTCCGAGACGTTCACGGACGACGCCTGTGTGCTCGCCCGCGAGCGCCGCGCCGAGGTCTTCGGCGACGAACCCGCGCGGCAACGCTTCGAGCGAAGACAGCTCCCGGTTGAAAATGCCGTTGACGAAAACGAGTCTGCTGCGCCGCGCCTCTTCGTAAACGAGATGCTCGACCGCGTCCCGTTCTATTTTCGCCGCGCGCTCTTCGCCGGCGACCTCGAAAGCCTTGCGCGCAAGCGGCGCGACGTTCGTGTACTTCCAGTCCTCTTCGTTGGTGGTCGGGAATCCGGTCTCCTCGAAACGCTCGAACGCGCCCTCGCGCAGACGCGCGAGCCACGACGGCTCGCCGCCACCGCCCCGCGTCGCGAACTCTTGGAACGCCCCGGCGTAAACACTCTGCTCTTTAATGGCCTGTGACATCTTTAAGCTTTCGGCATCCGGCTTTCAGCGCTCGGCTTCGGCCATGCCTTTGTAATCCGAATCCTAATTTAGTCGCTCAACACACAACCAAAGCAGTCGGCAAACAAAACGCTCACGCGCTGATTGCCGACTGCTGCCCGCCGACGGCCTCTTTAATCCAGTCGTAGCCCTTCTCTTCGAGTTCGAGCGCGAGTTCCTTGCCGCCGGAGCGGACGATGCGACCGCGGTAGAGCACGTGCACGTGGTCGGGCACGATGTAGTTGAGAAGGCGCTGGTAGTGCGTGACGAGGACGACGGCGTTATCGGGCGTGCGGAGTTTATTGACGCCGTCGGCGACGACGCGGAGCGCGTCAATGTCGAGGCCCGAATCGGTCTCGTCGAGCACGGCCAGCTTCGGCTCAAGGACGGCCATCTGCAAAATCTCGTTGCGCTTCTTCTCACCGCCGGAAAAGCCCTCGTTGACAGAGCGCGACATCAGGCCGGCGTCCATCTCGACAATCTTCGCGCGCTCGGCCAGAAGGTCTTTGAACTCCAGCGGGTCGAGTTCTTCTTCGCCGAGGTGCTTGCGCTTCTCGTTGTAGGCGAGCCGGAGGAACTGAGCGTTCGACACGCCGGGCACTTCGACGGGGTACTGGAACGCGAGGAAGACGCCCTCGCGCGCGCGCTCGTCTGGCGCGAGTTCGAGCAGGTTGCGCCCCTCGTAAAGAACCTCGCCCTTCGTCACTTCGTAGGCCGGGTGGCCCGCGAGAATCTTCGCGAGCGTTGACTTGCCCGACCCGTTCGGCCCCATGATGGCGTGAACCTCGCCCTTATTAATCGTCAGACTGATGCCGCGCAAGATTTCCTTGCCGTCAACAGTCGCGTGTAAATCTCGAATCTCTAGCACTGTAAATTTTCTCCGAAAATTTGAGAGGTCAGAGGCCGGAGGTCAGAGGCCAGTTGTAAGAATTTATTACTGACCTCTGACCTCCGACCTCTGGCCTCTGCTTTCATCCGACGCTGTTCTCAAGCTTCAGACCCAACAACCTCTGCGCCTCGACGGCGAACTCCATCGGAAGCTCGCGGAACACGTCCTTGCAGAAGCCGTTGATGATGAGCGAGACCGCGTCCTCCTGCGAGATGCCGCGCTGCTGGAGGTAGAACAACTGCTCCTCGCTGATGCGCGAGGTCGTCGCCTCGTGCTCGACGCGCGCGGTGTTGTTCATTACCTCGATGTAAGGAAATGTGTTCGCGCCCGAACGCCCGCCGATGAGCATCGAATCACATTGCGTGTAATTGCGCGCGCCCTCGGCCCCGGCGAGGACCTTGACGAGTCCGCGGTACGAATTGTTCGAGCGACCCGCGGAGATTCCCTTCGAGACGATGGTCGAGCGCGTGTTCCTGCCGATGTGGATCATCTTCGTCCCCGTGTCGGCCTGCTGCGCGTGATTGGTGAGGGCGACCGAGTAGAACTCGCCGATGGAGTTGTCGCCCTGAAGGATGCACGAAGGGTACTTCCAGGTGATCGCCGAGCCGGTCTCGACCTGCGTCCACGAAATCTTCGAGTTGCGCCCGCGGCATGCGCCGCGCTTGGTGACGAAGTTGTAGATGCCTCCCTTACCCTCCTCGTCTCCGGCGTACCAGTTCTGCACGGTCGAGTATTTGATCTCCGCGTCGTCGAGCGCGACGAGTTCGACGACCGCGGCGTGGAGCTGGTTCTTGTCGAACTGCGGCGCGGTGCAGCCTTCGAGGTAGGAGACGTGTGCGCCCTCCTCGGCGACGATGAGCGTGCGCTCGAACTGGCCCGACTCCTGATTGTTGATGCGGAAGTAGGTCGAAAGCTCCATCGGGCAGCGGACGCCGCGGGGGACGAAGACGAACGAGCCGTCGGTGAAGACTGCGCCGTTGAGCGCGGCGAAGAAGTTGTCGCCGACGGGGACGACCGAGCCGAGGTATTTCTTGACGAGGTCGGGGTAGTCGCGTATCGCCTCGGTGAACGAGCAGAAGATGACGCCGTGCTTCTTGAGTTTTTCTTTGTAGGTCGTCGCGACCGACACCGAGTCGAAGACCGCGTCAACGGCCACGTTCGCGAGCTGCTTCTGTTCGCTCAGGGGGATGCCGAGCTTCTCGAACGTGCGGAGGAGTTCGGGGTCAACTTCGTCGAGACTCGCCTTCTTCGCCTTCTGCTTCGGCGCGCTGTAGTAGATGATGTCCTGGTAGTTGACTTCCGGGTACTTGATGTTCGGCCAGTGCTTCGGCTCCGACATCTTCTGCCACTGGCGGAAGGCCTTGAGGCGGAACTCAAGCATCCAGTCCGGCTCGCCCTTCTTCTCGGAGATGAGGCGGACGGTCTCTTCGCTCAGCCCCTTCGGAATCACGTCCGACTCGATGTCGGTGACGAAGCCGTACTTGTACTCTTTGTTTGTCAGCAGTTCGATTGTGCTCATCTTAAGAATGCTTCCTGAATCCTCGTCAAAAATTTCAGCGCGCTCGCCCGCTCAAAGCCTCCGACTTCGTCCGCGTTCCCTGAATCTGGTGCAGGACGTTGTCAACCTTGCGCTCGGTTCCGATTAGCTGCGCGAGCGTGACGGCGGACAGCGCGCGCTCCACGACCTCGTGGACGTTGACGATGACGGAGCGGATGCCGCAGTCGCTCGTGTGGACGCACGAGTCGAGCAGGCCCGCGTAGCTCTTGCAATGGCCCTCGACCGTGTCCTCGTCCAAGACCTTGATGACTTCGCTCAGGCGAATCTCCGAGGCGGGCCGTGCGAGCTTGTAGCCGCCCTTCGTCCCGCGGATGGAGCTGACGAGTCCGGCCTTGTTCAAAAGCCACATCACCTTGCCCGCGTTCGCCTGCGACATCCCCTCGCGCTCGGCGACCTGCGCGAGCGTCAAAAACTCGCCCTCGCCGAGCCGCGCCAGTTGCAGCAGGCAGCGCAGACCGTACTCTTCACGTGCCGAGACTTTCATAAAACCGAACCCGCAAGCTTGACCGCGAATTTTGAGCGCAAGCCCATGTTAACCATACCTTACTTTTTTGTCAAGATTGCAGATATGTCGAAAAACGGGCGAAAAAGCGATTTTTCTTCTGTCGAAGCGGGCTTTGTTGTTCTTTTCAGTTGAGAGGACGGCGGTGAGTTCACCACGGAGACACGGAGGACACCGAAGCTGCACGGAGTCGCTCAAATCTCCGTGCAACCTCCGCGTTCTCCGTGCCTCCGTGGTGAATCTTCTATGTCCTTATCACAGGCGGAAGCTGGTTTAGTGCGGCTTGCCTGAAGACTCCAAAAGCTCGCCCTGCTCGTAAGCGTCGGCGAGTTGTTCGAGCGCGGCGACGCGGCGGCGGAGGCTTTCGCCTTCTTCGGTGTCGGCGACTTTGCGCGGCGGGTCGTAGGCGCGGACGGTCGTGACCTTGGGCACGATGTCGGCCCCGGCGGTGATG
>Ga0070740_10005153_pt1 | contig 12314 bp, 10 predicted proteins | sample Coa_R2_FD_67286 | JGI IMG/M metagenome (GOLD analysis project Ga0070740, IMG submission 67286) | Surface soil microbial communities from Centralia Pennsylvania, which are recovering from an underground coalmine fire - Coalmine... | ecosystem: Environmental > Terrestrial > Soil > Unclassified ...
GCTAATGCTGGTGATGTTCGGGGTCGGGGTGGGCAACCTCGGCTGGATGCTCCTGCTGGCGGCCGTGATGGCCGCCGAGAAGAACCTCCCTCGTGGGCGGCGGCTCAGCGCCCCCCTCGGGGTCGTGCTGCTCGCCTGCGGCCTGCTGCTGCTCGCCGGCAGCGTGGCCGCGGGTGGATAGCGCTCCTCGGCAGCCCGCGGCGCTGCTCCCGGCGATACCATCAGATTGACCTGTGATCCGCGCGTCGCTATGATGGCGCCACGGCCGCCGCGGAGAGGCCGAGCGGCCCATCGCTGCTGCCGCGTGGGGGATGAGCGCGCCGCGCCCGCCGGGCAGCTATGCCGGGCGCGGGACGAGCGGCGGGCAGCGCGCCGCCAGGCGAGGCCCGAGGAGGGATGCGATGATCAAGATCTCGGCGGTGACGCACTGGGGCGTCCCGGTAAACGACCTCGACGAGGCCGAGCGGTTCTACACGGAGATCATGGGGTTCACCGCCCTCGGTCGCCTGCCCAACGGGCACATGTCGTGCTTCGAGGTCTGCGGGCAAGAGATCGTCCTCTTCCTGCGGAAGCAGCCGCTCGTGCGCACGCCCGAGCAGGACGGCCTGCTGCACCCCCTGGCCTTCGAGCTGGACGCGGCCGAGTGGGAGAAGGCGGCGCGGCTGATCCACGAGCGCGGCATTCCGCTGGCGCTGCCCGTCCAGTACCGCACCGGCAGCCACTACGCCGGCCGCGAGCTGTACATCCTGGACCCCTCGGGCAACATGATCGAGTTACGGGATGCTTCCTGGACGGCCGCCCAGCCGCGCCTGTCCTTCGAGGAGCTGGTCGGGGCGGCGGCGCCCGCGGGCGCGTAGGGCCGCAGGACGCCCGCCGAGTCGGGCGCCCGCCGGAGGGCCGGGGCGCGCTGGACCAGTCGGCGGAAGGGAGGCGCACGGTGACTCGCTGGCCGCGGCCGTTGGCGACGCAGCTCGTCGGCAGCTACACCAAGCCGACCTGGCTACTGGACAAGAGCACGATCGGGGGCGAGCGCTGGAGCGCCCCGCCCGACGTGCTCGCCGAGGCGCAGGACGATACCGTGCGCCTCGCGGTCTACGACCAGGAGCGCGTCGGCCTCGACCTGCTCAGCGACGGCGAGGGCCGCCGCCTCAACTTCGCCCGCCACTTCTCCAGCCGCTGGCTGGGCGTCGACGCCGAGCAGCTCGGCACCGTCGTCCAGGCCCGCGTCGGCACGGCGCGCTACCCGCGCGTGGTCGGGCCGATCCGCTGGCCCGGGCCGCAGGTCGTCGACGACCTGCGCTACCTCAAGAGCCTCACCGACCGCCCCGTGAAGATGACCGTCGTGGGGCCGCTCACGGCCGCGGCGCGCCTGGTCGACGAGTACTACCACGACCCCGCGGCGCTGGCGGACGACTGCGCGGCGGCGGTCAACGCCGAGCTACGCGCGTTGGAGGCGGAGGGCTGCGCCCTGCTCCAGCTCGACGAGCCGGTGCTGCACACCAACCTCGGGCCGTTTCGCCCCCACGCCGCGCGGGCGCTGGAGCGCGCGCTGGCGGGGCTGACCACGCCGGTCGCGGTCCACGTCTGCTACGGCTACGCCTACCGCTTTCCGAGCAAGGAGGCCGATCCGGCCTACGCCGAGGCGCTGGCGATCCTCGCCGCCTGCCCGCGGGTGGACTGGATCTCGCTGGAGTACACCCAGCCGGGCCACGAGCCGGAGATCCTGCGCCACTGCGGCGACAAGGGGATCGTCCTCGGTGCGCTCGACCTCGCCACGCAGGCCGTGGAGCGGCCGGAGGCGATCGCCGCCCGCGTGCGGGCCGCCCTCTACGTCGTCGCGCCGGAGCGGCTGCACCTCGCGCCGGACTGCGGCATGTGGCACCTGCCGCGCCCGGTGGCGCTCGCCAAGCTGCGCGCGCTGGTCCTGGCCGCCGAGCTGGTGCGGGTGGAGCTGGCCGGGTAGGGGCTACTGGCTCAGCGGTAGGGGCCGAGCTGCTGGGCGGCGTAGGCGGCGAAGGACGGGTCGATCACCTGGTCGGGCGTCACGGGGCCGCTGTAGTAGCCGCGGGCGCGGTAGTAGCTCACCTCGCGCTCGAGGCTCTGCTCGTTGATCCGCCCGTCGGGGTCCAGGCCGGCCATCTGCATCTGGTCGTAGACCGCGGGGTCCTTCACGGCGGTCGTCTCGGTGAGGATGCGCACGGCGTCGGCGCGGCCCTCGCCCTTCAGGAAGGCGTCGTTGTAGGCGCGGACGCCCTTCAGGTAGGCGACCATGAAGCGCTGGGCGAGGTCGGTCTGGGCGGCGAACTGGCCAGAGTAGAAGACCAAGCTGGCCTGGTAGGCGCCGCCGAAGGCCGTGCTGCCGTAGCCCGGCTCCCAGGTGCTGACCAGGCCGCGCGCCACCGCGGCGCTCAGCGACGGCTCGATGAGCACGGCCGCGTCCAGGGCGTGGTTCGCCAGGCCGGCCAGCATCTCCGGGTAGCCGAGCGCCACGAGGTCGACGTCGTCGGGGGTCAGGCCGCCGCGCGCAAGGATGTCGGCGACGAGGGCCTCGCCGCCGCTGCGCAGGACGGACATACCGATCCGCCGGCCGCGCAAGTCGGCGGGCGTGCGCACCTGCCCGGACTCGACGAGGTCGCGGCGCAGCGGAACCTGGACGAACTCGAAGCCGGGGCGCGCGCTGCCCTTGTCGGCCACGGCCTTGATCCCGATGCCGCGCTCCACGGCATTCAGCCAGACGATGCCGAAGTTGCCGCTGCCCACCTCCAGGTCGCCCGAGGCCAGCGGAACCATCGTGTCGGGCCCGCTCTGGAACGGGACGTACTCGACATCGATCCCCTGCTCGCGGAAGTAGCCGCGCTCGCGGCCGATGAACACGCCGGCGTCGGAGAGCGACTGGGTGGAGCCGAAGCGGACGGTCTGGAGCTGGGCGGCGCTGGCGACCGCGGCCGCGGCGCTCCCGACGGCGGCCGGGCCCGGCAGCGCGAGCACGGCGGCCAGGGCGCCGACGGCGAGCAGGACCAGCGGGTTGCGGCGCGACGACGGGCACGATCGCATCTGTCCTCCTGACCTCACCCCCGCGGCTCCCGCCCGGCTCCGCGCGGGCCGAGCGCGGGCTGCCGCCGGGATCAGCCCCAGATCTTGCGCGCGGTGTCCACCACCAGCTCCAGCTTGCGCCACTGCTCGTCCTCCGTCAGCAGGTTGCCCTGCTCGTTGGTGGCGAACCCGCACTGCGGGCTGAGGGCGAGCTGGTCGAGCGGGAGGTAGCGCGACGCGGCCTCCACGCGGCGGAGCAGGGTGTCCTGGTCTTCGAGCGCCCCGCTCTTGGTGGTGACCAGCCCGAGCACGACCGTCTTGCCCTTCGGCACGAAGCGCAGCGGCTCGAAGCCGCCGGCCCGCTCGGTGTCGTACTCCAGGAGAAAGCGGTCGACCTCCAGGGAGCCGAAGACGCGCTCGGCGACCGGCTCGTAGCCGCCTTCGGCCAGCCAGCGGCTGCGCGAGTTGCCGCGGCAGAGGTGGATGGCCAGCGTGACGGCGCCGCGGTCGACGCCGGCCAGGCAGGCGTTGTCCGCGGCGATCGCCTCGTCGACGGCCCGGTCGGGGTCGACGCCGGCCAGCAGCGCGCGCTCGCGCAGGCGCTCGTCGACGAAGTGGGGGTAGGTAGGCGCGTCGAGCTGGACGTACCGCGCGCCGTCCGCGACCAGCGCGCGCACCTCGCCGCCGATGATGCCCACCAACTCCTGGAGCAGGGCGGCCTGGGTGGGATAGTAGCGGTCGCTGATGCCGGGCCGGTAGCAGGTCAGGCTGGGGAGCAGGAACATCACCGGGCTGGGCAGGGTGGTCTTGGGCGTGCCCGGCGCGTGCTGCTGCAGGAAGCGGGCCTCGTGGGCGGCCAGGCGCCGCACCTGCCGGAGACGGCGGGCGACGACGCGGCCGTGCACCGGCTGCTCGGGCGCCGCGGGGCCGCGCCAGGCCAGGCTCGTCTCGCCTGGCTCGATCCCCTCGACCGAGTCCAGCAGGGGGCTGAGAAAGAACTCGCGCCGATACTCGCCGTCGGTGAAGACCTCCAGGCCGACCTGCCGCTGGCGATCGAGCGCGGCAAGGATCGCCTGGTCCTCCACCTGCCGCAGCGCCTCCCGGTCCAGGCGGCCCTGGGCGTAGGCGGCGCGCGCCTGGCGCAGCGCCGGCGGCCGCAGCAAGCTGCCCACCTGGTCCGCCCGATACGAGCCCTGCATCGGCCTCCTCCTCCCGGCTGCCGCGTCGCCCGCGTGGGCGCCTGCACGGCCGCGGCTGGTGGCGCGCTGCCGTAGCTGTATCGGAGCACTCGGGTCGCTGTCAAGGGCCGCCCGCGGCGCCGGGAATGGCTGTGGTGAGCCAGCCGCTCAGCGCAGGTATGGAAGGAGATTTACGGCCGGTAGTGCTCGGCGAGCCAGCCGCTGGCCTCCAGGTCGCGGAGGATACTGTCGTCGATCAGGGCGTTGGGATCGACCGTGGACGCGTCGGGCAGGTCGAGGTTCTTGAGCAGGGTGGCGATCGCCGGCGCCGACGGCCAGGGGTTCCAGACGTCGCGGTAGACCTCGTAGGACTCGGCCGCCTCGCCGCGGTCCTCGCCGCGGGTGCCGCGCAGGATGGCGTCGATCGCCTGGTCGGGGTTGTCGCGCGCGGCCTGCATCGCGTCGACGTAGCCCATCAGGAAGCGCCGCACGACGTCCGGGTCGCTGGCGAGCTGCTCGCGCGTGCTGGTCACGTTCAGCGTGATCATCTCCAACCCGACCTTCTTCAGGTCCACCAGCACGTGCCCGCCCTGCGCTTCCAGCCGCTCGGGCCAGGGACTGCCCATCGCCGCGGCGTACACTGCCCCGCTGGTCAGGCCGGTGAACAGGCCGGGGTTGTCGCGCAGGTAGACCATCGAGACGTCGCGGCCGGGCTCGAGGCCGTTGCGGCGCAGCATCTCCTGCATCGCGGTCGTCGCCGCCGAGCCGGCCGTCGTGCCGCCGACGGTCCGCCCGCGCAGATCGTCGAACCGCGCGATCTCCGGCCGCGCGACGACCTTGAACAGCGCCCGGTTGATCAGCCCGGCAACGAACACCAGGTTCCGCGCGCCGCCCAGCCAGGCCGTGACGCCGCTGCCGCCGGTCATGCCGACCGGTGCGCCGCCCGAGCTGAGCGCCTGGCTGGCCGTGGCCGGCGCCATGTCGATCAACTGCACGGTCAGCCCGTAGCGCGCGAACATCCCCTGGTCGACGCCGAGCCAGAGAGGCGCGTCCTGGGCGCTGATCGCGGCCACCGGCACGTCGATCTGCCGCGGCTCGGGCGAGGCGGTGGGCCGCGGCGCGGGCGCGGCCGCCGTGGGGGCGCCGCTGGCCGGCGGCGCGGGCGGCGCGGCCGGCGCCGTGCAGGCCCCCGCGGCCAGGATCAGTCCTCCGAGCAGCCACCGTGACAGCCAGCGCATCGTGTGTCCCTCTCCGGCGCGCCAGCGGTTGGCGGCGCCCGCGCGTCTTTCCCTGAGGAATGTCGGGGTGGGCGGGCCGCGGGTGGGCGCCCCCGACCACGCCACCTACCCAGTTTACGGCAGGACCGGCGCGCCCTCGGCTCGGGCGGAGCTGGCCGCGCCCGACGCGCTCGTGGCGACTGCTGCCGCGTCCGGCGGGAGCCAGCCCGGCAGCGACGGCTGCTGTGCTACACTCGCTACGCTGTGGCGGCCGGGGCATCCCTGCCCGCCGCGCGAGCCTGGCCGGCGGAGCCCGTGCGATGTATCGCTCTCCTCGTTGCCTCCCGACTACCTGGCTCCTGGCGCTCGTCGTCGGCCTGGCCGCCTGCGCCCCGACGGCGCGGCCCCAGCCCGCGGCGCCCGCGCCCGCCAGTCCCGCCCAGCCCGTCGCCCAGCAGCCCGCGGCGGCGCCGACGGCCGCGCCCACCGCCGCGCCGGCGCGGGCGGCCGTCGGCCTCGGCGTCATCGGCGGCTCGAGCGACGCGGCGATCTTCCTCGCCGTCGACAAGGACTACTTCGCCGAGCAGGGCCTGGACGTGGACCTGCAGCCCTTCCGCTCCGCCGCCGAGATGATACCCGCCCTCGGCGCCGGCCAGCTCGAGGTGGGCGGCGGCACGCCGAGCGCGGGGCTGTTCAACGCCATCGGGCGCGGCATCCCCATCCGGATCGTGGCCGACCGCGGCTGCCAGTCGCCCGGCCACGGCTACGAGGGGCTGGTGGTGCGGCGGGACCTGGTGCAGGAGGGCCGCTTTCACGACCTCGCCGACCTGAGGGGCGCCACGGTGGCCTTCTCCGCCCAGGGCAGCAGCGGCGAGTTCGTGCTCGACACCGCCCTGGCGAAGCTCGGCCTGTCCACGCGCGACCTGAACGCGGTCGTGATGGGCTTCCCCGACATGCCGGCGGCGCTGGCCGGCGGGTCGGTCGACGCCGCGATGCTCATCGAGCCGTTCCTGGTCAGCGCCGTCGACAAGGACCTCGGCGTGGTCTGGCGGCGCTCGGACGAGCTGTCGCCGGACTTCCAGGCGGCGGTGCTGCTCTACGGTCCGGCCATCGTCCAGGAGCCGGACGTGGCACGCCGCTTCATGCTCGCCTACGTCAAGGCGACCCGCTACTACAACCAGGCCGTCGCCGCGAAGGGCTCGCCGGCCTGGCAGGAGCTGGTCGACGTGCTGATCAGGCACACCAGTGTGAAGGACCGCGCCCTGTACGAGCGGATCGTGCTGCCGGGGATCGATCCCGACGCGGCGGTAAACGTCGAGTCGCTGCGCGCCAGCCAGGACTGGTTCGTCGAGCGCGGCCTGCAGCAGGAGAAGATCGACCTCGCCCAGGCGCTGGACCCGAGCTACGCCCGCGCCGCGGCCAGCCAGCTCGGCCCCGCCCCGCGGTAGGGGACCGTCACACGCGATGCCGGGTGCGGGCAGTAGCCCACACCCGGCATCGCGTCTATGACACTGCTAGGCACCCGCACGCGCTCAGACCGACTCGGGCAGGCCCGACTGCTCGGAGCGGGCCGCGGCGCTGATCACGCGCAGCCCGGCCACGACCGTCTCCGGCTCCACCTCGTCCGCCAGCTTCTCGCCGCGCACGGCGCGGTGGAAGGCCGTCCAGTTGTAGGTGCCGGACCCCCCGGCGACCTCCAGGCACTGGAGGACGCGGCCGCCCCCGGGCGGGCGCGCGCTCAGCTCGAGGCGGGCCAGGTCGCGGGTGGGTGGGCGCTCCGACGGGCCGACGTTGCGGTAGATCGTGCCCCGCTCGTAGTTCAGCGTCAGCGCGCTGCGGTAGGGCTCGCCGTCGTCCACGCAGAACGAGACGAACACGTTGCCCAGCGCGCCGTCGGCGAAGCGCAGGGCGAGCTGGGCGTTGTCGGCGGTGGGGCGGCCGGTGCGGATCCGCGCCTGGAGCAGGTAGACCAGCTCGGGCGGGCCGAAGAGCTGGACGATGTCGTTCAGCATGTAGATCCCCAGCCGGAAGATCGGCGCGGCCGGCGCGCGGCGCGGGTCGTCGTACCAGCCGCCGTCGGCCTGCTCGTGGTAGGAGACCCACAGCTCGGCGCGGCAGCCGACCATACGGCCCAGGTCGTACTCCGCCTGCCAGCGCTTGATCTGGGCCAGGTCAGGGGCGAGGACCGGCTGCGGCGAGTTGAGGTGGAGGACGCGGCCGAGGCGGCGCGCCTCGCGCAGGACGGCGAGCCCCTTGTCCGGATCGAGGTCGAGCGGCTTGGTGGTGATGACCTCCTTGCCGGCCCGCAGCCCGTCGACCACCATCGGGGCGCGCACGTCGGGCGGCACGAACAGGCCGATGGCGGGCACGGTGGGGTCGCGGAGGACCGCCGCGTAGTCGGGATAGGCCCGCACGCCCAGCTCGGCTCCGATCCGCTGGGCCTTGTCGGCGTGCGCGGCGCAGACGCCGACGACCTCGAACAGGTCGCGGGCCAGCGGCGAGCGCAACTGGTGGATCATCTGGAGTCCCCAGTTCAGCCCGACAATGGCGATCGGCACGCGCTCGTCAGCCACGGTGCGCCTCCGCTCCGGCTTGCTGCGCCGCCGCGGCGGGCGTGAGCATCGCCACGTGGTAGTCCTTGCCGATGCCGGGTAGCCCCGCGACCACGGCCCAGGTGACGCCGTCGTCGTCGCTGACGTAGACCTCGCCGCGGGTCGTGCCGGCCGCCACGCAGCAGCCGTCCGGCGCGGCCTCCAGGCCCAGCGCTTCCACGCTGCCGGGGATCGGGTCGGGCAGCCCGTCGCCGAGGACCTGCCAGGTGGCGCCTCCGTCGACGGTCTTGATGAACCGCGACGTCGTCGTGTGCGTCGTGTACCAGTAGCGCGGGTTGGTCATCGCCCCGGCGAAGTAGAGCACCGACTCCTGGTGCGGGTGCATGATCAGCGGGTCGGCGTACATGATCCCCTCGATGGAGCGGCCGAGGTAGGTCCAGCTCTCGCCGGCGTCGTGGCTCTGGTACAGCCCCTCGCCCGTGGCCATGTGCAGGTGCCGCGGATCGGACGAGCACACCAGCACGCGGTGGACGTCCTCGTAGAACCCGTCGAGCACCCGCCAGCTCCGGCCGCCGTCGCTACTCTTGAGCACGCCGCCGACCTCGATGCTGACGTAGAGCGTCTCGGGATCGGTCGGGTCGACGGCGACGTGCTTGACGTGCCCACGGTTGGGCTGGCCGGGGAAGAACCACTGGTCCACCGTGGGCACCGCCCGCATCGCGGCCAACTCCACCCAGCTCTCGCCGAGGTCGGTGCTGACGTAGAGGTGGGCCGGCTCGGTGCCGGCGTACAGGCGTAGCTCGCCGCCAGCCCGGACGTAGGTCACGGTCCAGACGCGGTCGAAGGCCATGCCGCGGTCGCGGCGCTGCCAGCTCCGGCCGCCGTCCGCGCTGGCGTGGAGCCCGTCGTCCTGCGTCGCGACGAACAGCATCCCGCTCGCCGGCTCGAGCGTCACCGCGTTGACCATCTGCCCGCCCAGGAATCGATCGGCCTCCTGCCAGGCCGCGCCCGGGCTCGCTCGCCTGAGGCGGACGACGCCGTCGACGGTCCCGGCCAGGATCTCCGTGCAGGGGCCGTCGGCCGTCGAGATGGTTCGGCCGCCCACCGATAGACAGAGAGCCATCGATCACCTCCTGCCAGGCCGCGCCGGCGCTCCGGGCATTATGCTGCGCCATATCACGCGGGGACCAGTCCCCGCGCTTCAGCGTGCCGAGGTAGTCGGCCAGGGTGTCCGGCGGCCTCGCCATCGATGGCGAGGCCGGTTTGTACTCCCGGGCACACTGCTCACGTACTGGCCGCCGTCGCTAGCTCGCCGCGCAGCACCGTCACCGCCTGGCCGCCGAGGTACACGCGGCCCTCGCCCACCCGCACGCGCACGATGCCGCCGCGCGCCGACGCCTGTAGGCCACCAGCTCACGCCGGCCCAGCCGCTCGGCCCAGAATGGCCCCAGACAGCAATAGGCCGAGCCGGTCACCGGGTCCTCGTCGATGCCGGCGGCCGGTGCGAAGAAGCGCGCGACGAAGTCGTAGCCGGCCGTGGTGGCGCGGCTGGTCACGCTGATCCCCCGCGCGGGGATGGCGCGCAGCGCCGCGAAGTCCGGACGCAGCGCCCTCAGCACGTCCTCCGACTCGACCTCCACCAGGTAGTCGAACGTGCTGCGGCCGACGTAGCGAGGCGCCGCGCCAAGCGCCGCCGCCAGGCCCGGCGGCGCCTCGGCCGGCTGCTCGGGCGTGGTCGGGAAGTCCAGCTCGATCCACTGGCCCCGCCGCTCGGCCGTGAGCAGGCCGCTGCGCGTCCAGAACCGCGCCGGCTGGTCGGGCGACAGGTGGCCGTCCTGCCAGAGGACGTGCGCGCTGGCGAGGGTGGCATGGCCGCAGAGATCCACCTCGATGGTGGGCGTGAACCAGCGCAAGTCGTAGCCATCGGCACGGCGCACCAGGAACGCCGTATCGGCCAGGTTCATCTCACGTGCCACGGCCTGCATCCACGTCGGGTCGGCCGCGGCGGGCAGCGCGCATATCGCGGCCGGGTTGCCCGCGAACGGCTGATCCGTGAACGCGTCCACCTGCGTGATCGTGAGGCCCATCGCCAACTCCCTTTCGCTAGCTGAGTGGGTCTTCCTTCGTGTGAGCCTGGAAACCAACGACCTTCGCACGATTGCCGCGCGATCGCCTCTCGCACCTGCGCGCGCCTTGCGAAACCGGGCATATGTGGTCTGAGCCGCGGCTCATGCCACGTGCGGAGGCCGTCGTCCTCCTCGAGCTGTGGTTAGCTGCTCGACTGAGAAGCCGCCTCGATCCTGTCCCCCAGACGAATCGCTCCGTCTGTCAGGATGTCCGCCCTCAGCCCGCCCTGGTGGACGAGCCCGGCGATGACGCCGGGCCGGGTCAGCCGCTGCAGGTGCACGCACGGCTCGCAAAGGCGCTGGCCGAACGCGCGCACGGACCCGATCGTGAACTCCCGCCCGACCAGGGCATTGAGGTCGATCCCCCGGGTGACCAGGTTGCGCCGGGCCTCGGCGGGGGCGAGTTGCGAGCCGTCCGGGAGCACCAGTCGATCGAGCGCCTCGGACTCGATGAGCGTCAGGTCATAGCCACGTATTCGATCCGACCCCGGCGTGAAGGTACCCGCCTTGGCCGCGTACCGATCGCCCGACAGCCCCCTTCCCTTGAGCGCGGTCGCCGTGACAAGCGACTGCATCGGCCCGGTCTTCACCTCGCTGACGTAGATGCCGACGACCTCGCCTACGGTGCGATCGGCATGCACGGCTAGCGTTCGGAAGGGCTGGAAGGGGACGAGCAGCAGAGCCTGCTGAAAGCGCAGCTCATCGACCGACTTGCCGACGAGGGCGGGAGCCGCGGGGCTCGCGATGACCGCGGAGGGGGTCCCGAAGAGCAGGACGGCCGCGGGTTGTCCGCCCTCATCTGGAGCATCGACGAGACCGATCCAGTGACCGGGCCAACTGAACTGCTGCGGATTGGCGATCGGCACGAGCCCGCAGTCGAGGCGCGCGAGCCACTGGCGCAGCACCGCGAGCCACTCGGTCCCAGACTCGTCGGGTGACGGCAGCTCGTGGAGGGCATGGCCGGTGAGATCGGCCACGAATGCCGTGATGACCTCGCCAACACGGCTCGTCGAGTCCATACATCAACTCCAGTTGCGGGCGGGCCGGACGGTTGGCTGCGCACAGGATAGCCGCTCAGGTTCCACCGGGCCCACCTGGGAGAGATTCCGCTGAGGCCGGCGCGCGCGGCGCGCCCTACGGTTGGTCAGCGGACCAGCCCGCCCTGCGGGCCGCCTCGATGAGACTCAGGATGCGCTCCGGGGTGAGGGGCGCGTCGCGGACCTCGACGCCGAGGGGGCGCAGGGCGTCCTCGACGGCGTTGCCGATCGCCGCCGGTGGCGAGATCGTACCGCCCTCGCCGAGGCCCTTCACGCCGAGCGGGTTGCGCGGCGAGAGGCTCTCCTGGTGGCCGAGGGCGAACGGCGGGATGGCGTCGATCGTCGGCAGGAGGTAGTCCATCAGGCTGGCGTTCGTGAGCTGGCCGTTCTCGTCGTAGACCAGCTCCTCGAGCAGGGCGCCGCCGATGCCCTGAGCCACCGCGCCGTGGATCTGGCCGTCGACGACCATGGGATTGATCACGCGGCCGCAGTCGTGGACCACGACGTACTTCAGCAGGCGAACCATCCCCGTCTCGACGTCGACCTCGACCTGCGCGGCGTGGACGGCGTTGGCGTAGGTGACCGTGGACGGCTCGAAGTAGTGCGTCGCCTCCAGGCCGCCGGCGGCGTGCTCGGGCGTGTGCAGGTGGTCGTCGGCCGCCGGGCCGCCCGCGCCGGCCAGGGTGCTGCTGCCCTTGCCGGTGGCGATGGCGGCGAGCTGGGCGAAGCTGACGGCGCGGTCGGGCGTGCCGACGACGCGCACGGCGCCGCCGCGCAGCTCGAGGTCGGTCGGCGCGGCCTCGAGGGCGTCGGCGGCCAAGTTGCGGAGCTGCTGCTCCAGATCCTCGGAGGCGAGGGCGATCGCCGTGCCGGCGACCACCGCGCTGCGGCTGGCCGCCGTGCCCACGCCGCGGTCGACGCCGAAGGTGTCGCCGGGCACGACCGTCACCTGGTCGATGCTCAGGCCCAGGCGCTCGGCCGCCACCTGGGCGAAGGTCGTCTCGTGGCCCTGCCCCTGCGAGGCGGCGCCAGTGTAGACCCATACCTGGCCGTCGGCGGCGACCCGCACCGAGGCGCCCTCGAACGGCCCGACGCCGGTCCCCTCGACGTAGGCCGACAGGCCCACACCGCGGTAGACGCCGCGCGCCCAGAGGGCCGGCTGCTCGCGGCG
>Ga0070740_10005154_pt1 | contig 12312 bp, 6 predicted proteins | sample Coa_R2_FD_67286 | JGI IMG/M metagenome (GOLD analysis project Ga0070740, IMG submission 67286) | Surface soil microbial communities from Centralia Pennsylvania, which are recovering from an underground coalmine fire - Coalmine... | ecosystem: Environmental > Terrestrial > Soil > Unclassified ...
GGGTAAAAGCCCTCCACCGCGCGTTTTCCTCAACGGCAAGCCCCGCGCGGCTTGTTTGAGGCGCGGTCAGCCGCGGCTGACGGCGTCGAGAATCGCCAGCCCTTCCACCGCCAGGCCCGCGGTCAGATTGTCCAGCATCAGGCGTTTGAGATGCTGGGTCAGCGCGGTGCGCGCATAGCGGATGGTCAGCGGCGGTTTGGCGACGATCTGCCGGGCCAGTTCCCAGGCGCGCGCCAGCAATTGTTCGCGCGGCAGGACCTCGCTGACGATACCCAGCGCCAGCGCCTCGCGGGCCGGTATCTTTTGGCCGGTGAGCAGAAAATAGCGGCCGCGGTTATAGCCCAGCAGCAGCGGCCACACCACGTGCACGCCGTCGCCGGGCACCGCGCCGCCGGGGAAGTGGGCGAGGTCGGCAAACTCCGCGTCTTCGCTGGCCAGCACGATATCGCTGAGCACCGCCAGTTCGGCATGGACGTAAGCCGGACCGTTGACCGCGGCGATCATCGGTACCTCGATGTCGAGCAGGTCCATGAGCAGATGCTTGCCTTCGAAGATGATCCGATCCCAACTCTGCGCTGTGGTGCGGCCAAAACTGGCGGCGTCGATCGCGGCGCAAAAGGACTTGCCGGTGCCGGTCAGGATTACCGCCTTGTTGTCGGGGTCGCGCGCGATATCGGTAAACAGTTCGCCGTATTCGGTGTGCGGACCCGGCTGCCAGATCATCTCCTTGCCGCCGGTATGGAAGGTGACCTGCAGGATACCCTCGCGCCGCTCCAGGTGCGCGTGCTGATATTTGTTCTGATACTGTTCGAATCGGCTCATGTGATGCTACCTCCGCTTGGGTGTTGCTCGCCGGAGGCAAACACAATCGCGATTCGCGGCAAAGGTCAAACCGCGGTGCGCTCACTCGTAGCGCAGCGCCTCGATCGGGTCGAGCATCGACGCCTTGCTGGCCGGATAGTAGCCGAAGAAGATGCCGATCAGCGCCGAGAACAGAAAGCCGCCCACCACCGCAAGCGGCGACACCAGCACCGGCCATCCGGCGATGGCCGAAATCAGCCGCGAGGCCACAATCCCCAACCCGATCCCGGCCAGCCCGCCCAGCGCGCTGAGCAAAATCGCCTCGACCAAAAACTGCATCAGGATCTGGATGCGCCGGGCGCCGATCGCCTTGCGGATGCCGATCTCACGGGTGCGCTCGGTGACCGACACCAGCAGGATGTTCATGATGCCGATGCCGCCCACCAGCAGCGAGATCGAGGCCACTGTGCCCAACAGCAGCGTCAGCACGCGGCTGGCGCTTTCGGAGGCCTGCGCGATGTCGTTGAGACTGCGCACGGTGAAATCGTCGTCCTGGCCGGGAGCGACGCGGTGGCGCCGATGGAGAATCCGGCGGACCGCTTCCTGCACCGCATCGACGCTGGCGGCATCGTCGGCCTGGATGAAGATCATGTTGACCACGCCCGAAATCTTGGGCGGGCTGCCGAAGGGACTGACCAGCGCGGCGGCCGACTGGTAGACCGGGCTAGAGGCGGTGGTGCTGGGCAGCCCCGCGTAAGGGTTGAGGATTGGATTGTTGGAGCCGGTCGAACTGGAGGGGACGGTGGCGCTGACTTGCGCCGTGCCCAGCACCTTGCGCTCGGCGGTGTTAAACGGCATCAGCACCACGTCGTCCTGATCCTGGCCGAAGTTGGACTGCCCCTTGGCGGCCAGCACCCCGATCACGCGCAGCGGAAAGTTCTTGACCCTGATCATTGCACCGATCGGGTCGGCGCCTTCGTCAAACAGGTTGTTGACTACCGTCTGCCCCAGCAGACACACCGCGGCGCCGGCGCGCGCCTCTTCTTCGGTAAAGTTGCGTCCTGCCGCCAGCGGCCATTGCCGCACCCTTAGATAGGAGGGGGTCACGCCGTTGATGCTGGTGCTCCAGTTGCGCTCGGCGTTGACCACCTGCGCCACCTGGCGGTCCATGTAACTGACCGCCGCGACCGAGGGCGCATCTTTCAAAATCGCATCGGCGTCGGCGACGGTGAGCGTGGACAGGCTGCCGAAGCCCGCGCGCACGCCGTTGGAAGTGGTCGCGCCGGGCAGCACTACGACCAGATTGCTGCCCAGGCTCTGGATCTGCTCGCGCACCGAGGCGCTGGCGCCCTGGCCCACCGCCACCGTGGCAATCACCGCGGCAACGCCGATAAACACGCCCAGCATAGTCAGCGCCGAGCGCATTTTGTTGCGCTGCAGGGCGCGCCAGGCCGCCACCAGCGCCATCCGGGCAAACGCGCCCGAGCCCGACAATACTTGGGCGGGCGCGGCGGTTGGCTCAGGGACGAGCAGCGCGGCGGCGGGCTGGGTGCGTTGGTCGGCGATCACGGCGCCGTCGCGCAGCGTGATTATCCGGTCGGCGTAGGCCGCCACCTCCGGCTCGTGGGTGACGATGATGGTGGTCAGTCCGCGCTCGCGGTTGAGATGGCGGATGATCGCCATTATTTCGTTGGAGTTCTGGGTATCCAGGTTGCCGGTGGGCTCGTCGGCGAGCAGGATCGCCGGGTCATTGACCAGCGCGCGCGCGATTGCCACGCGCTGCTGCTGTCCGCCCGAAAGCTGATTGGGATGGCTGCGTTCGCGCCCGCCCAGCCCCACCATCGCCAGCAACTGGGCCGCGCGCCGCGCGCCGTCGTTGGCCGCGCCGGAGTAAAACAACGGCAGCTCCACATTTTCAGCGGCGCTGGCGCGCGGCAGCAGGTTGAAGCTTTGGAAGACGAAGCCGATGCGCCGGCCGCGGATTTCCGCCAATGCTTCGTCATCCAGCGAGGCCACGTCGATCCCTTCCAGCAAATATTGCCCGGCGCTGGGGCGGTCCAGGCATCCCAGCATGTTCATCAGGGTGGATTTGCCCGAACCCGACGCACCCATGATCGCCACGAACTCGCCGCGCTCAATCCTCAAGTTGACGCCGCGCAAGGCCCGAATTTCGACTTCACCCACCCGGTAGGTCTTGTCCAGGTCCTTGATTTCGATCAGCGCCGCCGAACCAGAGTTGACGGCGATTTGGGTAGCGCTTTGCATCGTAATCCTTGGCACGTTTACGGGCGGTGTGGTTCCCATTGTAGCTGATTTGACGAGGGAAGTTGGCGCACGTTAGCGCAGCGCCGCGCCGCGCCACGTGGAGCCGGAAGGGCGCCAAAATGGTGACGGAGCAGAAGGCGTGCGGAACGGGGCTGGAGGCGAAGGGTAAGCCTGCTACTGAATGAATCTTCAGCCCGAAAAGGGAGCCGGCCGATGCGGTTACGTTTGCGGGGATCCACGGTTGCGCCGACACTTGTGCTCGCGATAGTGCTCTCCGTGCGTCACGCGCCGCGTGCCGCCGCGAATCCGGCCGCATCCGGGGTCCTGGGTCAACTGGACTTTTCGCACAATGCGGTCAACATCCTGGGCAGCACGGGCCTGTTAAATCCGCTGGGTGTGGCAGTGGATCGCAGCGTTACTCCCAACCGGCTGTACGTCGCCGACCTGGGCAACCATCGGGTGCTGGGATGGCGCAGTATAGAGCGGCTGGCCAACGGCGCGCCCGCTGACCTGGTAATCGGCCAGAAGGATTTTCTGTCCTGGAGTTCGCAATGCAACAGCGCGGCGGTTTCCGCCGCCACGCTGTGTGCTCCGCTGCGGGTAGCGGTTGACGGAGGGGGAAATGTCTATGTGACCGACGGCGGCAACAACCGGGTGCTGGAGTACGACGATCCATTCGACACCGACACGCTGCCCGAGCGGGTTTTCGGGCAGGACGGCAGCTTTACCTCCAGCGCCTGCAACAAGGGTGGAAGTATCAGCGCGGCCACCTTGTGCAATCCCAACGACCTGGCCGTCGATTCCGCAGGCAACCTCTACATCGCCGATACGGACAATTCCCGCGTGCTGGAATTCGACAACCCACTGCGCACCGATGCGCGGGCAGATCGCGTCTGGGGACAGCACGGCAGCTTTTCCACCGGGGCTTGCAATAGGGACGGACTCAGCGCAAGCTCGCTATGCCGTCCAACCATTCTTGCTGTCGATAGCTTGGGCAACCTCTATGTAGGCGACAGCGGCAACCTGCGCGTGCTGGCCTATGTCGATCCGCTGGGCGGCAACACCGCAGCCAATCTGGTTTTCGCCCAGCCTGATTTCGAGACCCGGCTTGACTGGTGCGCAGCGCAGCCGGGCCGCGGCACGATTTGCAAAGCCGGCGGTCTGGCACTCGACAGCGCCGACAACCTCTACCTTACGGGTGTGCTCTATTCGCGAATCCAGGTGTACGAAAATCCTTTGGGTACCGGCAACACGACGCCGGTCGCGGTTTTGGGTCAGCCCAACTTCAACTCGGAAGTATGCAACTACGGGGGAGTGGGACCCGCGAGTCTGTGCCTGCCCTTCGGAGTGAAGGCGGACGGTGCGGATGAGCTGTTTGTGGCCGACTCCGCCAACCATCGAGTGCTCGAATTAATCGATCCAATCGAGAACGCGAAGGGCGCCAGCGCGATTGTGGCCCTCGGGCAATCCTCTTTGGACCGCAATGGGGTAAACCAGCCCAAGGCGAACAGCCTTTATGGTCCGCGCGCGGTGGCCGTGGATTTCAGCACGGTTCCCAACCGCCTTTACGTCGCCGACACCAACAACAGCCGGGTGCTGGGATGGCGCCGGGTGCCGGCGTTTGAAAAGGGAGCGCCAGCCGACCTGGTGATTGGCCAACCCGACTTCCTGTCCACCGGATGCAATCAAAACCGAATCGACGCCGCCGGCAATTCCCAGCCGGCCGCCGATACGCTGTGTCAGCCGGGCGGAGTCGCGGTCGATGCGGCGGGAAACCTGTATGTTGCCGACTCCAACAACTTTCGCGTGCTGGAGTACAAAGCGCCCTTTAGCAGCGGCAAAACCGTGGCTGTGGCCGCCACACGCGTGTTCGGACAGCAGGGCAGCTTCAGCACGCGGATTCGCAATCTGGGCGGGGTGAGCGCCGCGAGCCTGGCGGCGCCGGCCGCAGTGGCGCTCGATGCGGCTGGCAATCTGTATGTCGCCGATCCGCAAAACAACCGGGTCCTGGAATATGACCATGCGGACGCAAGCGACACCATCGCCGACGCGGTCTTCGGGCAGGGCGGCAGCTTCACCGCCAACGCCTGCAATTTCGACGGCTCCTGCGACAGTTCGGGATGCTTCACCAGTGCCGACGCCTTATGCGGCCCGACCGCGGTTGCGATCGACGACATCGGCCGGCTGTACATCGCCGACACCGGCAACAATCGAGCGCTGATTTTTGACACGCCGCTGGCGCCCGCCAAGGTCGCCGACCTGGTCATCGGGCAGGTCGACTTTCGCGCCCTGAACTGCAATGGCTTGTGCGCTCCTCAAGGATTGGCAGTCAATCGCGAGGCGCTCTTTATCGCCAATACCGGCCGCTCGGCGGTCAACCAGTACGATGCGCCGGTGCGCAGCAGCATGCCGCCGTCGGCCGTGATTGGAGCCGAGCAGTGTGCTCAGGACCTTGCCGGCGACAGCACGTTTTGCGGCGTGTCAGGCCTGGCGCTGGACGCCTCCGCGGTGCTCTATGCTGCCGACACCTTCAACAACCGGGTGATGGAGTTCGCACTGGCGCCGACCCCGACCGCGCCGAGGACGCTGACCCCCACCGCGACACCCGCCGGTCCCACGCCCATCCCCAGTCCGACGCCGAGCGCCGGTCCGACCTCAACTCCGGCGCCCGCGCCGCCGTTGATCAGCGCGATTCCGCCAGTGATCAGGGCTGGTGCCAGCTTTACCATCGACGGCAGCGGCTTTACGCCGCAGTCGGTGGTGAATTTTTTCGTCGCCACGGCGGCAGGGTCGATCAATACCGGCCCCTTTACGCCGCTGGCTTTCTCTGCCAGCCGCCTTACCGTCGCGATTCCATCCGACAACCCGCTCGGACAAGGCGTTGCGGCGGTACAGGTGGTGAATACCGGCGATGGCTTTGTGCCGTCCAACCTGATGCTGGCCCTGCTCCAGGGTAATCCGGCCGCCGCCATCCCCAGCATCAGCGCCATCAACGGCACCCCCATCGCATCGGACAGCACCAATCCCGCGGTTGCCGTCGCCAACGTGGAAACCGTTGTGCCGCAGGGCCATCCGGTGACGCTCGACGGCGCCGGTTTCGATGCGACCAATGGCGTCGCGGTCGATCTTTACTGCGCCTGTCCGGCTGGAAAAGTCGGCCCGTTCCTGCTCAATCCAGGCGACCCCGGCCTGACCTCGACCAGAATTTCGTTGCCGGTTCCCTCCTCGGGGCCGCAAATGCCGGCCACCGGCCCCGGCGCTTTCGTGGTAACCAACAAGGGGGCCGATGGCAGCTTCACGCGTCAGAGCAACTCCGTCTCGGTCCCAATCGGCCAAAAGATCACGGTGACTTCGGTCAATGAAGCCGACGGTATTGTGATGGTATCGGGTACGGGATTTTCCACCGCTACGGTGATCAATTTCTTCAATCTACAGGGCGGCTCACCGGTCAATCTGGGCGGGCTTAAACCCAACGGCTCGCCGCGCATCCCGCTCAACTTCATCGATCAGACGCGGATAAGTTTCGTGATGCCGGCCGCAGCCACTCGCGGGCCGGGTTACGTGCAGGCACTTAATCCGCCCTTTATCCCTTTCACCAGTTCCGGAAACGGGGCGGGCGGCGCGTTTAGGGTGGAATAAGCATCTGAATGGATGGCATGGAGCGAGGGGCATGGGGAGCGTGAACCGATGTGTCGCAGTTTAAATTGGCTATTTAATTAGTACTTTGATGTGACCGGCGATAATTAGTGAATTCTAAATTGCGCACTTGATCTATTTCGGGACTCTGTTCCTATTGAATATCGAAAGCGGCGATTTTGTAAAAAATGAACTTTTTTCCCGCCTTCCAATCTGGAGGTATTTTCATCTTCCGGCTATGATAAAGCGCTGTGTCCGTGCGCTATTTATCATCGAGTCACGCGGCAAAGCTCGTTATTGTAACCGCGCTCCTGACCACATGGGTTCGCGCACCGATGGCCGAGGTGGCGGCGAATCGGGTGTTGGGCCAGTTTGACTTCACGCATAACGGCGTCAACATCGTCAGCAACGCCGGGCTATGGACGCCGCAGGCAGTGGCTGTCGATCGCAGCGTTATACCCAACCGTCTGTATGTGGCCGACGCTGGCAACCATCGCGTGCTGGGATGGCACAGTATCAGCGCACTCAACAACGGCAGTCCCGCCGATCTCGTAATCGGCCAGCCGGATTTTCTCTCCTGGGGTTCGCAATGCAACAATGCCGCGGTAACCGGCGCCACGCTATGTTTCCCCTCGCGCGTGGCGGTCGATGCCGCGGGCAACCTCTACGTCGTTGACCAGGGCAACAACCGGGTCCTGGAGTATGACGATCCCTTCAACACCGACACCCAGCCCGACATGGTATTTGGCCAGGGCGGCAGTTTCACCTCCACCGCCTGCAACAAGGGCGGAACGATTACCGCGGGTACGCTGTGCAATCCGGCCGGAGTGGCGGTGGATAACGTGGGCAACCTGTTCATCTCGGACAATGGCAATTCGCGGGTGTTGGAGTATAACCTGCCGCTGGCGAGTGACGATCAGGCCGATGTGGTCTTTGGGCAGTTCGGTCTCTTCAACAGCGGCAAGTGCAATCTGGGCGGAGTCTCGGCGAATTCGCTGTGCAATCCGCAAGCGGTAGCGGTGGACCAGTTGGGTAACCTGTACGTGGAAGACAGCGGCAACTTCCGCGCCCTGGAGTACAATGCGCCGTTCGCCAACACCACTGCCGACCTGGTATTCGGACAATCCAATGACTTTACTTCCAATACCAATCCCTGTCCGTCGCCACCGGTGGCGGCGGTGCTGTGCAGTCCAGGCGGCCTGGCGCTGGATAACGGGGGCAACCTGTATATTTCCGACAGCAGTTTTTCCCGGATCCAGGCCTACAGCTTCCCGGCCCGGACCGGCAACACCGAGCCGGTTGCGGTTGTGGGCCAGCCCAACTTCAATTCCGGCTTGTGCGACAACGGGGGCGTGGATGGGGCCACCGTCTGCTTGCCCGGAGGGATGGCGACGGACGACGACAATGACCTGTTTGTGGCCGACTTCGGCAATCAGCGGGTGTTGAAATACCTCAATCCGCTGGCCACCAATCCGCCCAACACCCAGGCCAGTCTGGTGCTGGGGCAGGGCGCGTTGGACCGCAACGGGATCAACGGGACCAAGCCCAACAGTCTGGGCTCGCCGCGCGCGGTGGCATTGGATTTCAGCGTCACGCCCAATCGTTTATACGTCGCCGACACCGGCAACAACCGGGTGCTGGGATGGCACAGTGTGGCGGCCTTCAGCAACGGCGCGCCCGCCGACCTGGTGATTGGACAGAAGGATTTCTTCTCTGCCGGATGCAATCAGAACCGGACCGATTCGCAGGGCAACTCGCTGCCCGCGGCCGACACGCTGTGCGCGCCTGGCGGCCTTGCGGTGGACAGCGCGGGCGACTTGTGGGTGGCGGACAGCGGCAATTTCCGGGTGCTGCAATACAATCCGCCGTTTGCCAGCGGGCTCACTACCGATCAATCGGCCGTGGTGGTGCTCGGTCAGCAGGGCAGCTTCACCACCCGCATTGAGAACAACGGCGGCGTCAGCGCGCGGAGCATGGCGGCGCCGGCGGGGCTGGCGGTTGACGCCGCGGACGCACTGTACGTGGCGGATCCCGACAACAACCGGGTGCTGAAGTACAACAATCCCCGCGCTTTCAACCCGATCGCGGACACGGTCTTTGGGCAAGGTGGCAGCTTCAGCACCAACCTGTGCAACTACAACAGCGGTTGCCATACCCAGGGATGCCTGGCGACGGCCAGTGCGTTGTGCGGCCCGGCGGCGGTTGCCGTCAACGTGGCCGGCAACGTTTACATCGCCGACACGCTCAATAATCGCGCGCTGCAATATCCGCCCGGAGCGTCGGGCAATCCGGTTGCCAATGTGGTGGTTGGACAGAAAAATTTTTCCGCCCCTTCCTGCACCACGCTGTGCCAGCCGCAGGGGCTCGGGCTGGACGCGGCGGGCAATCTTTATGTAACCGACGGGCTTGCTTCCGAGATCAAGGAATTCGATGCGCCGCTGGTCAACAATGCGCCCGTCAACCTGGTAATTGGAATCAAACTATGCGGCCAGGCACAATCGCTGGCCGATACGATGTGTGGTGTGGTGGGGTTGGGCTTCGATGCCACCGGCAACCTGTACGCCGCCGATACCTTCGATGACCGGGTGCTGGTATTCAATCGCCCTGCAGTTCCCACTCCGACGCCGACCCCCAGCGCCACTCCCACGCCGTCCCGTACCCCGGCGCCGACGGCTACTGCCACTCCCGGGCCAGGTGTGCCCTTCATCAGTGCGCTGCCGCCGACGATTCACACGGGTGCCCAATTCAAGATCGACGGCAGCGGCTTCACCAACGGGTCCAGGGTGAACTTCTTCGTTTCCACCTCCGATGGAGCAATCAACGCCGGACCCCTCACGCCCAGTGCGTTTTCGCCTGCCCAGTTGACCGTACCCGTGCCGGCTGCGGTTCCGCTCGGTCAGGGCGTGGTGGCGGTGGAGGTGGTCAACACCGACAAGAGCTACACGGTTTCCAACGTCGTGCTGACGTTGCTGCAGGGCAACCCCGCGATGGGTATTCCGAGTTTGGTCGGCGTCAACTCAGCGCCGATTTCGCCCGACAGCGTATCGGCCGGTGTTGCGACCGCCAACGTGCAAACCGTCGTGGTGCAGGGTTCCACAGTCACCTTGAATGGCGCCGGATTCGACGCCGTCAATGGCGTCGCGGTCGATTTGTTCTGCGCCTGTCCGGGCGGGAGGGTCCCGGCCTTTTTCATCAACCCCAGTCTCGAGCTGAGTTCCACCCAAATCGTGTTCGATCTGCCCAGTTCCGGTCCGCAGGCGCCGGCCACCGGGCCGGGCTCCTTCGTGGTGCACAACAAGGGCGCGGCCGGCACGTATAGCATGATGAGCAACGCGCTTTCCGTACCGATTGGCCAGCAAATCAGCGTCACCGCCGTCGGCCAGAGCGGGACAGAAGTGATGGTCTTCGGCACCGGGTTTTCGACCCTTACCGTGATCAATCTGTTCAACGTGCAGGGCGCAGTAACGGTGAACCTTGGCGGGTTGAACGCCAGTGGAAAGCCCAAAATTCCGCTTACTCTTGTCGACGCCCAGGAAGTAACCTTCACCGTGCCGGCCGCGGCGGTGCCCGGAGCTGCATACGTCCAGGCGCTCAATCCGCCGTTCGTGCCGTTCACCAGTTCAGGTAATGCCGCGGGCGGTGCGTTTACGCTGAAGTGAAAGTCGGCACGGCGGAAGTTTTTCGATGGGCGCAAGCTGATGATGAGCATAGGGCTTGGAGACAGCGCTGCCGGAGTTTTTGCCCTGGTTGTGCTGCTGTGTGTTAGCGTCGCACCGCTTGCGGCACAGCAGGCTCGTGAAAAGACCGGCGCTGCATTGCCTCAGCCTTGCCTTTCCTATGCCGACTGTCCGCGCGGGATGATCTGTGCTGGCGCCGGCGGGGGAGCGCAGGGAAGTTGCGCACGGCCCGCGCAGATGCCGCATCCACGTCCCGCCTACGACCCCCTGCCCAAACATTACCTGGGTGCGATTTACGGCCATCCGGTGGTCCAGGGCCAGCCGCCTCCCGGCGCCCCGCCCGCCGACCGCGGTGGCGTATGGGACTTGAAGCAGGGGGTCTACCGCCCGCCGCGCGGCGGCCAATGGAGCTATCATCCCGCCGGTCCCACCGGCTTCGACGGAACCTGGACATACTCGCCTTGAGGGTCTGCGCCCGGTTGAGCCAGGACTGATTCCCTCGCCTCGGCTGAAACTATCCGCGCCGCACTACCTACAGTATCGCTGCTGCTGCTAGCATTGCCCTGCCATGAACAAGGCCGATTTTTTTGCCGACGCCCGCGCCGATCTGAGCGGGCCCCTTAGTGGAGTAACCGTGCTGGAGGCCACCACCACGTGGGCGGGGCCGATGTGCGGATGTCTACTCGCCGACCTGGGCGCCGACGTGATCAAGATCGAACCGCCCCACGGCGACGTATCGCGGTTTTTACCGCCCTTTGTGCCGGGCACCAATCCGCCGCTGTCGTTTATGCACGCCTCGGTCAACCGCAACAAGCGCTCCGTGGTGATCGACCTGCGCCAGGAGCAGGGGCGCGACCTGTTTTTGAAGCTAGCGGCCGAGGTGGATGTGATCGTGGAGAACTTCCGCCCCGGCAAGCTCGACCGCCGCGGCCTGGGCTACCAGGGCGTCAAGCAGATCAATCCCGACATCATCTACGTTTCGATCAGCGGCTTCGGGCAATTTGGCGCCTATACGCATCGCGCGGGCTACGACGTGCTGGCCCAGGCGTTCAGCGGGTTCTTGTCGCTGTCGGGCGAGCCGGCCGGCGAGCCGGTCAAACCGCCCACCTTCCTGTCCGACGATTTGGGCGGACTGCACGGCGCGCTGGCGGCGGTCGCCGCCATCCGCCATCGCGACCGCACCGGCGAGGGTCAATACATCGATATCGCGCTGCTGGATTCGATGCTGTTTCAGTCCAACGGCAATCTGGCGCTGGCTGCGATGGACGTCGAGTTGCCCCGCACCGGCAACGAGTTCGTGTTCAACGCGCCCTCCAACCTCTACCGATGCCGCGACGGGTACGTGATGCTCGTCATTTTGGTGGACCATCACTGGAAGCTGCTGGCGCCGGTGATCGGACGTCCCGAACTGGCCGAGCATCCGCACTATGCCACCATCGCCGCCCGTCTTGAGCGGCGCGACGAACTCAACCGCATGCTGGCGCAATGGTTTGGGCAGCGCACCGTCGAGGAGGCGGTCGATTTGCTGGAGGACCAGGGGCTGGCGTTCGCGCCGGTTCGCACCTACGCGCAATCGGCGCAGGACCCGCACGTAATCGAGCGCGACATGCTGCAAACCACCGAGCAGGATGGCACCGCGCTGCTGCACGTGGGTCCGGCCGCCAAGATGTCGCGCACCCCGCTTCGGGTGCGCAGCGCCGCGCCGGCCCTGGGTCAGCATACCGAGGAGGTGCTGGAGCAACTGGGCATCGACGCGGAGGAGCGCCAAAAACTGCGCGGCGCAAAAATAATCTGATCCGACATGGAGTCCTACAAGTACATTTCCGCGGATAGTCACCTGGTCGAGCCCGAGGATCTGTGGGTGACCCGGATGCAGCGCCGCTTTCGCGCTCGCGCGCCGCGGGCCGAAATGCGCAACGGCGAAAAATTCATG
>Ga0070740_10005155_pt1 | contig 12298 bp, 14 predicted proteins | sample Coa_R2_FD_67286 | JGI IMG/M metagenome (GOLD analysis project Ga0070740, IMG submission 67286) | Surface soil microbial communities from Centralia Pennsylvania, which are recovering from an underground coalmine fire - Coalmine... | ecosystem: Environmental > Terrestrial > Soil > Unclassified ...
CCGGCCCGCCGCCTGGGTTGTTGATGCCAAGCGGAACGACAACAAAGCCGTTGATCTCACGTTTTGCGCCCTCCGGGATGGTGCTTTCCACGGCACTCGCAACCCCCACGTTCCGTGCGAATCTTGGGTCCGGATACACAAAGCGCCGGTTCCTGTCCCACACAGCCGGCTTGGCTTTTTGTTGAGGCGTGGACTGGTCCACATAAAGATGCGTCGGGTCGAAATCGAACCTTTCGCTGGATTGTGTATTGTCCACGGCTTCGATTTTGAAGATAGCGAAGGCTTCGTCAGACCGCGCTCTCACAGGCCCGGCTGCCGTATCGTAGGCTTTGCAGATGCCGGCCTGATGGTAGGAAATTAGAACGGCGGAATGAGCGGCGTCAGACAGGGCAATCGACCAGGAGATCAGGAATGAGGCCGACAGAATAAATGTATTCGCCAGTCTCATGGTGCGACTTGCTCTCGGTGCCGTTCAGCTCTTTGGCGCCGAAGGATAGCCCGCGTTCGTCGTCGCCTTCACGAGCGCATCGACCCCTGCCTTGCTATCGTCGTAGGTGACGACCGCCGTCTTATCTTCGAATGACACGACGACGTTGCTGACTCCCGGCACGCTTTGAAGGCTCGCCTTGACCGTGCCGGGGCAGGTGGCGCAGGTCATGTGCTGAACCGCGAGCGTGATCGTCTTTTCGGCGGCGGAAGCGGCCGATGAGCCGAGAACACTGACGATCACGGCAACAGAGGCAGGAAGTTTGGTCATAGGGAACTCCGTTCATGAGTTGAGGAAAATGCTGCGGGCGCGCCGTCTCAAGGTGCTTAGTGCGAGGAACAGCAGCTTGGTTCTTCTGTTACTGTTGCCGCCGCCGCTTCGCCGTTTGCGAGGTCTTTGTATGCCTTGAAGGCCTTTAAGGCCCACATCTCGCCGACACATCCGCCCATTGTGGAGGCGATAGCGAGGAATTCACCAAGTTCTTCTTGGGTCGCGCCAAGCCGGACGGCCTCCTGCACATAGAATTTGAAGCACGGCTCGCAACGGGCCGAGACGGCCCAGAGCGTCGCCGCGAGCGCCTTGTAGCGTGCGGGCACAGCGCCGTCGGCGAAAATTGCGTCCTGCCGCATCTGGTTGATGTGCCGGACCGTGCCTTTGGTGACCTTGCCGAACTCCCCCATGAGGCCGAGCGCGGGATCAATATCGGTATGCTGCATGGTATCCCTCCTTATGTAATGAAGCGCGTTCCCTCATGGCCACAGCATCCCTTCCGTATAAAGGAAGGAGGGATAGCCCGCCGCGGCCGTCGCCTCGGTGAGGGTTTTTACGTCGGTCTTTGCATCGTCGAAGGTGACGGTGGCTGTTTTCTTCTTGTCCGAGACTGCGACATTGATGACGCCCGGCACACCCGCGAGGCTTTGCTTTATGACATGCGGACAAGCCGCGCAGTACCAGTTCCGCACCGCCAGCGTCACCGTCGTTTCGTCCGCGAGGGCGGGCGAGGCAAGCGCTCCGAGCGCGAGGGTCATAGCGAGCGTTTTGGTCATAGGCCGGTTTTTCACGATTTGAGAATCAGCGGTGCAATGAAGTCAAAGGCGAGCGCCCCTGTAACGAGCACCGTCGCCAGAATGAGGCCGAACATCACGAAGCGGTTTGGCAGCGGCCGGGCGCAGGCCGCGCCCTCCGCGCACGCGACCTTGCGAGGCCGGTAAACCAGCCAGTAGCCATAGCCGAGGCAGGCAAGCGTCGCCGCGATGAAATAGGGCTGATAGGGCGCGAGCGCCGTGAGATTTCCGATCCACGCGCCGCTTATCCCTAAGCTGAACAGCACCAAGGGCGCGATGCAGCAGGATGAGGCCGCGATTGCCCCGAGGATGCCTCCGGCGGCAACGAGCTTTTGCGTGCGGCCAATGGCGGCATCATCCGGCACAGCTGGAGTTTGGGCCGTTTCACAGCAGGAATTGGTCGAGGAATCATTCATGGATACGGGCTTCCTTGATTGATGTTGATTCATGCTACATCCTGTAGCTGCTACAGGATCAAGGAGATTTTTCATGCGCCTGATCAAAGCCTTGCGAGCGGACGGGATGCCGATCGGCGAACTGTCTCGCCTCTGCCGCGTGAATATCGAAACGATCCGCTACTATGAAAAGATCAAAATGCTACCCACCCCCATGCGTACCGAGAGCGGACGGCGGGTCTATGGGCCGAAAGAAACGCGCATGCTCGCCTTCATCCGCCGCGGGCGGGAGCTCGGGTTCACTCTCGATCAAATCCGCGCCTTGCTTAATCTTGGCGGGCCGGGAAAGGCGTCATGCGCGGAGGTGCGGGAGATCGCTAACCATCACATCGAAGACATCCGCGCAAAGATTGCTGATCTTGCCAAGCTCGAACGCCTGTTGCGTAAGACGGTCGCACAATGTTCCGGCGAGAAGGTACCAGATTGCCCTGTGCTGGATATTCTCGACGTCCGGGGCAACGGCACGTCCCGCACATAGCGCCATTTGAGCGCAGGCACGATTGTGCAAAGTTCACGAATTTTGGTGAAAAACTCCCGCCGTGAGAAGCCCTGCGGCCGGGTGTAGAACTTGCCCATGAAATGCTGAATAGCGTTGTGTTCATTGGGTACTGCCTGACCGACACCAAGGCCGCGATCATTGTCGATGCGGAAGCTACCCCGGCGCGATGGACAGCGGAAGTTGGCGCGGCCCGCACTATGATAGAGCGCACCATGGACCGCTTCGGCCTCTGTCACCGCACGAGAGCCACCAGTTGCACCGCAAATCCCGCCGATCACGCCGCTCCGAGAGGAGAGCCGGTTTTAACCTTAAAAGCTCTTTGCGATCGACCGGACGAAACTGCCCCGCGGCAAGGCTTTTGGTAAGGATAGCGGCCGGTGAGCCCTTACTACCCTCCGCCCTCACCGCAAGGGCCGAGAGGGATCGAGGCTCACCGCCGCCTCAAAGCTCCGGTCTTTTCTTTTGACGGTCAGGGTCACGGGCGGTAGCGGGCCGGAGCCCGCCGGCTTTCCGGCGAGAGTCAGCAAAAATTCGTTGGGGCTCTCCGCCTTGCGGGTTTCGAAATACCAGCCGGGCGGCGCTTCTGCGAAAACGTCTTCCGCCTTTCCATCTACTACAGATACCCGCCAGGCCGGCCGAGCTGCCCTCTCCTCCCGCGCCACCTTGAGCTTTTCGCCCTCCTCCTCTGCCGTGAGCCGCACCGGCACCAGGGCCTCTGCCGAGGCAATCTCCGCCGCTTCGCCAGGTGCCGCTCTCTGCAACAGGGGGTCCGGAGAAAGTGTCAGGCTTGCCTCAGCCTTAGCGGGCAGGCAAATCCGCTGGCAAACGGCATAAGAAATGGCGGCCTTCAAAATCACCGGCCGGGCCGGGTCCTTCGCCTCAACCCGGAGCGGAAAGACAACGCCGCCGCGGTAGCCGAAGGCCTCGGTGCCGTCCTCGTCGATCCGCTCCGGCACCGGGTAGGAGACGGCCGCCTCCGCGACATTTTCCGATCCCTCGAACGAGAATTCGGGCGGCGCTCCCGCCTCGCCCGGCGTGCGCCAATAGGTGATGGCGCCCGGCTCAAGTTTAATTTCGACCCCAGCCCGGTAACTTGCCGCACCCCGCCCGGGGGTGGCAATCAGCCGCACGCCGGATTTTGACCCCAATGCCCACGCGCTCGCGTAAGGATCGCAATGTAGGCTTGCGGAAAACAGACAGGGAATGCTTGCGCCGGCAAAAAAAAGTGCAAGCTTTGAACGGGTACTTGAAAGCCGGAAAGATCTTTGCATGACAATAGGGTTGGCTCAGTTTGGGCGCTGTGACTGTAGAGCGTGTGGACGAGGGCTTCAACGGCCTGATGCCGGCAAGCTTCGAGGGTGAGAGGCGTATTTCATGGGATCTATCAATTCGCCAGGAGCTAGGGGCCAGGGCGGGAGCGGTTACCTCGACGGGCAGCTGCTCATCGCAATGCCCGGGATGCCCGACGACCGGTTTGCCCGTTCGGTGATTTATGTCTGCGCCCATTCGGAGGAGGGAGCGATGGGAATCATGTTGAACCGCCCCGCGGAGCAGCTCGATTTCCCGCAGCTCCTTGTCCAGCTCAAAGTGATTCGCCCCGAGGAGGCGATCCGTCTTCCGGCGGAAGCAAGCTCGATTCTCGTCCTCAACGGCGGCCCCGTCGACACCGGCCGCGGATTCGTCCTCCATTCGAACGATTTTTCAATCGCCAACTCGACACTGTCGATGAGCAGCGGAATTTCCTTAACCGCGACCGTCGATATCTTGCAGGCGATCGCGCGCGGCGCGGGGCCGGGGCAAGCGGTCCTTGCCTTGGGCTACGCTGGCTGGGGCGCGGGCCAGCTCGAAGCCGAGATCCTGCACAATGGCTGGCTCAGCTGCCCGGCCGATCCGGCGCTCATTTTCGATCCGGCGCTTGAGCTGAAATATGAACGCGCGTTGCGGAAGGCGGGCATCGACCCGAGCCGCCTCTCCTCGGCCGCCGGGCATGCTTGACCGGAGCCGGGCTTAAGTGGCAACGGCTGCCGGGCGAACGCGCCCGCTCTAGGCAGCGGCCGTCGCCGCGCCGACCAACTTGCGCGCCTCGATGGCGCTGAGCGGCTGGCCGAAGAGGTAGCCCTGCGCATAATCGCAGCCGAGCTGATAAAGCTCGAGGGCATCCGATTCGGTTTCGGCGCCTTCAGCGACGGCCTCCATGCCGAGATCGTGCGCAAGAGTAATGATCGAGCGCAGGATCACCGGCCGCGCGCCTTGCCCATTCTGGCGGACGAACGACTGATCGATCTTGATTGTATCGAAAGGGAATTTCTGCAAATAAGCGAGCGAAGAATAGCCCGTTCCGAAATCGTCGAGCGAAAGGCCAGCGCCCAGCTCGCGGATGCGGGTGAAAATCTGCGCGGCATATTCCGGGTTTTCCATCACCAGCCCCTCGGTGATCTCGAGCTTGAGGCTCCCTGGGCTGAGGTTCGAGCGGCTCAGCACCGCCCGGACATCATGCACGAGATCGTGGCGCAGGAGCTGACGCGAGGAGACATTGACGCTTGCAAAGATCGGCGGCTCGACATCGAGCGCGTGCTGCCAAGCGGCAAGCTCGCGGGCTGCGCGTTCAAGCGCGAAAATCCCGAGGCCAACGATTGTGCCCGTTTCTTCGGCAAGCGGGATGAATTCGGATGGGCCAAGCCGGCCGAGACGGGGATGATCCCAGCGCAACAAAGCCTCAAAGCCTGCAATCGTGCGGTCCTCAAGCCTTACGACCGGCTGAAAAACAACTTTGATCTCGGCGCGGTCGACCGCCCTGCGCAAGTCCGCATCAAGGGCCAAGCGGTCCACGCGCATTGCACGCATCGATGGCCGGAACACTTCGATGCGATGACCTCCGGCGCGTTTCGCGTGCCGCATCGCAATCTCAGCATCTCGCAGCATATCCTCGCATGTCCGGTGGAGCTGCGGGTCATAAAGCGCAAGCCCCAATGACGCGGTCAGCGGGAGCTCGCGCTCCCCGAAGGTCACCGGGGTAGAGATGACGCGGCGGACGAGGTTTGCGAGCGCGCTGACCTGGGCCGTTTCGAATTCGGAAACAATCAAGACAGCGAATTGATCTCCGGAGAGCCGGGCTAGCGTATCCTGGGGCTTTAAGACCCGCGCAACGCGGCGGGCGATGGTCAGGAGGATCGAGTCTCCCGCAGAGAGGCCTGCGGCCTCGTTTGCCAGCCTGAAGCGGTCGATGTCGATGCTGAGGACGGCCGGACGAAGGTGATTGGCCGCCTGCGCGAGCGCTAAAATCGCATCGCCGCGGTCGAAAAAGAGCTCGCGGTTGGGCAGTCCGGTCAGGTTGTCGTGCACGGCGTCATGCAACAGTCTCTCTTCGGAGATTTTCGCCTCAGTGACGTCCGTGAGGGTGCCGGAAATGCGCACGACCTCCCCGTCCGCGCCGGTCACCGGGCGTGCTTTCAAGCTGAACCAAAAATAATCGGCGCCCTCCGCGCGAAGCCGGAAATCTTGACTGATCCGGCCGCACCTTTGCTCAAGCAAAGTGTCGAGGCAGGCGCGGAATCGATCGCGCTCAGACGGGTGGAGGACATCAAGCCAAGCGGCGGCCGGCCCTTCGAGCGCGCCTGGCGCAAGCCCCAATTGGGCTTCGAGCTCCGGGCTGGCATAGATCCTCTCGGAGAGGACGTCGAACTCGAATACGGCGTCGCCGCTCCCGGTGAGGGCAAGCGCCTTGCGTTCAATTTCGGATACGCCGCCCGCGAGCGCGCTGCCCGCAAAGGCATTCTGCATGATGGTGAAACCGATGAGCATCACGATGAGCACCAGCCCGCCAATGAGGGCAGGAGACACGAGATCATTGGTGAGCGCGCCGGTGACGGTGAAAGCCGCGCCAATCACCCAAGCGAGAAGCAAGAACCACGCGGGAATGAGCATGATCGCGCGGTCGTAGCCGCGCAAGGCGAGGTAGACGATGAGGGCAAATCCGGCGCCGGCAACTGTCGCAAGAGAGATCCGTGCAATTCCTGCCGCGACCGGCGGATCGTAGGCAGCTAGGGCCGCAAGCGCTGCAAGAAAGGCAAGCCAAGCACCCGCGACATGAGAGGCCCGCACATACCAGCGGTTCAGTTTGAGATAAGCAAAGAGGAACACGACCAGGGTCGCGGAAAGCGTGGTCTCGATGCAAGCACGCCAGATTCGCTCCGTCTGCCCCGCCGTGCCGAAGATCTTGCTCCAGTAGCCGAAATCGATGCACACATAGGCAAGCACTGCCCAGGCAAGCGCCGCGGCGGCAGGAAAGATCAATGCGCCTTTGACGATGAAGACAATGGTCAAAAAGAGCGCAAGGAGCCCCGCAACTCCGATGACGATACCCTTATAAAGTGCAAGGCTCGTCATCTTGTCCTTATAGATGCCGGGTTCCCATAAATAGAGCTGGGGAAGGTTGGGGGTCCGCAGCTCCGCGACATAAGTGACGGTTGTGCCAGGATCGAGGGTGATGCGGAAAACGTCGGCGTCCTGGCTTTCTTCGCGCTCGATCGGAAACCCTTGGCTCGCGGTAACCGCCGAAATGCGTGACGAGCCGAGATCCGGCCAGATGACGCCCGAACCGACAAGCCGGAAATGCGGCGCTACGAGGAGGCGTTCGATTTGCTCGCTCGTATCGTTGGTCAGGGCAAAGACGATCCAGTCCGGGTGCGTTCCCTCGGTACGCGCCCTGACCTCAATGCGCCGCACGATCCCGTCGGCGCCGGGCGCTGTCGAGACGGAAAGGCGGTCGCTATCGGAGCGGTAGGTCTCGAAAGCCTTGCTCAGATCGATCGCTTGGGATTCGAGCGGCACACGCACGGACTCGATGGCCCCTGCGGGCCGCGGCGCCGTGAAGAGCCCGGTAAGAGCGGCAAAAAGAAGCAGACATCGAGCAGCCAGCGGCAAGAGAATCTTTCTCCAGTAGGATGAAACCGCGGTGCCTCGAGGAAGGCACCCGTTTGCGGCAAAAACTGGTAGGCCTTATGCGGCTGTCCGGCAAGAGCGCGAGCGGCAGCGGCGAGGAGACGGCTAACGAATATCAACAGCTGCCGAAGCCCTATGCCGGGCTCTCTGCTCTGCGCTTTGATTCCCGGCTGCGCCTGACCTCGTTGCTATTCAAGCGGCTGGGATTGCCGCAGTTCGATGGTCATATCCCGAGTATCCCGTCCAAGCGGCAGGCAAGCCGTGTCCGAGAGCGAGGCGCCGGTGCACCTTATCCCAGAAGTCTCCCGTTTCCGCGAGATGAAGCACCGCGCCGAGCCAATAGTTGTGTTGACGGCCTATGACGCGCCGCAGGCCAGGGCCGAGGAAGCGGCGGGGATCGATCTCATTTTGGTTGGCGATAGTGTGGGCACGAACATCCTTGGCTATGCCAGCGAGAGGGACGTGACGCTTGCCGATATGTGCCACCACGTCGCGGCGGTGCGCCGCGGCGCACCTGGCACCCCAATCATTGCCGATCTGCCGTATCGAACTTACGAGACGCCGCATCAGGCTATCGAAAGCTCCCGCCGCCTGATTGCAGCGGGTGCGAGCATCGTAAAATTCGAAGGGCCCCGGCCGGAGCTCGTCGAGGCGCTTGCACGCGCCTCGATCGGCGTCTGCTGCCACCTCGGGCTTGAGCCGCAGCACCATGGCGAAAAACGGGTGAAGGGGCGCAGGGCCCGCGAGGCACTCACCCTGCTTGAGAATGCGATTGGGCTCGACCGGGCCGGAATGGCCATGCTCGTCCTCGAACTCGTGCCCGAAGAGGTTGCGGAGCGGATTACGAAATCGGTTGGCGCGCCAACGATCGGCATTGGCGCAGGGCGCTACACGGACGGCCAAGTCCTGGTGATAACAGACGTGCTTGGCTTTACGCCCGCTAATTTCCGCCACAACCGGCGCTATCAGGAAGTGGGACTCACGATGGCCAAAGCCGCGCAGGCTTACGCCGCGGACGTCCGCTCGAGACGCTTTCCGGCTGAGGAGAACGTCTTCCGGATGGAAGAAGACGAGCTTGCGACCTTCTTGGCTGCAGGCGGTTAGCCCGGCGCGGTGAGCTTCGCCTTCACCGCCGCGCTGGCCTTGGCAAAGTCCATCCGCCCTGCGTATTTGGCTTTGAGCGCGCCGACGACCTTTCCCATGTCCCTAACCGAAGCAGCGCCCGTCTCGGCAATCGCGCTGGCGATCGCTTGCTCCGTTTCCGATTCGCTCAGCGGCTTCGGCAAGAAGCCTTCAATGATCGCGATCTCCTCTTGCTCCTTTGAAGCGAGGTCGAGCCGTCCCGCCTTTTCGTAGATCTCCTGCGATTCCCTGCGGCTTTTTGCCATTCTCTGCAAGAGAGCCAGGATATCATCTCCCGCTAGAGTTTTGCCTTGGCTGCGCGCTTCGATCTCCTTATCCTTGAGCGCGGCCAAAACCATGCGGATCGTGTCGATACGCCGCTTGTCGCCAGCTTTCATGGCGGCCTTGAGCTCGCCCGAAAATCTCTCGCGCATAAAAACCCCGCAACTTGGATTTGACGGCAAGCCGGAGCGGCTCTATCCAAAATAACGAAACGGCTAGAGAGAGCATGACGCAAAGGCCAGCGCAAGGTTCTTCATTTTGGCACGAGCCGCGCCCGACGGCAGTTCTCGTTCTCGCCAATGGCACGGTGCTCGAGGGATTTGGCTTTGGCGCCACGGGCGAGGCGGTCGGCGAAGTCTGCTTCAACACCGCAATGACTGGCTATCAGGAGATCCTTACCGATCCCTCCTATGCCGGCCAGATTGTCACCTTTACCTTTCCTCATATCGGAAATACCGGCGCCAATGATGAGGATATCGAGACAAGCAATCTCGCGGCCTCAGCGGGGGTGCGAGGAGCGATCGTCCACGCGGTGCCAGCGGCGCCTTCCAACCACCGGGCGAAAAGCAGCTTCGACGCCTGGCTAAAGGCGCGCGGCATCATCGGCCTCTATGGCCTCGATACGCGCGCCCTCACAGCCTTCATCCGCGAGAACGGCATGCCGAACGCGGTTATTGCCCATTCGCCCGGCGGCGATTTTGGCCTCGAGCGGCTTAAGACCGTGGCAGCTAGCTGGCCGGGCCTTGAGGGCATGGATCTCGTGCCCAGCGTCACGGCCGTCCAGCGCTATGAATGGACCGAAGGGGCCTGGGCGCCGGAAGAGGGTTACCGGTGCGCGGGGCCGGGCAGATACCGCGTCGTCGCGATCGATTACGGGATCAAGCGCAATATCTTGCGCCTCCTCGCCGAGGCGGGCTGCGATGTGACTGTGGTGCCGGCGCAGACCCCCGCCGAGTCCATCTTGGCTCTCAAACCCGATGGCGTTTTTCTTTCCAATGGCCCAGGAGATCCCGCTGAAACCGGCAAATATGCGGTTCCAGTCATTAAGGAGCTAATCGAAAAAGCGGTGCCGGCCTTTGGAATCTGCCTCGGGCACCAAATGCTTGCCCTCGCGCTTGGCGGCAAAACAGTCAAAATGCATCAAGGGCACCACGGCGCCAATCATCCTGTGCAGGATTTCACCACCGGCAAAGTCGAGATTGTTTCGATGAATCACGGCTTTGCCGTCGATCCGGAAAGCTTGCCTGCAACTGCGCGCGAAACGCACCGGTCGCTGTTCGATGGTTCGAACTGCGGTCTCGAACTTACAGACCGGCCTGCCTTTTCGGTGCAATATCACCCAGAGGCTTCACCCGGTCCCCGCGACAGCCACTATCTTTTTACGCGCTTTACTGCGATGATGGAAAAAGCGAAGGGCAAGCGCACGGATTTGTCCGGGCCCGGGACCTAGCGCGAAACTGTTCAGTTCGTTGCAATAAAAGCTGCAGTGGGCAGATTTGGCGGCGGGTTCGCGAGATAGCTCCGGGCAAGCCACGCATTCAATGATCTGAAGGTATTGATTACAACGCGATCTCTTTGCCCCAGTGCTAGCTTTGTTGATGCAGGACCTTGAACGATTGGGGCGGGGATTTGCGGTGCAGCGGGGCGAGGACCATTGGCATCCTTTCCCTGGGTTTTTTTGGAGAAAAGACAATGGGTGAGGTCATTGCGTTTAAGCAGTCTGTAGGCAAATTGCGTTTACGCCCGGTGCCGCCCGGCTCCGGCATTGTGATCGTTTTCGCCGGGCTATGGCAGGACCATTCGCGAGAGGCTGAGAGCAAGCAGAAGCCCCCACACAGGAAACGGCCGAATGGCAAGCGCGGCAAGACCGGTATGGCGCCGCCGGCGCAAGGAAGCCAGCAACTATAGATAATGCCGCCATGTTGAGGCGGCGCGGCACAGCAGCTGTCAGTCTTGCGGAATCTGCTCGAGAGTGCAGGAAATCGACTTCAATCGCTCCACTGTTTGCAGCCTTTCACTTGGGAAGGCAGCGAGAGCGCTAATGACAACGAAGCCTTTGGCTCCCGGCGCAATGAGCCTCAAGTCTTGTGACGGGCTTTCTTCGTCGTCCTCTGACTCCACGATTTCGAGCTGGGCTGGGGTCAACACAAGGACATCCATTTTACCTTGCTGGGCGGCAAGGTCGGACATGGAATAAAAGACGCGCCCCGTGTGGGTGCGGAAAGATAGGCCAAGAAGGCGGCCGCCTTCGGTATTGGCGTGCAACCGCAGCCCGCCCTGAGAAAGATCGAACGGGCAAATCGCCTGCGCGAGGGCTGGATCAGCAAAGGGAACAGGCTGGCGCTCCGGGCCTGCTGCATCCAAAAGAATCAACTCGGCCGGTTTGGCCTGCCCAGCGAGCCGCGCATAAGGATCCTTTTCTGAGGTTTCCGGCAAAGCGAAGATGGCGACGATATGGGTGATCCCGGCAACGCAAAGCACCCCGAGAAGCCACAGCAGTGCTGCCAGACCGCGGTCAAGAAGACTCATCCGCAGCGGCCCCGTGCGATTCGTGGCATGCTGGCCTCGGCGAGCGGGCCGGAATTTGCGGCAAGCTCGCTATCATAGAGACGCAAAACGAGAACGAACGCACCCTCGCCGGCTGGCAGCCAATTGCCGGGTCTCGCATGGCGCGAAACCGTTATTTGGAATGTACCGCCGCTCGCGCGCAGCACCTCGCTCGAAGTAAACCCCGCGCGGCCCGAAAGGTTGGGGGCCGGGGCGCCTGCTGGCGTGAGCAGGGTCAGCGTCCAATACCGCGCGGCAGGAAGATCGCCGGAAATCGAATAATCGCAGAAAGGAGTCAGTGCGCGGCGGGTGCTGTCTTCCCGCGCGATGAACGTGATCGCGTCGGACGCGCTTAACGGCGTCTCGCCAGAATAGGCGAGCGCCGCTCTGGTATAGGGGTCGAGCGGCGTGCCCGCGCGCGGCAACCCTCTCCAGGCCCCAAGCTCGATTGTTCCAAAGCCCATTCGCCGCTCGACCACGAAAAGAGTCAGGGAGAGCCCGAGCAGGATCCCCATGCAGACCGCGGACAGAAGTTTAACGAGGACCGGAACGTAAGGGCGCCAGCGCATCTGCGGCGCGGCGGCCGCACCTGTGCTCATCCGCCACCCCGCCGCGAGAGCTGATCGGCCGTCCCAGCTTGATTTTTCCCGGCCGGGCCAGAGCCGTCCGCGGGTGCTCTGGCTTGCCTCTCCAATGCGCTTGCCATGGCATTTCCGATATCGCCCAGAACCGCTGCAGTCGCTGCCGACAATCCTGGCGGGCGGCGCGGCGTCTCGGCAGCAGCACTGGCGGCTCCCGGAGGCGGCGGGGCGGGTGCGGGCCTGCCTGGGAGCGGCTTCAGCTCAATTCCCTGATGCGCATATTCCATTACGTCGTGCCAAGTCGCAGCGGGCAAAGTGCC
>Ga0070740_10005159_pt1 | contig 12292 bp, 11 predicted proteins | sample Coa_R2_FD_67286 | JGI IMG/M metagenome (GOLD analysis project Ga0070740, IMG submission 67286) | Surface soil microbial communities from Centralia Pennsylvania, which are recovering from an underground coalmine fire - Coalmine... | ecosystem: Environmental > Terrestrial > Soil > Unclassified ...
GGCGCGCCTATACTGGGAGCGCGACGCGCGCCAGCGCGGGAGGTCGACATGAAAGGAATCCTCGGCGACAGCCGCCTGCCGGCTTTGATCGCGCTCGGTCTGCTCGCGGCTTGCAGCGGCAGCCAGGATCCTGGCACCGATCCGGGCACCGACCCCAGCCGCCTGATCCAGAACATTCCGGTGACGCGCAAGGCGTGCACGCCGTTCGGCAATCCGCCGCGGCCGGTGCAGGCGGAGAACGCGCTGTTCCATCCCACTTGTTTGCTGACCGGCAAACGGCTCGCCGATTACACCGACGCGGAGGGCACTCCGCGCCAGGCGTGCTTGTTCGAACCCGCCGCCGCGGCGCCGGACCACAAGCTGCCCTTGGTCGTCTTCATCCATCCCTCGATCGCGGGGCCGGACATCGCGGGCACCGCCACCGAGATCCGGCTCAAGCAGGACAGCGCCGACCTGACCGGGGATCCGAACCGGCCGGGCTTCATTTTGCTGGAGCCGGCCGGCCGCGTGACCGAGCGTTACTACCCGGTGCCGGATCAGGGTTACTCGCCGGGTTGGGACAACTGGTATCGTCAGCTCGCCTCGGGTCCGCGCACGGTCAACGGGCAGAGCTATCCCGAAAACGTGGACGCGGCGACCATCGACCATTTCATCGCCGAGGAAGTCGCCACCGGCAAGGTGGACGAAAAACGCATTTACGTGATGGGCTGGTCCAACGGTTCGGCCATGGGCCTCCTGTACGCGCTCAACCGGCCGAACATCGCCGCCGCGGCGGTGTATTCCGCTCCCGATCCGCTGGCCGCCTTCAACGATCCCTGCGAGCAGACGCCGGTGGCCGGTCCGCCCAAGGACGACACCGAGCTGCAGCTGCTCAATCCCGGGCTGCCGATCTTCCACATCCACAACAGCTGCGACATCGCCGGCCTGTGTCCCAACGGCCTGCGCCTGCAGAGCCGCCTCACCGCCGCGGGCGTGCCGTTCAAGGGGCTGATCCTCGACAACCGCAAGCAGCCCACGGACGCCTGTGAGGCGATCTGCGGCACCGATCCCAACGCCACTCCGGCGGGCCTCGCCGATCCCACCGGCTACCTCACCAATCTGCCGGGCTATACGCTGGGCACGCTCAACCACCTGACCTGGCCCTATTCCTACACCGACTCGATGTTCGAGTTCCTGCGCGAGCACCCCAGGCCGCAATGAAGATGGCCGAAGAGAAGCGTGAGGCGGCGCGCCGCGCCACGCATTGCTTCAGAAAGTGCTGGCCTTGAGATATCCGAGCATGTCGGCGTTCATCACCATGCCACCGGCGGTTTTCTTCATCTTGGCGAAGCGCGCGCGCTGGTAGCTGAGAAACTCCGCACGCGAAACGCGGCCGTCGTGGTCGGCGTCCATCGCCTTGACCGCCTCGCTCATGTTGCCGGTGGCGAAGGCGTCGTCGGCGACTGTGCCCGCGCCATCTTTCATCCGGTCGTACTGCGCTTCCTGATAACGCAGATATTCGGCTTCGGACACCATGCCGTCGTGGTCGGTATCCATTGCCTTGACCGCCTCGCTCATGTTGCCGGTGGCGAAGGCTTTGCCGTCGTCGGCGAGAGCGCCGGCGGCGGCAAGCGCCAGCGCCAAAGCAAGACTCAACGTCGCGGTTTTCATCTGCAAACTCCTCGGGCCAGAGGCCCTTTCGTTGACGGTGCGCGCCCGCGATGAGCCACCGCGGATGCGCGGGCGCCACGATGCCGTTTGCAATGAAGAACCGATAGTCCCGCGCATCCCGGTTTCATGCCCGCGCGTACGCGGGCCGCCCGGCCGGCTCATGCCGGCCTTCGCTCCATGCCCGCTTCAGTGCGAGGCAGTCAGGTGGAGTTCGCTCTCCTTCGCGGCCTGGATTTCCGCATCGGTATAGGGGAAGCGGTACCAGGCTTTCTGCGAATAGGCGCGGGTGAAGTCGGAGAAGTGCGGGTTGGCCGGGTCGGTGGATTCGGAATAAGTCACGAAGCCTTCCGCGTGCACGCGCGGGGTGCCGTTGGCGTCGGGTTCCCAGGTGACGGTCTGGATGTAGCTGTTGCCGTAGGGCACGCGGTAGCCGTTCTTGTCCAGCACGTTGGTGTCGTCCACCACGGTGAAGGCGCCTTCGAAATCCTCGCCGCCGAAGATCGGGATGGAAGGATCGATGCAGCAGGGATGCTGGATCGTGCCGAAAGGCGCGTCGAAAGCGAAACCGGAGGCCTTGACGGTGTTGACCGCGTCGCCGAAGGCCTGCTGCACGGTGGGCAGGAGCACGTCGAGCGTGTTGGGCGTGTTGACCGGGTCGGAGGCCGAGAACGGCACCAGCCAGTAGCCCGGCCCGAGCACCGGCAGGGACAAGGGCGAGGGCGGGCTGCCGACCAGGTTGCGCCAGAACTCGCGCCAGATATGGCCGCCCTGGGAGTCGAGATTGTCGGCGAGGTCCCAGTTTTTCAGCGCGGCGCAGGCCTCGGAGACGTCCACCGGGCCGGAGCTGGAGAGCACCGTGCCGAGCGCGCAGAGCTGATTGACCACGCTGTCGCGCGCCAGCTCGGCGCTGTAAATGTGCGAGGACAGCACCAGGTTCTGGAAGGTCGGCAGGTCGAGCTTGCCCTGCGCGAGCTGCCGCTGGAGTTGCAGGATGGCCAGGCGCGGGCGCAGGCCGATGTCGCAGTTCTCGCAGCCGATGATGCGGTTGTAGCCGGTCAAGGGTTGCGCCGGATTGGTCAGCCAGTAGCTGTCGTTGCTGTTCTTGACCCAGTCGTCGCGTTGCAGCGTGGGCAGATGCGAGGGGCCGAAGATGCCGGGCGCGGGCGCGTCCGGATCGCTGCCCCACTGGCAGTCGGCGCGCGAACCGTCGAGCACCGGCAGCCCCGGCTCGAGCTGCGCGAGCACGGTGGCGATGGGCTGGGCCGAGCAGCGTTGCACCTCGGCATCGGTGACGTTGGGCACCACCGAGACGTCGCCGTAATAGGCTTTGCCGCCGGGCCCGGTGGCCACGGTGTTGACCCAGGGAATGCCCAGCACCCTCTTGTGCAGGGCGATGAACTCGTCCAGCGACTGCGCCAGGTTCCATTCCGCGAACTGGTTGATGAGGCGGTCGTTCTCGGCGTTGGCGTCGCGCAGGGTGTAGGCCTTGAGGTTGTTCCAGCCCAGCACCGGCACGCCCGAGGCCGTGAGCACCAGCATCGGCCCGTACTGCGAGCGGTACAGCGTGCGCGTCTGCGTGCTCAGGCTGCCGTCGGCGTTCTTGACCTCGATGGTCACCGGCACCTGGGTCATGGGCACGAACTGGCCGTTGTACAGGTACTGGGTGGGATCGGCGGGATTGAGCGTCAGCTCGTAGAAGGTGAAACGGAACGCGGTGGAGACGGTGTGGCTCCAGGCGAAATGATCGTTGAAGCCGATCAGGATCGCCGGCACGCCGTACAGCGAGGCGCCCATGATGTCCATGTGCTGGGACGGCATCTCCAGGTGCGACAGATAAAGCCGCTCGGTGCCGATCCAGGGGAAGTGCGGATTGCCCAAGAGCATCGGCTCGCCGCTGGCGGTGGAGTCCTTGCCCAGGGCGTACATGTTGCTGGCGAAGCCCGCGTGGGCGCCCAGCCGCGCCAGCGGTCCCGGATCGGCGCGCAGCGCGGCGGCGAGCCGGGCGGCGTCCGGTGGCGCCGCCGTTTTGCTCCGCGCATGCGCCTGGCTCAGCAGCGCCGGCGGCTGGGCGTTGACGATCTCGTTCTCGAACACCGAGGAACTGGCGATCAGCGCGAGACGGAAATAGCGCCGGTACAAGTCGTCTTCGGTGATCGGCACCAGCCAGTCGGCGTTGGCGCAGCTCTGGTGGCGGCCGGGGTGGGCGCCGGCCTTGAGTTCGGCCAGGTAACGGTTCCAGCCGTCCACGAAGCCGCGCGTCACCGCCTGGAACGAGGGCAGGGTGTGGTTCTTCAGCGGCGCGATCGCCGCGTCCGTGGCGGCGAACTTCCAGAAGAAATCGCTGGTGACGTTGTCCGCGGTGACGCCGGTGGGATAAATCGTGTAGCTGCCGTTGGCCCCGAAATAACGGCTGCGCTGCCCGCGGATGGTGATGAAGTCCTCTTGCAGCACGCACAAGTTGTCCTCGGCCAGGGCATAGCCGTAGCCGTAGCCGAGGCTGGCGAAGTCGTTGGCCTTGATGTGCGGGATGCCGTAGGTGGTGCGGGTGATGGTGACGTCGTAGCTTGCGCCGCCGCCCGCGGGCGGCGTCGAACCGCTGCAGGCGGCGAGCAAGGCGAGGGCCGCCCCGATGCCGATGCGCGAAAAGATTTTCATGATCGCTCCCCCGAGACCTCGTGCGGTCTTGCGCCGCCATGGGCGCAATGTAGCGCGAAACGGTCCGCGCCGTGGATGCCCTGGGTGCGCGGCGTTTGGGTCTATACTTTTGTGCAACCGGCGGCAGACCGGATCTCGGAGGAGGGCTCATGAACCAGAATGTGCTCGTCGCCGCGGCGGCGCTCGCGGCTGCTGCGGTGCTGGCCGGTTGCGGCGGTTCTTCCAATGCGTCGCATGCAGTCAACGGCGGCGGGACGAGTTGCGCCAATCCCTCGCCCGCGACGGTGATGAACGAAACCCTCACCGACGACATTCCCACCGACTTCGATCCCAGCGCCAATCCGCAGCCTCAGACCACGATCGCGTTTTCGGTCTTGCTGCCGAGCCGTTGCCCCGGCGAGCGCTTCCCTCTCGTGCTGCACAGTCACGGCTATGGCGGCTCGCGCCTGACCAGCGAGGCGGCCAACGGCGATCTCAAGCCGAACGATCCCTTGTTCGCTTCCATGGACGAGCTGGCGCAGGCCTTGCCGTTCCACGGCTACGTGGTCATCAGTTTCGACGAGCGCGGCCACGGCCAGTCCAAGGACGCCAACGCGCGCATCATCGATCCCGCGGCGGAGACCCAGGACGCGCGCGCCATCCTCGACTGGGCCTACGACCATGCCGCGCAACTCCAGCTCGTGACCGAGCCGGACAGCGGGATCCCCAAAGACCTCAAGGTCGGCACCATCGGCGGCAGCTACGGCGGCGGCTTCCAGTTGACGCTGGCGGCGCTGGATGCGCGCGTGGACGCGATCGTGCCCATCGCCACCTGGCACGACCTGCTCTACAGCCTGCTGCCGGGCGACGGCGTCAAGCTCTCGTTCGACGGCCTGCTGTGCCTGGAGGCGAGCATCAATCAGGTGGCGAACACGCCGCTGGTGCAGACGTTGTGCAACACCGTGGGCGTGCAAGGCCCCCTGGCCGACGACATGCGCACGCGCTCGGACCTGGTGAACGCGGTGGGGCTGCCCACCGCCCAGCCGCGGCCGGTGGCGGAATCCGAGCTGATCTCGTTCTTCTACACCCACGGCATGGGCTATTTCCGCGCGCAGCAGCTCGCCGGACAGAGCTGGGGCAGCCCGCCGTACGCCGGCGCGTCGCCGCCGCTGCGCAAAATCCCCGCTCTGTTCTTCCAGGGCAACCGCGACGTGTTGTTCAATCTCACCGAGGCCTACTGGAACTGGCGCTATTTTTCCGAAAACGGCGGCGACGCGCGCCTGATCTCGACCGAAGGCGGCCACATGAATCCGCTCGCCAACCAGAGCGAGGGCAATGCCGACTGCGGCGGCGTGGTCGGCGTGAACGCGGCCCTGGCTTGGTTCGATCACTATCTCAAGGGCAAGGACACGCCGGACTACGCGGCGCTGCCCAAGCTCTGCATTTCGGTGGCCGACACCGTCGGCGCGCCGAACGTGCCGGCGGTGGGCGTGACGCTCGATCGCTTCCCGGTGGGCTCCCTGTCGGGAACCGGCGCGGTTCCCGCACAGCTTCCCACGCTGTCCGCCGACGTGCCGCTCACCGCCACCGGGCCGGTCTTCGTGCCGGTGGCGACGATCCACGGCAGCGGCCAGGTGCTCGCCGGCGCGCCCACCCTCGGCAGTCTCACGGTCACGCCGGGCACCGGGGCTTCGCCGCTGCACGGGATCAATGCGCTGGTGGGCGTGGGCATCGTGCGCGGCGGCAACACCATCCTGGTGGACGACCAGGTCACGGCCTTCACCGCGGGCGATCACCACGACAACCGCAACGTGTCGGAGGATCCGCGCATCCTGCTGCCGGCCGTGGGCGAGCGGCTGCAGGATGGCGATCAGGTCGGCCTGCTGTTCTATCCGCAGCACATCCAGTACGCGGCCGTCGTCAGCGCCGCGGGCTTGAGCGGCGCCACCGGGATCGTCAGCTTGCTTGCCGGCCAGCCGATTCCGCCGATCACCTCGGCGCTCAACCCGGTGCTGGGCATCCCGTACGACAACCCCTACAGCGTCACCGCCAGCGACGTCGAGTTGCCGATCTTCATTCCCGGCCAGTATCCCGGCAGCGCCTTGACTCAGCCGGCCAATTGATTGCGCCGGCCGCGCCGTTCCGGGGCGGTGGGGCCCAGGGGGCACGTTATACTGCGCGCCCCTTCCCACCCGACCGACGCAAGACCGAGAAGATGAGCGCCCACGATCTGCGCGACGCCACGCGCCCCGATCCCGATTCCGTCCTGGTTGCGATCGCCGACTACGTCGGCCGGCCGCCGGCCTTTTCTGCCGAAGCGCTCTCCACGGCGCGCTACTGCCTGATGGACACGCTGGGCTGCGGTCTGCAGGCGCTGACCTATCCGGCCTGCACCAAGCTCATGGGCCCGGTGGTGCCCGGCGCGACCATGGCGCTCGGCGCGCGCGTGCCCGGCACCAGCTACGAACTCGACCCGGTGGCCGCGGCTTTCAACATCGGCTGCATGATCCGCTGGCTGGATTTCAACGACACCTGGCTCGCCGCGGAGTGGGGTCATCCTTCCGACAATCTCGGCGCCATCCTGGCGGTGGCGGACTGGCTGTCGCGCCGGAACGTCTCCGAGGGCCGCCCGCCGTTGACGATGAGGACCGTGCTGGAAGGCATGATCATGGCCCACGAGATCCAGGGCGTGCTGGCGCTGGAGAACGCCTTCAACCGCGCCGGTCTGGATCACGTGCTCCTGGTGCGCGTGGCCTCCACGGCGGTGGTGGCGCGCCTGCTCGGCGCCACGCGCGAGGAAACCATCTCCGCCGTGTCGCATGCCTTTGCCGATGGCGGCGCGCTGCGTACCTACCGCCACGCGCCCAACACCGGTTCGCGCAAATCCTGGGCCGCGGGCGACGCCACCAGCCGTGCGGTGCTGCTGGCGCTGCGCATCCTGCGCGGAGAGATGAGCGTGCCCACCGTGCTTTCCGCCAAGACCTGGGGCTTCCAGGACGCGCTCAACCGCGGCAAACCGATCACCCTGGCCCGGCCCTTGGGCAGCTACGTGATGGAAAACGTGCTGTTCAAGATCTCCTTCCCCGCCGAGTTCCACGCCCAGACCGCGGTCGAGTGCGCGATGAAGCTCCATCCTCAAGTGCAGGGCCGGCTCGACAAGATCAAGAACATCACCATCCGCACCCACGAATCGGCGATCCGCATCATCGACAAGAAAGGCCCGCTGGCCAATCCCGCCGACCGCGATCACTGCATCCAGTACATGGTGGCGGTGCCGCTGATTTTCGGCCGGCTCACCGCCGCCGACTACGAAGACGGGATCGCCGCCGATCCGCGCATCGACGCCCTGCGCGCCAAGATGGTGTGCGTGGAGGATGCGCAGTTCAGCAAGGATTATCTCGATCCCGACAAGCGCTCCATCGCCAACGGCTTGACCATCGAGTTCGAGGATGGCACCCGGCTGCCGGAGGTCGTGGTCGAGTATCCGATCGGCCACCGCCGCCGGCGCCAGGAAGGCATTCCGCTGCTGGTGGAGAAGTTCCGGCACAACCTCGCGCTCAAGATCGCGCCCAAGAACGCGGCTCGCATCCTGCACCTGTGCGAGGACCAGGCGCGCCTGGAAGCCACCCCGGTGCCGGAGTTCGTGAGCCTGTTCGTGGTGTGAACGCCGCCGGCGCTCGAGCTTCGGCCGCCGGCGCCCGGCAACGCCTGGCGTCCGGGATCGTCGCCTTGGGCCTCAAGGTCTCCGACTCGGCGCAGGACGCGATGCTGCGCTATCTCGACGAGCTGCGGGCGTGGAACCGAGCCTACAACCTCACCGCCGTCCGCGATCCCGCCGAGATGGTCATCCGCCATGTGCTGGACGCGCTGGCGATCCTGCCCTGGCTCGAAACCGGCTCGCGCCTGCTGGACGTCGGCTCCGGCGCCGGCTTGCCCGCGGTGCCGCTGGCGCTCGCCGCGCCGCGGCTGGCGGTGACGGCCCTGGACAGCAATGGCAAGAAAGCGCGCTTCCTGCGCCATGTCCAGCGCACGCTGCCCCTCGCCAACCTGGAGGTGATCGAAGCGCGGGTGCAAGACTACCGGCCCGCTCAGGCTTTCCCCGCGGTCGTCTCGCGGGCCTTTGCGGAACTTGGCGATTTCCTGCGCCAGACGGCGCAGCTCGTGGCGGAGGATGGCCGCTGGCTGGCGATGAAAGGTAAAGTGTCGTCTGCCGAACTCGAATCCCTGCCGCCCGGCATGCGCATCGAAGCGATCCATCCGCTGCACGTCCCCGGCCTGCGCGCGGCGCGCAGTCTGGTGATCGTGCGCCGCGAGCCTCGTCCGTGACTCACGTCATCGCCATCACCAACCAGAAAGGCGGCGTAGGCAAGACCACCACCGCGATCAATCTCGCCGCCTCGCTGGCCGCGACCAGGCGGCGCGTGTTGCTGGTGGATCTCGACCCGCAGGGCAACGCCACCATGGGCGTGGGCATCGACAAATATCGCTTGACCCACAGCGCGCGCGACGTGCTGCTGGAGCAAGTGCCCTGCGCCGCCGCGATCCAGTTTCTTCCGCGGCTCGGGTTCTCGGTGCTGCCGGCCAACGGCGATCTCACCGAAGCCGAAATCAAGCTGCGCGACCTGCCGGCCGGGGACTTCGCCCTCAAGACCGCGCTCGCGGAAGTCGCCGCCGACTACGATTACATCCTGCTCGACTGCCCGCCGGCGCTGTCCAAGCTCACCGTCAACGCCCTGGTCGCCGCCGACGGCGTGCTGATCCCCATGCAGTGCGAGTACTATGCGCTGGAGGGTCTCACCGCCCTGGTCGATACCGTCAACAAGATCAAGCGCGTGATCAACCCCAAGCTCGAGATCGAGGGCCTGCTGCGCACCATGTACGATCCGCGCAACAACCTTTCCAACGACGTGTCCGCGCAGCTCGTGCAGCATTTCGGCGACAAGGTCTACCGCACCCTCGTGCCGCGCAACGTGCGCCTGGCCGAGGCGCCGAGCCATGGCCTGCCGGTGATCGGCTACGATCCTTCCTCCACCGGCGCGAAGGCCTACCTGGCGCTGGCGGGCGAACTGCTGCGCCGCCATGACGGCGGGCAGATGTCATTGACCTGAAACCCCCTCGCCAGGACCCGACGACGCTTCGACCGCCCCTGACCACCCGCCACCGCTCATCGTGTCCTACGTCGACCACAATCTGCTGCCGGGGGAGACCGTGACTTATCGCGGGCGGCTGCACTGGATCGTCTATCACCGCGCCATGGTCCTGGTTGCGCTGGGCCTGCTGCTGCTCTACCCCTGGACTCCCAACCTGCCCAAGCTGTGGATCTTCGGCGGAGTGGCGGTGGCGGTCGGCGTGCTCGCCGCGATCCCCGCCTGGCTGGCGCGCTGGTCCACCGAGCTCGTGGTGACCAACAAGCGCATCGTGGCCAAGCGCGGGCTGATCCGCCGCGACACCGTGGAAATGCTGCACAAGAAAGTCGAGAGCATCGCCGTGCATCAGAGCATTCTCGGCCGCTTGCTCGGTTACGGAACGCTGGCGATCCACGGCACCGGCGGCGGCGTGGAGTGGGTGCCCCAGGTCGCGCGGCCGCTGGCCTTCCGCAACGCGGCGCTGGCTGCCTCCGACGACCAGGCGGGTGCGGCGTGACGACCAGAAAACGCGGCCTGGGTCGAGGGCTGGACGCGCTGCTCGGCAGCGTCTCGCCGGGTCAGGCGGAAGTGGGCGAGGAATTGCGCGAGCTGGAGCTGGACTCGATCGCGCCGGGCCGCCATCAGCCGCGGCGCCACTTCGACGAGCCGGCGCTGGCCGCGCTGGCCGATTCCATCCGCGCCCAGGGCGTGGTGCAGCCCATCGTGGTGCGCGGCGTGGGGCATGGCCGCTACGAGATCGTGGCCGGCGAGCGCCGCTGGCGCGCGGCGCGTCTGGCCGGGCTCAAGACCATTCCCGCGGTGGTGCGCCAGCTTCCCGATCGCGGCGCGATGGCGGTGGCGCTGGTCGAGAACATCCAGCGCGCCGACCTCAACCCGCTGGAGGAGGCCGAGGCGCTGCGCCGGCTGATCGACGAATGCGGCCTCACCCACGAACAGACCGCCGAGGCGGTGGGCCGCTCGCGCGCCGCGGTTTCCAACCTGCTGCGGCTGCTGGAACTGGAAAACGAAGTGCAGGAACTGGTGCGCAACGGAAAACTCTCGCTGGGACATGCCAAGGTGCTGCTCGGAGTCTCCGGCGCGCGTCAGATCGCGCTGGCGCGCCAGGTGGTGGAGCGCGAGCTTTCCGTGCGCGCCACCGAACAGCTGCTGGCGCACAAGCCGGCATCCAGGCCGCCCGCGCCCCGGCGCCCCGGCGCGCTGGAGCAGGAACTGTCCCAGCGCATCGGCTTGCCGGTGCGGCTGCGGCAGAGCGCGTCCGGCCGCGGCTTGCTGAGCATCGCGTTTGCCGGCAAGCAGGAGCTGGAGCGTCTCCTCAAGCTGTTGCGCTGAAGTCCGGCGCGGCCGCGGATGTCCCGGATCGGGAACACCGTGGGTCGCGGCGAGCACCGGAACGACGCACAGACCCGGTGCGACGTGCACCGTTTGACCGCGATTCGAGCCGCCCAGTAGAATCGCCTTCCCTCCGGTGAGGGAATCAGGGCGGTGCGGCCCGTCGTCATCCGGCGGTCAATCATGCGTAAACCCATGCGCGGCGCGGCAGTCGCCAGAGCCGTGTGCCTGACGCAACTGGGAACGCTGGCCGCCGTGGCGGCGCTTGCCGCGGGCCTGGCCGGACCGGCGCAAGCCATGGCGGCGGCGTACGGCGGGCTGGTGGCGCTGGTGCCCACGGTTTATCTGGCGTGGCGCGTGTTCGCGCGCAGCGAGTCGCGCACCCCGGCACAGGCCGCAGGCGCTTTTTACCGGGGTGAGTTGGGCAAGTATGCGCTGACGGCGTTGATGTTCGCCCTCGGCGTGAAATTGTTCGGGAGTCAGTTTCCGGCCTTGCTGGCGAGCTACGCCGCCTGCCTGCTGGCGTACTGGGTGGGCGCCGCGCGCATGGCTTTCGGCGGTTGGGACGGATAGACGAGTTGAGCGTTATGGCGGCGGAAGGCCACGAAGACATCGGCAGCTACGTTCAGCACCATCTGACCAATCTGCAGCTCGACCTGCAGACCCTGCAGATCGTGCAGAACTCCGGCAAGTTCTGGGTGCTGAATCTGGACAGCGTGATCTTTTCGCTGTTGCTCGGCGCGATCTTCTTCGTCCTGTTCCGCCGCGTGGCGCGCACGGCGCACTCCGGCGTGCCGGGACCGCTGCAGAACTTCGTCGAAATGCTGGTGGAGTTCGTCGACAACCAGGTGCGCGAGACGTTTCCGCATCCCAGCCGCTTCGTCGCGCCGCTGGGGCTGACGGTGTTCGCCTGGGTGTTCTTGATGAACCTGATGGACCTGATCCCGGTGGACTGGCTGCCGTGGGTGGCGGGCAAGAGCGGCGTGGGCCATCTGCGCGTCGTGCCTTCCACCGACGTCAACATCACCTTCGGACTGTCGGTCAGCGTGTTCTTCCTGACGCTCGCCTTCAACTTCAAGTACAAGGGCGCCGGCGGTTTCGCCAAGGATGTGCTGACCCATCCGTTCGGCAAATGGGGCATGCCGGCCAACGTGCTGCTGCGCGTGGTCGAGGAGCTGGCGCGGCCGATCTCGCTGTCGCTGCGACTGTTCGGCAACATGTTCGCCGGCGAGCTGATCTTCGTGCTCATCGCCATCCTGCTGGCGCAGGCCTTCAACGGGCTCGGCGGCGCCCTGCTCGCGACGACCGGCATCGGGCTCGATCTGGTCTGGGCGTTCTTTCACATCCTGGTCATCACCCTGCAGGCCTTCATCTTCATGGTGCTGACTATCGTTTATCTCGCCCTGGCTTCCGACCACCACTGACCCCTTATTTCTCACAGGAGAGCTGTAATGGAGATCGTCAACCTACTCGCCCAGATCCAGAGCTCGACCGTCATCGCGGTCGGTCTGATCTTCGGTCTCGGTGCCGCC